>Ga0210086_1000112_pt1 | contig 49662 bp, 52 predicted proteins | sample China_Galinas_PW_3_FD_184867 | JGI IMG/M metagenome (GOLD analysis project Ga0210086, IMG submission 184867) | Wetland microbial communities from San Francisco Bay, California, USA, that impact long-term carbon sequestration - China_Galinas_PWB_D2... | ecosystem: Environmental > Aquatic > Marine...
CGGGCAGATCGGCGGGCACCAGGAAGCACGAGATGCCGCGCGAACCTTCCCCGGTGCGGGCGAACAGGGTGTAGAAGTCGGCGCGGCCACCGTGGGTGATCCACGACTTCGAGCCGTTGATGACGTAGCCGGCCCGATCATCGGAGTCGGCGCGCTTGGCGGAGCAGCGCAGCGCCGCGGCGTCGGATCCGGCCTGCGGCTCCGAGAGGCTGTAGGCGCCGATCTGCTCGCCGGACAGCATGCTGGGCAGCCAGCGTTGCCGTTGCTCGTCGGACCCGAACACCAGCAGCGGATGACACGACAGGCTGTGCACGCTGACTGCCACCGCGACGGCCGCCCAGCGGGCGGCGATCTCCTCGAGAACCTGCAGATACACCTCGAACGGCTGCCCGCCGCCACCCCACTGGAGCGGCTGCGGCAGGCTCAGCAGACCGGCGGCGCCGAGTTGGGGAAACACCCCCTCGGGATATGATTCCGCTTTCTCGTGGGCGTCGACAATCGGCGTCAACACCTTGTCGGCGATGTCGCGGACAAGAACGATGAGGTCAGCCGCCTCGTCGGTAGGCAGCAGGCGGTCGACAGGCATGCAGTATGCATACCGGGAAGTTGAGATGACAGACAACCAGGTGACCATTGGGGTGGTCAGAGAGTCAGGCGATGGCGAGCGCAGAGTGGCGCTGGTGCCCAAGGCGGTCCACACGCTCGCGGGCCGTGGTCTTGCGGTGGTGGTGGAGCCTGGTGCCGGCGAAGGTGCGCTGCTGCCCGACGACCTGTACACCGAAGCCGGGGCGACGATCGGCGATGCATGGGGTGCCGACGTCGTCGTGAAGGTGGCGCCGCCGACGGCCGAGGAAGTGGCGCGTCTGCGCAGTGGCCAGACCCTGATCGGGTTCCTGGCGCCGCGCGACACGGACAACCAAATCGATGCCCTGAAGAAGGCCGGTGTGCAGGCATTCGCTCTGGAGGCGATTCCGCGGATCTCCCGCGCGCAGGCGATGGATGCGCTGTCGTCGCAGGCCAACGTCGCCGGCTACAAGGCGGTACTGGTGGCGGCGAGCGCGGCCACCCGGTTCTTCCCGATGCTCACCACCGCGGCAGGCACGGTGAAGCCAGCGACGGCGCTAGTGCTGGGCGTCGGGGTGGCAGGCCTGCAGGCGCTCGCGACGGCCAGGCGGCTCGGCGCACGCACCAGCGGGTACGACGTGCGCCCCGAGGTCGCCGAGCAGGTGCGCTCGGTCGGCGCGCAGTGGCTGGACCTCGGGATCGACGCGGCCGGTGAGGGCGGCTACGCGCGTGAGCTGACCGAGGAGGAACGCGCCGAGCAGCAGAAGAAGCTGGAAGAGGCGATCAAGGGGTTCGACGTGGTGATCACCACCGCGCTGGTGCCCGGACGCCCGGCGCCGCGCCTGGTCACGGCTGGGGCGGTGGCCGGGATGGCGCCCGGAAGCGTGGTGGTGGACCTGGCCGGGGAGGCCGGCGGCAACTGCGAGCTGACCGAGCCGGGCCGCACCGTCGTCAAGCACGACGTGACGATCGCGTCGCCGCTGAACCTGCCGGCCACCATGCCGGAACACGCCAGCGAGCTGTACAGCAAGAACATCACCGCGCTGTTGGAGCTTCTGGTCAAAGACGGCAGCTTCGTGCCCGACTTCGAGGACGAGATCGTCGCCGCCGCATGCGTGACCGGCGATGAGCGCTCGCGCGAAGAGCAGACGACCGGCGATGAGCGCTCGCGCGAAGAGCAGACGACCGGAGGGGAGTCATAGATGTACGACCAGTTGCTGGCCAACCTGGCGATCCTGGTGCTGTCCGGGTTCGTCGGCTTCGCGGTGATCTCGAAGGTGCCGAACACGCTGCACACGCCGCTGATGTCGGGAACGAATGCGATCCACGGGATCGTGCTGATCGGTGCGCTGGTGGTGCTCGGCAGGGTCGAGCACCCGTCGCTCGCTATCAAGATCATCCTGTTCGTGGCGGTGGTGTTCGGCACGCTCAACGTCGTCGGCGGGTTCGTCGTCACCGACCGCATGCTGGGGATGTTCAAAGGTAAGAAGCCTGAACCGGTCAAGGTCCAGACGAACGGGCAGTCGCGATGAACTACCTCGTCGTCCTGCTGTACCTGCTGTCCATTGCGATGTTCATCTACGGTCTGATGGGCCTCACCGGACCCAAGACCGCCGTGCGTGGCAACTGGATCGCGGCAGCGGGCATGGCGATCGCGCTCGTCGCCACGCTAACCGCGATCCGCCATACCGATCACTGGCCGCTGATCATCGCCGGCTTGCTGCTCGGTGTGGCGCTGGGGGTGCCGCCGGCGCGGCTGACGAAGATGACCGCGATGCCGCAACTAGTGGCGTTCTACAACGGTGTGGGCGGTGGCACCGTCGCGCTCATCGCATTGTCGGAATTCATTGACACCGAAGGCTTCTCGGCGTTCAAGCACGGTGAAGAGCCCACCGCGCACATCGTGATTGCGTCGCTGTTCGCCGCGATCATCGGGTCGATCTCGTTCTGGGGTTCGCTCATTGCGTTCGGCAAGCTGCAGGAGATCCTGCCGCAGCGGCCGATCGGCTTGCCCGGCAAGGCGCAGCAGGTGCTCAACGCGCTGCTGCTGGTCGGCTCGATTGCCTGCGCGGTCGTGATCGGCCTCGGCGCATATGCCGGCGAAGCCGTTTCGCTGTGGTGGATGATCGGTGTGCTGGCCGCGGCGGCGGCGCTCGGGCTGATGGTGGTGCTGCCGATCGGCGGTGCCGACATGCCCGTGGTGATCTCACTGCTGAACGCGATGACCGGATTATCGGCTGCCGCAGCGGGTTTGGCGCTCAACAATACCGCGATGATCGTCGCCGGAATGATAGTCGGCGCGTCGGGCTCGATCCTGACGAACCTGATGGCCAAGGCAATGAACCGCTCCATCCCCGCGATCGTCGCCGGCGGCTTCGGCGGTGGCGGGGTCGCTGTCGGTGGCGGCGAGGGCGTCGGCCACACGGTCAAGTCCACCTCGGCGGCCGACGCCGCGATCCAGATGGCCTACGCCAACCAGGTGATCGTGGTGCCCGGATACGGCATGGCCGTCGCACAGGCCCAGCATGCGGTCAAGGACATGGCCGCGCTGCTCGAAAAGCGCGGTGTGCCCGTCAAGTACGCCATCCATCCCGTCGCGGGCCGGATGCCTGGGCATATGAACGTGTTACTCGCCGAGGCCGACGTGCCCTACGACGCGATGAAGGAAATGGATGACATCAACGGCGAGTTCGGCCGAACCGATGTCGCGCTCGTCATCGGCGCCAACGACGTCACCAACCCTGCGGCGCGCAGCGATTCCAGCTCCCCGATCTTCGGCATGCCGATCCTCGACGTCGACAAGAGCAAGTCCGTCATCGTGCTGAAGCGGTCGATGAACTCCGGGTTCGCCGGCATCGACAACCCGCTGTTCTACGGCAACGGCACGACGATGCTGTTCGGCGACGCGAAGAAGTCGGTCACCGAGGTGAGCGAGGAGCTCAAGGCGCTGTAGGACTCCGCCGCGCTACGGGTCGTCGTCGTTGTTGTCGAGGTAGCGCTGGGGGTGGAAGAAGTTGTTGATGGCCGGTGGTAGGTCCAGGTGTGGCGGGGGTTTCCATTCGGGGATGCCGTGGTTGTTGAGTCGGGTGGTCCAGCCTTCGTCGTGCAGGTTGTGGTCTCGGTGGCAGCCCAAGGCCAGGTTGTCGGGTTCGGTGTGGCCGTTGCGGGCATGCGCGCGGAGGTGCATGACTTCGCATTCGTAGCCGGGTTTGTCGCAGCCTGGGGCGGTGCAGCCGCCGTCGCGGGCGTGCAGCACGATGCGCTGGTCGGCCGAGGCGATGCGGGTGCGGCCGAGGTAGAGCGGGCGGTTGGAGTGCTGGTCGAACACGGCCAGATAGTGGTAGGCGGCGCTGGCCTGGTTGATCACATCGCGCATCGGCAGCCAGCTGCCGCCGCCGGTGTCGGCCTTGCCCGCCGCTGATTGGAGTTGTTGCAGGGTGGTGCGCACGATGATGGTGGCCGGCAGCCCGCGGCGCGGCCGGGTGCGGGTGTCACGGCGCACCGATTCGTCAGACGGGGCCCCGTCGACGGTGGGTTGGGGGTCTGCGGGGTTGCACATGCCCGGCGCGCCCAGTTTGGCGATCACCGCGTCCAGGGTGGCGCGCAGCAGCGGGTCGGCGATCAGGGTTGCTTTGGTCATCTCGTCAACACCTTGGGGGCCCCAGGAAAAGCTGCGCTTGCGGGCCCGGTCCACGTCGGAAAACTGACCGTCGGGTTGATCAGGGCGGCCATCCGGTCGGCGGCCTTTTGCAGCTGATCGGGGCGCAGCTGGGCGGCCATCGCGCCCAGCAGCTGCTCGTCGCGCTCGCGCGCCTCGGCGGGGTAGGCGGCGGGCAGTTGGTGAAAGAACTCGCCGATCACCGCCACATGCTCGGCACCGACCGCCCCGGCGCGCACCTGCGCGGCGGTGGCCGGCCACAGCGGCGCCAGCCGCTGCCCCGACATCGCACGCCGATGCCCCAGCCGGTGGGCGTCGTTGATGAGCCGGCGCGCGGCGCCGGGCCGGATGGTGAGCCGGTCGGCCAGCACCCGCGGCAACGGCCCGCCGATATCGGCGGGCACCGCGCGTTCGGACAACTGGTTGACCACCTCGTACTGCACGCCCGAAACCTTGCGCGCGACGCGGTTGAGCCGCTCGGCCACCGTCACGCAGTCGCGTTCGCTCAGCGCGTCGAACGAGCGCCCGGCCACCGCCTCGGCGTCGGCCTCCAGCGCGTCCAAAGCGGCCAACACTGCCTCCCGACCGCCGACACCATTCGAACGCATATTCGAATACTACCGCCGGCCACCGACGTTGATGGCGGCCATCCACAACCCAACCGCCGGCAAATTCAGCTCGGGATCAGGCCTCACACCAACTCGATCGCCTCGGCGATCGACTGCAGGATCCGGCTGGGCCGAAACGGGTACTTCTCGACCTCGTCCAGCGACGTGGAGCCGGTGAGCACCAGAATCGTTTCCAGCCCGGCTTCGATGCCCGCGACGACGTCGGTGTCCATCCTGTCGCCGATCATCACCGTGCTCTCCGAGTGCGCCTGAATGCGATTGAGCGCGCTGCGGAACATCATCGGGTTCGGTTTGCCGACGAAGTAAGGCTCACGGCCGGTGGCCTTCGTGATCAGCGCCGCGACCGACCCGGTTGCCGGCAGTGGCCCCTCCGCCGACGGCCCGGTGGCGTCGGGATTGGTGGCGATGAACCGCGAGCCGCCCGAAATGAGCCGGATCGCTTTCGTGATGGCCTCGAACGAATAGGTCCGCGTCTCCCCGAGCACGACGAACTCGGGGTCGACGTCGGTCAGCGTGTAACCGACGGTGTGCAGCGCGGTCGTCAGCCCCGCTTCACCGATCACGTAGGCCGAACCGCCATGCACCTGGTCGTCGAGAAAGGCCGCGGTCGCCAACGCCGACGTCCAGATCGACTCCTCGGGCACCTGAAGCCCCGATCGTGCCAACCGGGCGGCGAGATCGCGCGGCGTGAAGATCGAATTGTTGGTCAGCACAAGGAATCTGCGCTCGGCGTCCACAAGCCGCTGCAGGAAGTCGGCTGCGCCGGGCAGCGCGTGCTCTTCGCGCACCAGCACGCCGTCCATGTCGGTGAGCCAGCACTGGGCTTCTTCGCGCACCGGACCAGTCTGTCAACCGAACATCGCGAGCCGCAGACTGGTGGCCATGGTTCACGACTTGTTTCGCCTCGACGGGAAAGTCGCCGTCGTCACCGGCGGCGGCCGCGGGATCGGCCTGATGATCGCGCGCGGACTGTTGGAAGCCGGCGCCAAGGTCTACTTGTCGAGCCGCAAGGAGGGTGAGCTCGCCGCGGCCGTCGAGGCATTGTCGCCGGTGGGCCCGGTCGCTGCGATCCCGGCCGACCTGGGTACCGCGGACGGGGTGAACACGCTCGCGTCCGCCCTGATCGAGCGCGAGGAGGCCGTCCACGCCCTGTTCAACAACGCGGGCATGGCGTGGGGCGCGCCGTTCGACGACTTCCCCGAGTCGGGCTTCGACAGAATCCTCGCGGTCAACATCAAAGGCGTGTTCATGCTGACCCGGTCGCTCGTGCCGTTGTTGAAGGCGGGCGCGACTCCCGACGACCCCGCGCGCGTCGTCAACACCGGCAGCATCGACGGCATCCGGCCACCCGCGCGCGGCAGGGACAACTTCTCCTACAGCGCCAGCAAGGCTGGCGTGCACATGCTCACTCAACATCTGGCGGGTGAGCTGGCCCCGGAGATACTCGTGAACGCGATCGCGCCGGGCCTCTTCCAGTCCCGGATGACTAAGGCGCTCCTTGCCCCCGGCGCCGAAGCGGTGGGCGCACACCTGCCGCTGGGGCGCATCGGCCGACCCGACGACATCGCCGGCATCGCGGTGTTTCTGGCCAGCCGGGCGAGCACCTACATCACCGCCGCGGTGATACCCGTCGACGGGGGAGCGAGCGTGTTGCGCTAGACCGGGGGGTAGGCCGGAGGGGGATAGCCGCCGCCGGGGCCCGAAACGCCCCGCAAGCCCCACGCCAGGTAATTGAAGAAGTACTCGATCTCGTCGCTGGCGTCGTAGTCCGGATTCGGATCCACAGGAGCACCCCCTCGTTGTCGGCTTCGGCCCAGCCGAGTCTATGCCCTGCCACCGCCCCGCGCGAAGAAGTGCGAAGAAGTCCGCCTATCCAACCGGTTGATTGGGTGCCGGGCGGACGCGAGAAATATAGTGAGTCGCCATGCGACCATCTAGAAACTCGCCGGACAACGGCGCCGCGCCACTTGCTGCTCTTCGCGCAACCGGCACATCGGCGGAGCTGTCGCGGCGCGAGGAGCTGCTGGCCGTCGCCACCAAACTCTTCGCGGCCCGCGGCTACCACGGCACCCGGATCAACGACGTCGCCGACGTGGTGGGCCTCAACAAGGCCACGGTGTATCACTACTACGCCAGCAAGTCGCTGATTCTGTTCGACATCTACCGGGAGGCGGCCGACCGGACCGTCGCCGCGGTGCACGACGAGCCATCGTGGTCGGCGCGCGAGGCCATCTTCCACTTCACTCGCCGGCTGCTGGAGAACATCGCCAACAACATCGAGGGCGCGGCCGTCTACTTCCAGGAAAGCCCGTACATCACGGAGTGGTTCACCGAAGAGCAAGTCGCTTACATCCGCGCGGCCGAGACCGCGGTCTATGAGCACGTCCGCGACGTGATCGACCGCGGTATCGCCAGCGGAGAGTTCTACGAGTGCGACTCGCACGTGTTGGCGCTCGGCTACATCGGAATGACGCTGGGCGCGTACCGCTGGCTGCGGCCCACCGGCCGGCGCAGTGCCGAAGAGATCGCGGTGGAGTTCAGCACCGCGTTGCTGCGTGGGCTGATCCGCGACCCCGCCGAGCGCGAGGATTCGCCGCTGGGTGTGCCGCTGGGGGCGGCGCCGACCCCAGAGCCGCAGCCGTAATGCCGGTGGTCAGCAAGACGGTCGAGGTGGCGGCCGGGCCTGAGACGATCATGTCGATCGTCGCGGATTTCGAGGCCTATCCCCAGTGGAACGAAGAGATCAAGGGCTGTTGGGTGCTGGCCCGCTACGACGACGGCCGGCCCAGCCAGCTGCGGGTGGACGTGTCCGTCCAAGGCATGGACGGCACGTACATCTGCGCGGTCTACTACCCGAGCCCGGCCGAGATCTACACGGTGCTGCAGCAGGGCGATCTGTTCGCCAAGCAGCAGCAGAACTTCTCGGTCGTACCGATGGGCGACGCGTCGCTGCTGACCGTCGACCTGGACGTGGAAACCAAGATGGCGATCCCGCAGATGATGGTGAAGAAGGTCGTCAACGACGCGCTGGACTACCTGGCCGACAACCTGAAGAAGCGCGCCGAGTCCATCACGCCGAAATAGCATTCACGGTCGTCATTTTCGCCACATCACGACCGTGGCTTCTATCTCGGCGGACCTCGTGGTAGTCAGCTCCAGATGCCGGACCTCTCCAGCCCGGCGATCAGCCGACGCGCCCCGTCGTCGAACTGCCAGCCGGTCAGCGCGATCACCTCGGCGGTGTCGCGCCGGCGCAGGGCCGCCACCAGCCGCCGGTGGTTGTCGACGGCCAGCGCCCCCCACTCCGGGTCCTGGGCGTAGACCAGCGGCGGCATGTACCTGGCCACGTGAAGCAAGAACCAGGCCAGCTTGATGCGGCCGGCCGCGTGGTTGAAGGTGCGGTGGAAGGCGAACTCCGCTGCGGCGACCGCGTCCGGATTGGCGTCGGCGACCGCGTCGGCCAGGGCATCGGCGTAGCGCCCCAGTTCGTCGAGTTCGTCGTCGTTGATCCGCTCGGCCGCGGTGGCGGCGAGCTCCCTGGCGATCGCCGCCTGAAGCCAGAAGATGTCCTCGACGTCGCCGCGCGACAGCGGCGCGACGACGTGACCGCGATGCGGCTCGAGCACGACCATGCCTTCGCCGCGTAGCGTGCGCAGCGCCTCCCGGACCGGCGTGATGCTTACTCGGAGCCGACCGGCGGTCTCGTCCAGGCGAATGAAGGTGCCAGGTCGCAGCGAGCCGGCCATGATCGCCGCTCTCAAGTGCGCAGCGACTTCGTCGGAGAGCTGTTCGCGCCGCACGGCTGGTGCGTTCACCCGGCCCCTCCGTGAATCATGAACGCCCGGGGTTGTACCCGACCGACCGAGGCCATAGTGTGACCGGGGCAACAGAATCTTTGATCAAATATCAGTTCTGCGCAACTCTAGATCCCACGGAGCCACACCAGGTGACCTCGCAGCCGACGCAGCCGTCCGACCAATGCTCTTCGCGCGAGCGCTCATCGGATCAATGCTCTTCGCGCGAGCGCTCATCGGCGATCGAGCAGCCGTATCTGGCCCGTCGCCAGAACTGGACCAACCAGCTCGCCCGCCACGCGTTGATGCAGCCCGACGCCACCGCACTGCGCCACCTCGGCCGGCCGACGACCTGGGCCGAGTTGCAGCGCCGGGTGACTGCGCTTGCCGACGCGCTGAGCCGGCGCGGCGTGCGTTTCGGTGACCGCGTGCTGGTGCTGATGCTGAACCGCCCGGAGTTCGTCGAGTCGGTTCTCGCGGTCAACAGGCTGGGCGCGATCGCGGTTCCGGTCAATTTCCGGATGACCGCACCGGAGATCGCGTTCCTGGTAGCCGACTGCGAAGCGCATGTGGTGATCACCGAGTCGGTGCTTGCCCGGGTCGCCGGCGCGGTGCGAGACCTCGATCCGACGCTGGGCACGGTCATCGTGGCGGGGGGCTCGGAGGACGACGTGCTCGACTACGAAGCCCTGCTCGCCGAGGACGGCGAACCGCACCAGGTCGTCGACATCCCCAACGACTCGCCCGCGCTGATCATGTACACGTCGGGAACCACGGGCCATCCCAAGGGCGCGGTGCTCACCCACACCAACCTGTCCGGTCAGGCGATGACCTTCCTGTTCACCAACGGCGTCGACCTCAACAACGACGTCGGCTTCATCGGCGTCCCCCTGTTCCACATCGCCGGCATCGGCAACACGATCATCGGGATGTTGCTGGGCCTGCCGACGGTCATCTATCCGTTGGGCGCGTTCGAACCCGGCGCGCTTCTCGATGTGCTCGAGGCCGAGAAGGTGACGTCGATCTTCCTGGTGCCGGCGCAGTGGCAGGCGGTGTGCGCGGCACAGCAAGCGCAGCCCCGCGACCTTGCGCTGCGCGTGTTGTCCTGGGGTGCCGCGCCGGCGTCCGATACGCTGCTGCGCCAGATGTCGGAAACGTTCCCGGGCACCCAGATCCTGGCGGCATTCGGGCAGACCGAGATGTCACCAGTGACTTGTATGCTGTTGGGGGACGACGCAATTCGCAAACTCGGCTCTGTCGGAAAGGTGATCCCGACGGTCGCCGCGCGGGTGGTCGACGACGACATGAACGACGTCGCCGTGGGTGAGGTCGGCGAGATCGTCTACCGGGCGCCGACGCTGATGGCCGGCTACTGGAACAACCCACAGGCCACCGCGGAAGCTTTCGCCGGCGGGTGGTTCCACTCGGGCGATCTGGTCCGCCAGGACGAAGAGGGCTACGTCTGGGTGGTCGACCGCAAGAAGGACATGATCATCTCGGGCGGCGAGAACATCTACTGCGCCGAGGTCGAGAACGTGCTGTCGGCCCATCCGGCAATCGTCGAGGTGGCCGTGATCGGCCGTCCGCACGAATGGTGGGGCGAAGTTCCGGTCGCCGTCGTCGCCGTTGCTGAGTCCGCTCTCAATCTGGCTGATCTTGATGTATTCCTGAGCGAGCGGCTCGCGCGTTACAAGCACCCCCACGCCCTCGAAATCGTCGACGCGCTGCCACGCAACCCTGCTGGCAAAGTCCTGAAAACGGAACTGCGTGCGAGGTTCGGCGCCGCGATAGTCACCGGCCCCGGCCAAAGCGGCTCTGCGGCAACAGTTTCTGCCGGGGCTACGGACCGTTGACGGGGTTGTTGAGTTTGCTAACGCTTCGTGAGTCAATCGTGCGGATGCTGTGTACGGCCGGGTTCGTATCGGGTACAGTCCTGTGGTCCGTCTTACTACCAACCGGTAGGGAGATGTATGTCACGTGGTCGGGCCGGGGCTTAGGAGGGGGCGTGCGAGACGATCTGCCGTTGCGCCGCGGTGAACGCGGCTCCGACGTGCGGGTGCTCCGGTGACCGCGTCCACTGCCGGAATCAGCGGCTATGTGCGCGAAAGGGCCCGGCCCCCGTTGGAGGCCGTGGGTGGCTTCTTCCGGATGGTCGTGCTGACGGCCAGGGCGTCGACCAAGTGGCCGTTCGAACTCCGCGAGTTCGTCCTGCAGTCCTGGTTCCTGATGAGGGTGACGTTCCTGCCCACGGTCGCCCTGGCCGTGCCGGACACCGTGCTCATCATCTTCACGCTCAACCTGTTGCTGGTCGAGTTCGGTGCTGCGGACGTGTCTGGCGCCGGAGCGGGGCTGGCCGCCGTCACCCAGCTCGGCCCGATCGTGACGGTTCTGGTGGTCGCCGGCGCCGGTTCGACGGCCATCTGCGCCGACCTGGGTGCGCGCACCATCCGCGAGGAGATCGACGCGCTGGAGGTGCTGGGCATCGATCCGATCCACCGCCTGGTGGTTCCGCGCGTCGTCGCGGCGACGTTCGTCGCATTTCTGCTCAACGGCGCGGTGATCATCATCGGACTGGTCGGCGGCTTCATCTTCGGCGTGTACTTCCAGAACGTCTCGGCCGGTGCGTACTTGTCGACCCTCACCCTTGTCACGGGCCTTCCCGAAGTGGTGATCTCGATCGTCAAAGCCTTGACGTTCGGACTCATCGCCGGACTGGTCGGCTGTTATCGAGGGTTGACGGTCTCCGGTGGGTCGAAGGGGCTGGGGACGGCCGTGAACGAGACGCTGGTGCTGTCCGTGGTTGCGCTGTTCGCGGTCAACGTCATACTGACCACCATCGGCGTGCGCTACGGAACGGGGCGCTGAGATGAGTACAGCGACCGTCCTGCGTAGCCGGTTCCCCCGCACGTACTCGCGCGTCACCAGGTGGGGCGGCGGCCCGGCGCGGTTCCTCGACAGCACCGGCCATCTGGCCTGGTTCGTCGTCACCGCCGTCGGCCAGATCCCGATGGCGTTGCGGAGCTACCGTCGCGCAATTCTGCGGCTGGTCGCCGAGATCGGCATGGGCACCGGAGCGATGGCGGTCGTCGGCGGCACGGTCGCGATCGTCGGTTTCGTGACCCTGTCGGGCGGCTCGCTGATCGCGATCCAGGGGTATGCGTCACTGGGCAACATCGGTGTGGAGGCCTTCACCGGCTTCGTCGCCGCGTTGGTGAACGTGCGCGTCGTCGCACCGCTGGTCGCCGGGCAGGCGCTCGCCGCGACGGTCGGGGCGGGTGCCACCGCCGAGCTGGGTGCGATGCGCATCAGCGAAGAGATCGACGCACTGGAAGTCATGGGGATCAAGTCGGTCTGCTACCTGGTGTCGACGCGGATCCTGGCCGGCCTGGTGGTGATCGTGCCGCTCTACGCGATGGCGATCATTTTGTCGTTCCTGTCGGCTCAGGTGACGACGACGCTGTTGTACGGGCAGTCGACGGGCACCTACGACCACTACTTCCGGACCTTCCTGCGCCCCGACGACGTGTTCTGGTCGTTCGTGCAGGCGGTCATCATCTCGATCATCGTGATGCTCAACCACTGCTACTTCGGGTACAACGCCAGCGGCGGACCGGTGGGCGTGGGTGAGGCAGTCGGCCGGTCGATGCGCGCGTCGCTGGTCGCGATCGTGCTCGTGGTTCTGTTCGCCTCGTTGGCGCTGTACGGCACCAACCCGAACTTCAACCTGACGGTGTAGCGATGACCGCGCCGCTGAACAGTTCCCGGACGCCGCCCTACAAGCTGGGCGGCCTCGTCTTCGTGCTGCTGTGCATCGTCATCGTCGTGCTGGTGTTGCTTCAGTTCCGCGGCACCTTCGAACCGAAGACCGAGCTGACGCTGATGTCCGACCGCGCCGGCCTCGTGATGGACCCGGGGTCGAAGGTCACATACAACGGGGTCGTCATCGGCCGGGTCGAAGACGTCGCGGAGGTCAACGTCGGCGATACGCCGAGGGCGAAGCTGAGGGTGTACGTCAACCCGAAGTACGTCCACCTGATCCCGCAGAACGTCGACGCCAAGATTCAGGCGACCACCGTGTTCGGGAACAAGTACGTGTCGTTCACGTCGCCGAAAAGCCCGACCAAGAAGCGGATCTCCGAGGGCGACGTCATCGAGGTGTCCTCGGTGACCACCGAATTCAACACGTTGTTCGAAACGCTGGTGTCGATTTCGGAGAAGGTGGACCCGATCAAGCTGAATGAGACGCTTTCGGCGGCCGCACAGGCGCTCGACGGCCTGGGCGATCGGTTCGGGCAGTCGATCATCCACGGCAACGAGATCCTCGACGACGTGAATCCGCAGCTGCCGCAGATCCGCTACGACAATCAGCGGCTGGGTGATCTGGCGGAGATCTACGCCGACGCGTCACCGGACTTGTGGGCCTTCCTGCGTAACGCGGTGATCACCGCCCGTACCTTCAACGAGCGGCAGGCAGACCTGGATGCCGCATTGACAGCGGCGGTGGGCTTCGGCAACACCGGCGCGGACGTCTTCGAGCGCGGTGGCCCGTACTTGACACGCGGCGCCGAAGACCTCATTCCCAGCTCCGAGCTGCTCGACGAGTACAGCCCCGCGCTGTTCTGCACGATCCGCAACTTCCATGACGTGGCGCCGAGGATCGCGGATGCCCTTGGTGGCAACGGTTATTCGTTGAGAACGCACTCGGAGATCGTGGGCGCCGGCAACCCGTACGTCTATCCGGACAACCTGCCCCGGGTGAACGCCAGGGGCGGCCCGGAAGGTCGACCGGGCTGCTGGCAGGAAGTCACCCGTGACCTGTGGCCGGCACCGTACCTGGTGATGGACACCGGTGCGTCCACCGCGCCGTACAACCACTTCGAGCTCGGTCAGCCGCTCCTCATCGAGTACGTGTGGGGCCGCCAGGTCGGGGAGAACACGATCAACCCATGAAAATCACCGGTACCGCCATCAAGCTCGGGGCATTCTCGTTCGTGCTTCTGCTGTTCACTGTGATCATCATCGTGGTGTTCGGTCAGATGCGGTTCGACCGCACCACTGGCTATTCGGCGATATTCACCAACGCGAGCGGACTGCGCAGCGGTCAGTTCGTCCGCGCGTCGGGTGTGGAGGTCGGCAAGGTCGCCAACGTGGAGCTCATCGACAACGGCCAGCGGGCCCGGGTGGAGTTCAGGGTCGACCGGTCGTTGCCGTTGTTCGAGGAGACCACCGCGTCCATCCGCTACCTGAACCTGATCGGGGACCGCTATCTCGACTTGCAGCGGGGCGACAGCGACAAGCGGATGCCCGTCGGCGGCACGATCCCTGTCGAACGGACCAAACCGGCACTCGATCTCGACGCGCTCGTCGGCAGCTTTCGGCCGCTGTTCCGTGCGCTCGACGCCGACAAGGTCAACAACATCTCGCAGGCGCTCATCACCGTGTTTCAGGGCCAGGGCGGCACGATCAACGACATCCTGGATCAGACGGCGCAGCTCACGTCGACGCTGGCCGAGCGCGACCAGGCGATCGGCGAGGTGATCAAGAATCTCAACACCGTGCTGGACACCACCGTGCGGCATCAAAAGGACCTTGACGAGACGGTGAAGAACTTCGAGGTGCTGATCACCGGACTGAAGAACCGCGCTGACCCGATCGCGAACTCCACCGCCGAGATCAGCAACGCGGCGGGCACGATCGCGGGCATCCTGTCCGACAACCGCGCGCTGCTGCACGACACGCTCGGCCACCTGGAAACCATTCAGCAGCCGCTCATTGACCAGAAGGATCAGCTCAACGACATCCTGGTCAGGCTTCCGACCTCGCTGAAGATCATCGGGCGGGCCGGCGGCGTCTACGGTGACTTCTTCAACTTCTACGCGTGCGACATCTCGCTGAAGTTGAACGGGCTGCAGCCCGGCGGGCCGGTACGCACGGTCAAAATCTGGTCGCAGCCGACAGGCAGGTGCACGCCGCAATGAGGACATTGGAGGGTTCGAACCGGGTACGCGTCGGCCTGATGGGCATCATCGTCGTGCTGCTCGTCGTCGCCGTCGGGCAGAGCTTCGTGAGCATCCCGCAGCTGTTCGCGCGACCGACCTACTACGCGCAGTTCAAAGACGCCGGCGGCATCAAGCCCGGCGACAAGGTGATGATCTCCGGCGTCGAGGTCGGCCTGGTGGAATCGCTGGCCATCGACGGCGACCGAGTCAACATCGGCTTCTCGCTCGGCGGCCATAAGATCGGCAAGGACAGCCGGGCCGCGATCCGCACCGACACGATCCTCGGCCGCCGGAACATCTCGATCGAAACGCGCGGGACGGACTGGCTGCGCGCGAACGACACTCTGCCCGAGGGACAGACCAGCCAGCCCTACCAGATCTACGACGCTGTCGACACCTTCACCAGGGCCGCCGCGGACTGGGACATCGACACCGTCAAGCAGTCCCTCAACGTGCTCACCGAGACCATCGACCAGACGTACCCGCATCTGACCGACGCGCTCAAGGGCGTCGAACGCTTCTCCGACACGATCGGCAAGCGTGACGACCAGATCAAGCATCTGCTGGCCAACGCGAACAAGATCGCCGGAGTGCTCGGCAACCGCAGCGGGCAGATCAACTCGCTTCTGGTGAACGCGCAGACGCTGCTGGCGGCGGTCAACGAACGCGGGCAGGCGATCACTTACCTGCTGGAACGGGTGTCGGCGTTCTCCCAGCAGGTGAAGGGGTTCATCGACGAAAACCCCAACCTCAACCACGTGCTCGAACAGCTGCGCACGATCAGCGACATTCTGGTGCAGCGCAAGCTCGACCTCGCCGACTCGCTGACCACGCTGAGCAAGTTCACCGCTTCGCTCGGCGAGGCTATAGCGTCCGGCCCGTACTTCAAGGTGATGTTGGTCAACCTGCTGCCGTACTGGATCCTGCAGCCGTTCGTCGACGCAGCGTTCAAGAAGCGCGGTATCGATCCCGAGAACTTCTGGCGCGGTGCCGGCCTGCCCGCGTTCCGCTGGCCGGACCCGAACGGCACCAGGTTCGAAAACGGCGCCCCGCCGCCGGCGCCGACGGTGTTGGAAGGTATGCCGGGCTACCCGGGACCCGGGGTGTTGGCGGGCACACCGTGTTCGTACACCCCGGCCGCGGACACGATTCCGACAGCGGCGGATCCGCTGCCGTGCTCGCACCTGGGTGTGGGCCCGTTCGGCGACAACCCGTATGGGACGAACTACCCGCCGCCGAATGTGAATGTCGTGACCTCGCCGCCCAACCCTAACGGCCCCGGCTACACGCCGGGAGTGACGAGCGCCGGTGTGCCGGGCGAGGTTCCGCCGGAGTTGCAGGGCGTACCGGTGCCGATCGCGCCCGGCCCCCCGGGCGCCCGAACGGAACCGCTTGGGCCCGTGTCGAATCCATACCCGCCACCGGCCTTGCCGCCGGCCGACCTGACCGGTCCGCCGCCGCCGCCGGGACCCGGTCCGCAGGTGCCGGACTACCCGCCGCCAGGTGTGCCCTCGCCCGTGGACATTGGAGGACACTGACCGATGTCGACGATCTTCAACATCCGAAACCTACGGTTGCCCAACGTTTCCCGGGCCGCCCTCGTCATCGGCGCCGTCGTCGTGGTGCTGGCGATCGTTGCCGCGATTATCGGCCTGCAGGTCTACAAGAAGCTGACCAACAACAGCGTCGTCGCCTATTTCCAGCAGACCCTTGCGCTGTATCCCGGCGACAAGGTTCAGATCATGGGCGTCAAGGTCGGCACGATCGACAAGATCGAGCCCGCCGGCGACAAGATGAAGGTGACGCTCCACTACGCCAACAAGTACAAGGTGCCGGCCGACGCCATCGCGTCGATCCTGAACCCGACTCTGGTCGCTTCCCGGACCATCCAGCTGGACCCGCCCTACAGCGGTGGCCCGGTGTTGAAGGACGGGGCCGTCATCCCGCTCGAGCGCACTCAGGTGCCCGTGGAATGGGACGAACTGCGTAACACCATTGACCGCCTTCTCAGCGGCTTGGGTCCCACCCCGGACCAACCGAAGGGCCCGTTCGGCGATGTCATCGAGTCATTCGCCGACGGGCTGGCCGGCAAGGGCCAGCAGATCAACAACACGCTGAACAGCCTGTCCGACGCGCTCACCACCCTGAACCAGGGCCGCGGCGACTTCTTCGGTGTGGTGCGCAGCCTGGCGCTGTTCGTGAACGCGCTGTACAAGAGCGACCAGCAGTTCGTCGCGCTGAACAACGACCTCGCCAGCTTCACCAACAAGTTCACCAACACCGACCGTGAGGTCGCCACCGCGCTGCGCGACATCAACCAGCTGCTGACCACCACCCGCTCGTTCCTTGACGAGAACAGCGACGTGCTGGTCCACGATATCGACAACCTCTCCGAGGCCACCACAGCCATCCTCCAACCGGAGCCGCGCGACGGCCTGGAGACCGGTCTGCACGTGTTCCCGAACCTCGCGGCCAACATCGTCAACATCTCCCAGCCGGTCACCGGCGGCATCACCGCCCTGCCAGTGATCAACAACTTCGCGAACCCGATGCAGTTCGTCTGCAGCGCGATCCAGGCCGGCAGTCGGCTTGGCTACCAGGAATCGGCAGAGTTGTGCGCTCAGTATCTGGCGCCGATCCTCGACGCGATCAAGTTCAACTACCTGCCGTTCGGGTTGAACCAGGTCAGCAGCGCCAGCACGCTGCCCAAGATGGTGGCCTACTCCGAGGAGCGGCTGCGTCCGCCGCCGGGCTACAAGGACACCACGGTGCCCGGCATCTTCTCGCGTGACACGTTGTTCTCGCACGGCAACCACGAGCCGGGTTGGGTCGTCGCCCCCGGCATGCAGGGCGTCGACGTGCAGCCGTTCACGGCGAACATGCTGACGCCGGAGTCGCTCGCCGAACTGATGGGCGGCCCCGACATCGTGGCTCCGCCGGCCCCGCCCGCATTCGGGGTGCCACCCGGCGGCAACCTGCCTGGCCCGCCCAACGCCTACAGCGAGAACACGCCGTTGCCGCCGCCGTGGTATCCGCAGCCCGGTCCGCCGCCGGCTCCGGCACCGGGGACGGTTCCGGCCCCGCAGGTTCCGCCGGCACCGGTGGCAGCACCGCCGGCGCCCGCACCGCCCGGCGGCTACCCGGCTGAGGGGATGGGCCAGTGAAGTCAGCGGTTGGACGGTTAGGACGGCGCGGCGTCGCGCTGGTGGCGATCGCACTGATGTTGTCCTCGTGCGGGTCGTGGCGCGGCATCGCGAACGTGCCGTTGCCCGGAGGCCCGGGCTCCGGGCCGGACCACATGACGATCTACGTCCAAATGCCGGACACGTTGGCGCTCAACGTCAACAGCCGGGTCCGAGTCGCCGACGTGTACGTCGGCTCGGTCAAGGCGATCCAGCTGAAGAACTGGGTCGCGACGCTGACCCTCGACCTGCAGCCGGGCGTGAAGTTGCCCGCCAACGCCCGAGCGAAAATCGGCCAGACCAGCCTGCTGGGTTCCCAGCACATCGAGTTGAACGCGCCGCCCGACCCGTCGCCGGAGGTGCTCAAGGACGGCGACACGATCCCGTTGAAACACGCGTCGGCCTACCCGACCACCGAACGGGTGCTGGCCTCGATTTCGATGGTCCTGCGCGGCGGCGGTATCCCCGACCTGGAAGTGCTCCAAACGGAGGTCAACAACATCCTGATGGGGCGGGCACCTCAGATCCGGGAATTTCTGAACAAGCTGGACACGTTCACCCGCGGACTGAACGAGCAACGCAACGACCTGACGCGCGCGATCGACCAGACCGACCGGCTTCTGGCGATCGTCGCGGACAACAACGACACGCTGGATCGGGTGTTCACCGAATTCACGCCCCTGGTCAAGCATTTCGCCGAAACCAAGGACCTCTTCGCCGACGCGGTCGAGGCACTCGGCCGGATCAGCAAGGCCGCAGACGACGCGTTGGCGCCGGCAAGCGACAACCTGCACACCAACCTCGCTCTGCTCCAGCGGCCGCTGCGTGAGCTGGGCAAGGCGTCGCCGTACCTGATCGGCGCGTTGAAGTTGATTTTCACCGCACCGTACAACATCGAGAACGTGCCGAAAGTCATTCGGGGCGATTACATCAACGTCTCGGTCCTCGCCGACCTGACGCTGAGCGCAATCGACAACGGCCTGCTCTCCGGCACCGGCGTCTCTGGCATGCTGCGCGCGCTCGAGCAGTCGTGGGGCCGCGATCCCGCCACGATGATCCCGGATGTCCGGTTCACCCCGAACCCCCACGACGCACCGAACGGACCGCTGGTGGAAAGGCATGAGTGAGAGATGATCACTCGCTTCATCCGCATCCAGCTCGTCTTCTTCGCGGTGTTGACGGTGATCGCGCTGGTGGCGCTCGGCTGGTACTACCTGCGGGTGCCACGGCTGATGGGCATCGGGCAGTACACGTTGTACGCGGACCTGCCGAGTTCCGGGGGGCTCTACCCGACGGCGAACGTGACGTACCGCGGCATCACGATCGGGCGGGTCACCGAGGTCGAGCCCACCGAGGACGGCGCCCGGGCCACGATGCGCATCGAGAGCCGTTACAAGATCCCGGAGAACGCGTCGGCCAACGTGCACTCGGTGTCGGCGGTCGGTGAGCAGTACGTCGATCTGGTGTCCACCGAAAACATCAACAGGTACTTCCGCGACGGGCAGACGATCACCGACAGTACGGTGCCCTCGGAGATCGGGCCGGCGCTGGATGCCGCCAACCGCGGGCTGGCGGCGCTGCCCGCCGACAAGATCGACGACCTGCTGACGGAGACGTCGCAGTCGGTGGGTGGGCTGGGCCCGGCGCTGCAGCGGCTGGTCGACTCCACCGCCGCGATCGCCAGCGACTTCGGGGACAACCTGTCCCCAATCAACGACATCATCGCCCATTCGGCGCCGATCCTGGACTCGCAAGTCAACTCCGGAGACCAGATCGAGGCGTGGGCGGCCAACCTCAACGTCATCGGCGCGCAGGCCGCCGAGCAGGACGCCGCGCTGCGCAACGGGCTGCAGCAGGCCGCCCCCACTGCCGATCAGCTCAACGCGGTGTTCTCCGGTGTGCAGGATTCGCTGCCGCAGACGCTGGCCAACCTCGAGATCGTCATCGACATGCTCAAGCGCTACCACAAGGGCGTCGAGCAGGCGCTGGTGATCTTGCCGCAGGGCGCCGCGGTTGCGCAGGCCGGAACCTCGATTTATCCCGGCGAGGGACTGCTGCACTTCGCGCTTCTGACCAACCTGAACCAGCCGCCGCCGTGCTTCACCGGTTTCCTGCCGGCCTCAGAATGGCGGTCGCCGGCCGATACCACGACGATCCCACTGCCGTCGGGAACGTATTGCAAGATTCCGAAGGACTACCAGGGCAACGTGGTGCGCGGCGCGCGCAACTACCCGTGCGCGGACGTGCCGGGCAAGCGCGCCGCCACCCCACGGGAGTGCCGCAGCAACGAGCCGTACGTGCCGTTGGGCACCAACCCCTGGTATGGGGACCCCAACCAGATCCTGACCTGCCCGGCGCCTGGGGCGCGCTGTGATCAGCCGGTGAAGCCCGGTTACGTCATCCCGGCACCGAGCGTCAACAACGGCATGAACCCGCTGCCTGCCAGCATGTTGCCGCCCGCGGGCTCCCCGGCACCGGTCAGCGATCCGCTGGCACCGCCGGGCCAGGGCAGCGTGGTGTGCAGCGGGCAGCAGCCCAACCCGTGCGACTACACGCCGTCGCAGGCCCCGACGGCCATCTACAACCCGCAGAGCGGTGAGGTGGTGGCGCCTGACGGGTCGCGCTATAGCGTGCGGGACTCGACCACTACAGGAGACGACGGATGGAAGGAGATGCTGGCACCAGCCGGCTGACCCCAACCGATGACTCGATCGACGAAACCGACGAGGTAGTCACCGAGGCAACGGCCGAATCGGCTCCGGAATCAGAGGTAGCGTCTGAGAACCGGCCGTCGCGGTTGACCCGCGGCTGGTTTGTCGCGATGTTCGTGGCGCTGTTGGTGCTCGCCCTCGGCGTCGCGACGGGCGGTTACCTGGTGCTGCGCTCGCATAACGAGAACACGGCGTCGGCTGTGGCAGAACAGGAGGCGATGGCTGCCGCCAAGGATTGCGTGTCGGCGACGAACGCGCCGGATCCGGCGGCGATGGCCGCCAGCGTGCAAAAGATCCTGGACTGTACGACCGGAGACTTCGGTGAGTACGCCAAGATGATGGCGCCGATGATGGTGGAGGCGTACCAGGCGGCGAACGTCAAGGTCGAGGTGACGACCATGCGGGCCGGCGTGGAGAAGCACAACGACGACACCATCGACGTCTTGGTGGCGTTCCGGTTCAAGGTGCCGTCCAACCCCGAGACGCAGGACCAGGAAACCGGGCTGCGCCTGCGCGCGCAGATGGCCCCAGAGGACGGGCGGTTCAAGATCGCGAAGCTCGACCCGGTGATGACTTGACCGCAGTTGTCTTCTCGTCGCGCAAGCGCTCATCGGCAGTCGTACGTGAGGTGGACACGGAATCGGTCACTGAAGCGGTAGAGACTCATGCTCTCGCGTCCTGGTGGTCGCGGGTCGCGGCGTTCGCCCTCGACGTGTTGTTTCCCCTGGCGGTGATCGCGGCGTTCGCCCTTGCCGTGGTGACCGCACCGGTCTTCGGCTGGACGTGGTGGACGTTGATTGCGGTCGGCGGCCTGAGTTTTGTGCTGATGGTGCTGAACCGCTGGCTGGCGCCGGACCTCACCGGATGGAGCCTCGGCCGGGCGCTGTTCGGCATCGCGGTCGTGCGTCGCGACGGCGAGCGGGCCGGCGTGTTGCGGCTGCTCGCCCGGGATGCCACGCACCTGCTGGACACCGCCGCCCTGTTCGTCGGGTGGCTGTGGCCGCTGTGGGATCCGCGGCACCGCACGTTCGCTGACCTGCTGCTTCGCACCGAAGTCCGTGGGGTCGACGGTGAGCGGCCGGACACGCGTCGTGCCGTGGCAACGGTGCTGATGGGCGGCGTGGTGCTGGCTGCGGCGAGCGCTGGGCTGACCTACCTGACGGTGTACCGGCACGAGCATGCCGTCGACCGCGCCTGCGCGGAGATCGCCGACCAGGGTCCCCGGATCGTCGAGCAGATGCTGACATACAACGCCGGAACCATGAAGGACGACTTCGCCCGAGCGCAGAGCCTCGTCACCGACGAGTACCGCGACCAGTTGGTGCAGCAGCAGCAGGCGGTGGAGAAGAACGCGGCCGCGAGCAACGAGTACTGGGCCGTGACGAGCTCGGTGTTGCCGGGAGTAACCCCGGACCGGGCGACGATGCTGCTGTTCCTGCAGGGCCAGCGGCAGGCCCAGCAGCAGGAGGTCAGGTTCATCACGGCGACCACCCGCGTGACGTTCGAGAAGTCACGCGACGGGCGATGGCGCGTTTCCGATCTCGCGGTGCTCTCGCGGCCCGCGTTGAACAGGCCGGGCCAATGAGCCCGCGGCGCCGAATCGATCCTGGGACAACCGGCGATGAGCGCTTGCGCGAAGAGCAGAAAACTGGCGGCGAGTTCGTCGTCGGCCCCGCTGTCCGGCGCACCTGGCGCGAACGCGTGCGCGGTGTCTGGGGGCTGCCCGGCCTGGCTGTCGCCGCCTCGCTGCTGGTTATCGCGGCGATCGTGGCGACGGGCTTGATGCTGCAGTCGCACGTGACCGACGACAGGACCAACGCAAGAACCGCCGACGTGCTCGGCTACGTCGGCGGGTTCATGACCCGATACACCACGCTGGACCCGTTCCACGCCAACGACTACGCGGACAGCATCCTTGCCGACGCCACCGGCGACTTCGCCAAGGAGTTCAAAGACAAGCAGAACGCCATCCTGATCCAGGTCGCCCGTGCCGAACCCACCAAGGGATCGGTGCTGGACGCCGGTATCGAGAAATGGTACGACGACGGCAGCGTGAGCGTGCTGGTGGCGACGAAGATCGCCACCACCGCAGGAAATCCCAGGCAACCGATCGAGAGCGGCAACCGCTGGGTGGTGACAGCCGTCAAGGAAGGGCAGCAGTGGAAGATCAGTCGACTGACACAAGTGATCTGACGGACACCGCCGAGACGCCGGACGATTCGGCCGGCGCCGACACCAAGGCCGCGCCCGCTCGCGGAGTACCGGTGGGAAAGCGCGGCGGTAGGCACAGGTACTTCCGGCCGCGGCCGGTGGCGGCAGTCCCGGAGCCGACATCGGAGACCGAGCAGTACGAGGAGACGCCAGGGGCGACCGGGGTCACCGAGACCGCAGCGGCAGAGGCGCCAACCGTCGAGTCATCGACAACGGAGCTGGCAGCGGACACGGCCGACTCGACGACGCAGCAGAGTCCCGCCAGCGTCGATGACGATGTCACGGAGACAGCCGAGCCTGCACTAAAGCCTAAGCGGCGCAGGTGGTTTGGTCGTCGATCGGCTGCGCCCGCAGAGGAGGTGCCGACCGAGGCCGCGGAGTTGCAGACCGCCGAGGCCACGGCGCCGGACACCGACACCGAACTATCCACCGACGAGGAACCAGAGTTCAAGCCCGCTCCCAAACCCGCGGGCAGGCGGATAACCATCGCGGTGGTGGCCGCGTCGGTGCTGTTCGTGGCCGCGGGAGCGTTCGGCGGCGCGATGCTGCAGCCCTACCTCAGCGACCGCGCGGTGGCCCAAACCAAGCTGACCATCGCGCGCACCGCGACCGACGCCATCACCACCCTCTTCACGTACACACCCGAGGACGTCGACCAGCTGCCCGCGCGCTCGTCGAAGTATCTGGGCGGCGACCTGAGGGACGCGTACGCCAAGCAGGTCGATGCCTTGGCCGCCACCAACAAGCAGAACCAGATCAAGCGCAGCGCCCAGGTGGTCGGCACCGCGATCGAATCGCTCAACGGTTCCGATGCGACGGCAATCGTATACGCCAACATCACCTATAACAGCGCCGCCACCAAGGACATCCCGAAGATCTTCCTCGTCTCCTACCGGCTGTCGATGCAGCGGGACGGCTCGGACTGGGTGATCACGAACATGCCCTGGATCACCTCGAAGGACTTGACGCGCCTCACGCCCTGACAGCCCGGCACATCCGAAAGTGGGTAATCCGACATGCCAACGGTTCTCATCACCGGTGCTGCGCGAGGAATCGGCAAGACCATCGCCACGCAGCTGGCGGCCGACGGCTGGGACGTCGTCGCCGGCGTTCGCAACCCCGACGACTGGCAGCGGCTGCGAGCGGAAATCCCACATGTCACCCCGATCACCCTGGATGTGACGAACGAGAATCATGTTGCGGCGCTGGCTGATTCACTACCCGAGCGGTTGGACGCCGTGGTGAACAACGCCGGCGTGGTGGTTGCCGGCCCGATCGAGGCGATCACGGTGGATGACCTGCGGCGGCAACTCGACGTCAACGTCGTCGGCCAACTCGCGGTGACCCAGGCGGTGCTGCCGCGGCTGCGCGCCTCGCGCGGCAGGGTCGTGTTCATCTCCAGCCTCAACGGAAGGGATTCGTTCCCGCTGATGGGTGCCTGCAGCGCGTCGAAGTTCGCGCTGGAGGCTGCCGCGGACGCTCTGCGGATCGAGCTCACGCCCTGGGGGATCGCGGTGGTGCTGGTCGAGCCCGCGCAAACCGACACGGACATGTGGCGCACCGCCGACACCGTCGTCGCCGAGACCGAAGCGGCGATGCCTGCGGATAACCGCGAGCTGTATCAACGCCACGTGGCGGGGATGAAGAGAGTGGTCACGGCCTCGCAGAAGATGGCGGTGCCGCCGGCACGGGTGGCGGCCGTCGTGGCCGAGGCGCTGACCGCCCGCCGGCCCCGCGCGAGGTATGTCGTCGGGTGGGGGCCCAAGCTGCAACTGGCGCTGCTGAGCGGGCTGCCGACGCGCGTGCGCGACCGGGTGCTGCGGGCGGTCGCGAAACAGCCGGGGTGACGCCGGCGTTCATTAAGCGCAACGCTGCTGCGCCGCGGGACTTTTTCGGCTGCGAGGCGGCGGGGCTGGCGTGGCTCGGCGCGGTGGCCGGCGGCGTGCCGTGCGCGCAAGTGATCTGCTACGACGAAACCAGCCTGACGCTGCGCCGGATTGACTCGGTGCCACCCACCAGGGAGTCGGCGCGCGAGTTCGGCGTCCGGCTGGCGGTCACCCACGACGCGGGTGCAGCGGCGTTTGGCGCCGCGCCCGACGGATGGAGCGGGCCTGGGTTCTTCGGACCGCTGACGCAGCCGCTGCCGATGTCGGTGAACCAGGGCACGTCGCCGCACGGCTCGTGGGGCAAGTTCTACGCGGTCGAGCGGCTCACCCCGATGGCCGAGAAGGCGGCGCCCCGGCTGTCGGCCGACGGCCGCGCCGCGGTCCGTGACGTCGTGAAGCATTGCACCGCGGGCGATTTCGACACCGATGATAAACCGGCCCGGCTGCACGGTGACCTGTGGAGCGGCAACGTGATGTGGACGGCGGACGGCGGCGTGCTCGTCGACCCGGCGGCGCACGGCGGTCACCGCGAGACCGACCTGGCGATGCTCGCGCTGTTCGGTTTCCCGCACCTGACTGACGTCCTCGACGGCTATCGGTCCATGCGTCAGCTGTCGCCGGGGTGGGAGCGTCGCGTCGGGTTACATCAGCTTTACCCGCTGCTGGCCCACGTCGTGCTGTTCGGCGGCGGCTACACCCGGCAGGCCGAAGCGGCGGCGGCCAGTGCGCTCACACGTTGAATGCCAGCCAGCTCGGCAGTGCGCGTTCTCGCGAGTCGCACAGCACCTGCCGGGTGTCGCAGTTACCCCTCGGCGAGCCGGCACCCGACCACATCCCGCCGGTGTCGCGGCGCAGCACGATCGCCGACGATCCGCCGCCGTCCAGCAGAATCGCGTTGTCGGCACCGAGCCCGCGGAACAGGTCCTGCATGTTGTCCGGCGTGTAGCTACCGCCTTGGAACACATACAGTTCGTCGTTGCCCCGGTTGTATCCGATCGCGGTGCGGGCCGCGCTCGGGCCGCCCTCGCCCAGCTGGCCGGTGTCCCCGGGTGCCAGAAGTCCGATGCCGCTCACGGCCACGAACCGCGTGCCCGCGTCGAGCAGGCGCTGGACCTCGGGGGACGCGGCGTCGTAGTCCTGGTCGTGCTTCGGCATCACGACGTACGGGGCGCCGCGGACCGGCAGGATCATCGTGGCCAACGCCGACCACACCTCGTCACCGCCGGACAGCGCCTGCTTGCCGGCGTAGGCGACGGTGCCGGTGACCGCCGCGTTGGCGCGACCGAGACCGCGGGTGTTGTCGACGTAGGCGCCCAGCGGGGAGCTGCAACCGGTCTGCTTCCACGACCCGCCCTGTTGACCGCGGACATCGAAGAAGTTCGCGTTGACCGCGATGATCGGCTGGCCCAGCACCTGCCAGGCCTGAAGCGGCGAGTACGTTTCCGAAGCCTGCCACAATCCCTCGCTGGTGCGTGCCCGCGGATCGCGTTCGCACCGGGCCTGATAGCCCTGATGGGTGTCGACGAGCAACCGCGGGTCCAGCCGACCCGAGGCGTTCTTGATCGTCATCAAGTGCCCGCCGTTGTTGAGCGTGTACTCGTCGCCGGCGGCGTTGCGGAACGGGGCGGCGAACGAGCCGCCGAAGTTGTAGACGAGATAGGCGCCTTTGGTGTTCGCGATCGCGGCGAGCAGCACGGAGCGGGCGTCGTTGTCGGCGTATGCCACCGCGGACGTGGCCGGCGTCGTGCACAGCGTGATGACAGCGGCCGCTGCCGCCAGACGCCGGAACGGTGCTGCGCAACTCGGCATGTCTTCCTTTCGGCGAGGTCGCCGAGTACTCACGATAGTCACAGCAATCACACTGTCAACTTGCGTAACATAATGATCACGATTGAGTATCAGTCGAATTGATCTCTGCCGCTTCAAGTTTCGAAACGGGCCTCAAATGGATCAAGCCCTGTGCTGCGAGCGGAAACCGGGGCTAGTGTTAGAAACGACCGAGTCGGGGGAACCCGTTGACGTCGGCGTCAACCTGGCGCCGCTGACGAAGGAGCTGCTATGTGGACAATCATTGTTGCGCTCATCGCGGGCATCATTCTGGGTGCGCTGGCGCGGCTGATCATGCCTGGCAAGCAAAACATTGGGGTCCTCATCACGATCCTCCTTGGCGCGGTGGGTGCGTTGCTCGGCTCGTGGATTTCGAACCAGCTGTTCAATACCGGAGACAAGATCTTCTCGCCGATTCCGTTCCTCATCGGCTTGGTGGTGGCAGTCGTGCTGATCGCGATCTACGTGGGTGTCGCTGGGCGGCGCGGCGCGACACGCTCGTAGTCACCGGCCCGGCGGCGCCACGCGGTACACCGCGCCTGCGGAGTCGTCGGTGACATACACCGCCCCGTCGGGTCCCGCCACGGCGGCCACGGGTCGTCCCCATCGTGACCCGTCGGACGCCTGGAACCCGCCGACGAGGGTCTGCTGATTGCCCAAAGTTCCGTTCTGCCAGGGAAAGAACGACACCTCGGGCGCACGCGGCGACTGGCGGTTCCATGACCCGTGCACCCCGACCAACGCACCCTGCGCGTACGGCGTGGGCAGGGTGCCGGCCACGAAGCTAAGCCCTAACGGCGCCGCGTGCGCGCCGAGAGTCTGTTCGATGGCCGTCAGCGTCGAGCAATCCAACTTGCTGCCGTCGGGGTTGGTCTGCACGTCGCGCACCAGTGGAACCGGGCCGCCCACACCGTCGGGGTTGCAGTACGGCCAGCCGAGATCGCGCCCGGGGCTCAACCGGGCCAGCGATTCCGGCGGGTGGTCGTCGACGTAATCCGGAATCACCTGCCCGTACGACGGGCCGGGGCCGGGGTAGGCGATGTTGTCGCGGTTGTTCACTGCGGTCCACACCGAACCGTCCGGCGCGACCGCCAGCCCGGTACCGTTGCGGACTCCGCGGGCGAACACCTCGTAGGGCCCGCCTTGCGGCGAGATGCGCATGATCGTCGCGCGCTCGGGCGTCGCGAAACGATCCTCGGCGGAGATATTGCCGGTAGAGCCGATCGAGAAGTAGACCGTGCCGTCGGCGCCCACCGCAACGCTCTTGAGCGCATGCGCGTAGGCACCGCCGAGCTCGGAGCTCCTGTCGTCGGGCAGGGCGTCGGCGACGACCCGGCGGCGCGTCGCGGCCCCGTCGGCGTACGTGTACGTGTCGATCTGGTCGCTTTCGGCGACGTAGAGCGTGGAGTCGGCGAACGCCAGGCCGTGCGGTGCGTCGAGGTCGGCCAGCAAAACCTCCTGGCGAGGGGGCCTGCCGGGCGTCAGCTTGACCACCTTGCCCTCGGCCGGCACGGAGACCAGCAGCGCACCGTCCGGTGTCCACGCCGCCAGCCGGGCCTTCGGGACCCGCGCCCACAGACTCATCGTCCATCCCGGCGGCACGAGCGCCTGGCGGGCAACGTCGAACGGGGCCCTGGCCAGCGCCGGGTCGACCTGCACCGTCACCGATACCAGCCCGGCGGGCTCCTGCGCGGGCGGCGCCGGCGTCTCCGGTGGCGTGGTCCGCGGTGCGCTGCACCCGCCCGCGATCAGCGCGGCCGCGGTGACCAGCGCCGCGTTACGCCGCCAGCGCCGCATGCATCTCCCAGACCAAGACCTCCGACGGCGCGGCGGCGGTGACCCGCTGGCCGCCGGTCGCAGTGAGCCGGGCGGCATCCCCTTCGGCGAGCTCTCCGGCACCTTCGAGTGTCACGCCGCCCCGCGCCACGAACAGGTGCAGGTAGGGCGCCTGCGGCAGCCCGACCACCTCGCCGGGGTTCAGGCGGGCGCCGTGCAAGGCGGCGTGGCGGTTGTGGATCGTGACCGCGGCATCGTCGGACCGGCCCGAGGCGATGGTCACCAGCCCGCCGGTGAGGTCGATCTCTCGTTGCTGATATCCGGGCGTGACGCCGGCCTCGTCCGGCACCACCCACATTTGGATGAAATGCACTGGCTCGTTTGCTGATTCGTTCTTCTCCGAGTGCATGATGCCGGTGCCAGCCGACATCCGCTGCGCCAAGCCGGGGTGGATGACGCCAAAGTTGCCCGCCGAGTCCCGGTGCGCCAGCGACCCGCTGAGCACCCACGTGACGATTTCCATGTCGCGGTGCGGGTGCGTGTCGAAACCCGTGGCGGGTGCGACGACGTCGTCGTTGTTGACGAGAAGCAGGCCGTGATGGGTGTTGGCGGGATCGTAGTAGTCGCCGAACGAGAACGAGTGCTTCGAGTCCAGCCACGGCGTCGTCGTGACGGCGCGGTCGCCCGCGCGCCGGATGTCGACGAGTTGGCTTAGTGCTCGTGTCCGCGCGCCCATGCCGCCAGGGTAGTGGCGTCGGTCGGTCGAGGCCGTCGTCGCCTTGGCAGGATGGGCATGTGGCGAGAAGCGGCAAGGTGTCGATAGTGGGGGTCGGAACCGTGGGCACGGCCATCGCATATGCGTGCCTGATTCGCGGATCGGCGCGCGAGCTCGCCCTGTATGACGTCAACGCGATGAAGGTGCGAGCCGAGGTGCTCGACCTCAACCACGGCAGCTCGTTCGTCCCGCCGTGCCGGGTGATCGGCGGCGACGACCTTGCGGTCACCGCCGAGTCGGCGATCGTCGTCGTCACGGCGGGCGCCAAGCAGCATCGCGGGCAGAGCCGGCTCGAATTGGCGGCGACGAACGTCGCGATGGTGAAGACGCTGATTCCGCGGCTGTTCGAGCAGTCGCCCAACGCCGTGATCGTCCTGGTGACCAACCCGGTCGACCTGGTCACCTGCGCCGCCGTGAACGCGGTCGACGCACCGAGTGGCCGGGTGTTCGGGTCGGGCACGGTGTTGGATTCCAGCCGCTTTCGGCACCTGATCGCGGCGCGTGCCGGCATCGCTGTCGAGAACGTGCACGGGGTCGTCGTCGGCGAGCACGGCGACTCCGAGATTCCGGTGTGGTCCGCGGTCACGGTGGGCGGCGTGCCCGCCGCCGAGGTATTCGATGACGTTGCCCGGCAGGATATTTCGGCGGAGGTGGTCAACGCCGCCTACGAGATCATCGCCGGCAAAGGCGCCACGAACCTGGCGATCGGGTTATCCACCGCCCGCATCGTCGAGGCCGTTCTGGGTGACCAGCATCGGGTGCTGCCGGTGTCGACGGTGCAGTGCGGTGCCTACGGTGTCAGCGGGGTGGCGTTGTCGCTGCCGACCGTGGTCTGGGCGTCGGGCGCCGGCCAGGTGCTGCAGGTGCCGTTGTCCGACGACGAACTGGCCGGCCTGGTGCGGTCGGCGCAAACATTGACCGAAGCCGGCCGCTTCTCTTCCGTGCGCCGAACGCGGACTTGATGCAGGTTTTCGGCGACGCAGCGTGGCGCAAGTCCACACTCGGCGGTTAGAGGGAGGCAGGCAGGCCGAATTTCGCGAACAGCGTGGTGTCGAGGAACGCGACCACATGTGCCACGCCGTCAGCGGTGAAGTCCACGACATGCAGCTGGAAGGGAACGTGGCTGTGGCCGTCGCGCATGTACATCGCGGCGGCCGGCTGGCCGTTGGCGATGACGGGAATCATCCGCATGTCGCCGGCACGCTGCGCGGGGCACTGCAGGTGAATCAGCGAGCCGATGGCCTGCGGGCCCTGATACCAGCTGTCGAACGGCGGCATCTCCCAGACCGCCTCGGCGGTGAACATTTCCACGAGGCTGTCGATGTCGTAGTTCTCGAAGGCCGCGATGTAGCGCGCCAGGCGATCCCGGGTCTCCGGTGTGTCGGGTGCGGCGAGTGTGTCGTCGGGCCCGACGGACTCGAGCTGCGCGCGCGCCCGCTGCAAGAGGCTGTTCACCGCGGCCGTCGACGCGCCGATCGCCTCGGCCACCTCGGCGGCTTTCCACTGCAGCACGTCGCGCAAGACCACGACCGCCCGCTGCCGCGGCGACAGGTGCTGCAGCGCCGCGATGAACGCCAATCGCACCGACTCGCGGCTCTCGACGACCACCGACGGATCAGCGGGGTCGTCCGCAGAGCCGGGCAGCGGCTCGAGCCACGGCACCTCGTGGCGCTCGCTGAGCTCGGCGGCGGGGTCGGCACTGGGCGCGCCCAGCCCATTGGGCAGCGGCCGCCGATTCTTGCCTTCCAGAGCCGTCAGGCAGGTGTTCGTCGCGATCCGATAGAGCCAGGTGCGCAGCGACGACTCGCCCTTGAACCCCGAATACGCCTTCCAGGCGCGCAGATACGTCTCCTGCACCAGGTCCTCGGCGTCATGCATCGATCCCGTCATGCGGTAGCAGTGCGCGAGGAGCTCACGCCGGTGCGGCTCCGCCTGGACCAGGAATTCGTCGTCAGATCCGCGGGCGAGGACGCTCACGTCAGCGAGCCTACGCGCGCTAGTACCCTCTGGCTGATGGCCACCACCCGCACCGAACGCTCGTTCCACGGCGCCGACGGCGTGCGGATCGTCTACGACGTCTGGACCCCGGACCGGACACCTCGCGGGGTGGTGGTGATCTCGCACGGATACGCCGAGCACGCCCGCCGCTACGAGCACGTCGCCCAGCGGTTCGGCGACGCCGGCCTGGTCACCTACGCGCTCGACCACCGCGGCCACGGCCGCTCCGGCGGCAAGCGGGTGTGGCTGAAACGGCTGTCGCATTACACCGACGACTTCGCCAGGCTCGTCGACATCGCCGCCGCCGATTATCCCGACCTGAACCGCGTCGTGGTCGGCCACAGCATGGGCGGGGGCATCGTGTTCGCCTACGCCGCCGATCATCCCGATGACTTTGCGGCCGTCGTGCTATCCGGCCCCGCGGTCGCCGCCCAGCTCGAAGTGCCGAAACCGCTGGCGCTGGCGGCCAAGTTCGTCGGGTCGGTGTTCCCGGCGGCGAAGGTGCGCACTCTGGACGCCGACGCGGTGTCGCGCGATCCCGATGTGGTGGCCGAGTACAAGGCCGATCCGCTGGTGTACCACGGCAAGTTCCCGGCCGGAATCTCCAAGGCGCTGCTGGAGGTCGGCGAGAAGCAACCGCAGCTGGCCGCCAGGCTGACCGCGCCGCTGCTCATCGTCCACGGCGAAGAAGACCGGCTGATCAGCGTCGAAGGCAGTCGGATGCTGGTCGAGAACGTCGCGTCGACCCAGGTGGTGCTGAAGGTCTATCCCGAGTTGTACCACGAGGTGTTCAACGAACCCGAGAAGCATCGCGTGCTCGACGACGTCACGTCATGGATCGAGACCCATTTGTGAGACGAGTTGTCCGCCATCAGGTTTGGTGGCTGATAGCCGCGCTCGTCTGGATCGCCGCGTGCTCGTCGGGCGGGTCCGAGGCGCCCACGGCGTGGGTCGACGAAGAGGTCAGCTTCGTCGCCGACGGACTGACGATCTACGGCACCTACCGGCACCGCTCCGACGCCAAGCCGGGCCCGGCGGCGCTGCTGATCGGCGAGAGCGGCAACACCGACCGCAACGGCGACAACGCCGTCGCCGGGAACATCGGCACCATGCGGTCGCTGGCGGAGTTGCTCTCCGAGCGCGGTGTCGCGACCCTGCGCTACGACAAGGCGGGCACCGGCCGCACCGGGCTGGGACCGTACGCCGCCAAGCCCGCAGACGTCGGCAGCGCCGTGTACACCGTGGGGGCCAAGGCCGCGGTCGCTTACCTGGCCGGCCAGGCCGGCACCGACCCCGACCGGATCTCGGTGTACGGGCACGGCGAGGGTGCCACCCACGCATTGATGGTTGCCACCGACACCAGCCCCGGAGCACCGAAGATCGGTTCGCTCGGGCTGTTTGAGCCGCTGGCGGGCCGATACCTCGACCTGGTCACCGCACGCGTGCGCGCCGACCTCGACGCTCAGATGAAGGCGGGCAGCACCACACCGCAGCAGGCCGAAGACGTCATCGCGGCGTGGACCGCCGCCGTCGCGTCCGCGCGGCAGGACGGCACCGTACCCGCTGTGCTGCCGAACGGGTTGAGCGCAATCCTGAACGCCGGCAACGTCAAAGCGGTGCTGCAGTCCGACGCGATCAACCCCGTCGCGCTCGCCATGCTCCTCCCCGCCGGCACGCCGGTGCTGCTGACGTGCAGCGACTCCGACGGGCAGGCACGCTGCGACGCGGTGCGCCCGATGACCGCCGCGCTGGCGCACACCGACCTGGACTTCGTCGAACTGAACGGCGTCAGCCACGTGCTGAAGGACGACCCCACCGATGCCATCACCAACTACGCAAACGACCAGCCGCTGTCGCCTCAATTGGTCAGCGCGCTGGACAACTTCGTCGGACCCGTCCCTTAACGTGGCGTCCATGACCGACAAGATGACCGACAAAATGTTGGCGCGCATCGCCGCCCTCCTTCGCCAGGCCGAGGGCACCGACAACGCGCACGAGGCCGAGGCCTTCATGGCCGCAGCGCAACGGCTGGCCACCGCCACCTCCATCGACCTGGCCGTCGCGCGTTCTCACGCGGCTACCCGCACCGCTGCGCAAGCACCCGTGCAGCGCACCATCACGATCGGCAACGCCGGCACCAGAGGCCTGCGGACCTATGTGCAACTGTTCGCGGTGATCGCGGCCGCCAACGACGTGAAGGTCGACGTGGCGTCCAACTCGACGTTCGTCTACGCCTACGGGTTTCCCGAGGACATCGACACCAGCCACGCCTTGTATGCCAGCCTGGTGATGCAGATGGTCCGGGCATCAGAGGCGTATCTCGGGTCCGGTGCGCACCGGCCGACGCCCACCATCACCGCGCGGCTGAACTTCCAGTTGGCCTTCGGCCTCCGCATCGGGCAGCGCTTGGCCCGCGCCCGCGAGGAGGCGACGGCCGAGGCGCAGAGCAGGTCGGCGTCGCGACCGGGAACTGCACTTGCCCTGCGCAACAAGGAAATCGAGCTGGGCGACTTCTACACCAGGGAGTCCAAGGCCCGTGGCACGTGGCAGGCGCATCGGGCCTCTGCGGGCTACTCGTCGGCGGCACGACGGGCCGGTGACCGGGCGGGCCGGCACGCCAGGCTCGGGGCCGGCGCCGAGCTGCCCAACGGGCGCACCCCCCTCGAGAGGTGAGCGGGCGCGATACGCAGCGCGGCAAGGTGTATGCCGCCGAACAGTTTGTGCGCACACTTTTCGACCGTGCCGCTGAGCACGGGTCGCGCGTGATCGACTTCTTCGGCACCCCGCTGACGCTGCCCCCCGAGGCGCGGTTCGCGTCGGTGGAGTCGGTGCGGGCTTATGTCACGTCGGTGCTGAACCACCCCGGCGTGCAAGCGCATTGGCCGGATGCGGGGCCGGTGGCGGTGCGGCCGCGGCGCGGGGTTACCGCCGCACACTATGAGCGCAGCCACGGTGCGGCGGTGATCGCGGTGCCCACCCGTCACGACCGCTGGGCGCTGCGGGAACTGGTCGTCCTGCACGAGATTGCGCACCACCTCTGCGACGCGACGCCACCGCACGGTCCGGAGTTCGTCGCCGCGCTGTGCGAACTCGCCGACCTGGTGATGGGCCCGGAGGTCGGGCACGTGCTGCGGGTGGTCTATTCGAAGGAAGGGGTGTGCGGCTAGCGTGGGCCGGGTGAGCGAACCGACGGACGTCGATGCGTTGTTCGACCGGTTGCTGATCGGCGAGGATTCCGCGCTCGCCGCTGCGCGGGAGGCCACCGCGGCCGCGGGTATGCCGCCGATCGAGGTGTCGGCACAGCACGGCAAGCTCCTGTACCTGCTGGCGTCGGCGATGCGGGCCCGCCGCATCCTCGAAATCGGCACCCTCGGCGGCTTCAGCACGATCTGGCTGGCGCGTGGCGTCGGTCCAGCCGGGCATGTGGTGACGCTGGAGTACGAGCCCAAGCATGCTGAGGTGGCGCGGGCCAACCTCGACCGGGCCGGCGTCGGCGAGCGTGTCGAGGTGATCGTCGGCGCGGCGTTGGACACGCTGCCGCAGTTGTCATCGCGGACTGAGCCGTTCGACCTGGTGTTCGTCGACGCGGACAAGGAGAACAACTCCGCGTACGTCCAGTGGGCCATCGAGTTGGGCGCCCCGGGCTCGGCCATCTTGGTGGACAACGTCGTTCGGATGGGTCGGGTGCTCTCGCCGGCCGCCGACGACTTTCAGGCGCAGGGGGTGGTGGACATGCTGAACATGATCGCCACGCATCCGCGATTGGAGGCGGCCGCGGTCCAAACCGTCGGGCTCAAGGGCTGGGACGGTTTCCTGCTGGCGTTGGTGAAATAGGGGGCTTCATGCGCAGCGCCTTCGAGGTCGTGTTCTCGCCCACCGTGATCGCGGTGATCATCGCGGTGGTCGGCGGTTTCGTGCAGAGCCGACGCCACAAAGACCGGTTGGCGGTGGACCTTCACATGGTGTGGTGGATGGTGCTGATCGTCGGTGTCATGTCCATCGTCGGAGCGGCGTTTCACATTTTCGATGGCCCGCAGACCGCAGAACTCATCGGATATACGCGCGGGGACGGCGGCTTCCAATGGGAGAACGCGATGGGCGACTTGGCAATTGGCATCGCCGGGGTGATGGGCTACTGGTTCCGCGGCCACTTCTGGCTGGCCACGATCGTCGTACTGACCGTGCAGTACGTCGGCGATGCGGCGGGCCACCTCTACTTCTGGATCGCGGAGAACAACACCAAGCCGTACAACATCGGCGTCCCGTTGTGGACCGACATCCTGCTGCCCATCGTGATGTGGGTGCTCTACGTCTCATCGCGACGGCGCAACGGTGATGCGGTGCCCAAGGCCGAGCCCACGACTATCGGGAGCTGACCATGTCCGAAAAGCGCAACCTGGCGCCGCATTTCGATGATGTGCAGGCACACTATGACCTGTCTGATGACTTCTTCCGGCTTTTTCTGGATCCCACCCGGACCTATAGCTGCGCCTACTTCGAACGCGACGACATGACACTCGAAGAAGCCCAGCTGGCCAAGATCGACCTCGCACTCGGCAAGCTGGGGCTACAGCCCGGGATGACGCTGCTGGACGTCGGGTGTGGCTGGGGAGCGACGATGAAAAGAGCAGTCGAGTGCTACGACGTCGACGTTGTCGGGCTGACGTTGAGCAAGAACCAGGCGACCCACGTCGATGCCCTGTTGGACGACATGGCGAGTCACCGTTCGAAGCGGGTGCTGCTGACGGGTTGGGAGGAATTCGACAAGCCCGCCGACCGCATCGTCTCGATCGGCGCGTTCGAGCACTTCGGGCATGAACGCTACGACGCGTTCTTCGCGTTCGCCCACCACGCGCTGCCCGCTGACGGAGTGATGTTGCTGCACACCATCACCGGACTGCATCCGAACGAGATGGCAGCTCGGGGGATGCCCCTGACCTTCGAATTTGCCCGATTCCTCAAGTTCATGCTCACCGAGATATTCCCCGGCGGCCGGCTGCCGTCGATCCCGATGGTGCAGGAGCGGGCGACTGCGGGCGGTTTCGAGGTGACGCGTGTCCAGTCGCTGCAGCCGCACTACGCCAGGACGCTCGACATGTGGGCGGCGGCGCTGCAGGCGCACCGTGACGAAGCCGTGACGGTCCAGTCCCAAGAGGTCTACGACCGGTATATGAAATATCTGACCGGCTGCGCGGACATGTTCCGGGTGGGGTACATCGACGTCAACCAATTCACGTTGGAGAAGCGATGACCGACGGCCAACGGTGCTTGCGCTACCGACATCACGTGCAGACGGCGCCGACTGCCGCCGAGCCGACCAGCTTGACGTACTTGGCCAGCACACCGTTGGTGTAGCGCGGTGGCAATGGTGTGAAACCCTCTTGGCGAGAGGCGAATTCGTCCGGATCGACGAGCACGTCGAGTGTGGCGTCGGCGACGTCGAGCCGAATCCTGTCCCCGTCGCGGATAAAGGCAATGGGGCCCGCGTCGACGGCCTCGGGCGCGATATGGCCGACGCACAGCCCGGTGGTGCCACCGGAGAACCTGCCGTCGGTGATCAGCAGCACGTCCTTGCCGAGCCCGGCCCCCTTTATCGCGCCGGTGATCGCCAGCATCTCACGCATGCCCGGGCCGCCCTTGGGGCCCTCGTAGCGGATGACGACGACGTCGCCGGCCTGGATGGTGCCTTTCTCCAGCGCGTCCAGGGCAGAACGCTCGCGCTCGAAAACCCTTGCGGTGCCCTCGAACACGTCGGAGTCGAACCCGGCCGACTTGACCACAGCGCCCTCGGGGGCCAGCGAGCCGTGCAGGATCGTGATGCCACCGGTGGGATGGATCGGGTTGTTCAGCGCGCGCAGCACCTTGCCATCCGGGTCCGGCGGTGCGATGTGTCGGAGGTTGTCGGCCAACGTCTCACCGGTGACGGTCAGGCAATCCCCGTGCAAGAGGCCGGCGCCCAACAGTGCCTTCATGACCACCGGCACGCCGCCGATGCGGTCGACGTCGAACATCACGTGCTGCCCGAACGGTTTCACGTCGGCTAGATGCGGCACCTTCGCGCCGACGCGGGTGAAGTCGGCAAGCGAAAGCTTGACGTTGGCCTCGTACGCGATCGCCAGCAGGTGCAGCACCGCGTTGGTCGAGCCACCGAACGCCATCACGACCGCGATCGCGTTCTCGAACGCCTCCTTGGTCATGATGTCGCGGGCGGTGATCCCGCGGCGCAACAGATCGACGACCGCCTGCCCGCTGCGGCGGGCATAGCCGTCGCGGCGACGGTCGGTAGCCGGCGGCGCGGCGCTGCCGGGCAGCGACATCCCCAGCGCTTCGGCGGCACTGGCCATAGTGTTCGCGGTGAACATTCCGCCGCAGGCGCCTTCGCCCGGACAGATCGCCCGCTCGATCGCGTCGACGTCCGCTCGTGGCATCAGCCCGCGGCTGCAGGCGCCGACGGCTTCGAACGCGTCGATGATCGTCACGTCGCGCTCGGTGCCGTCGGAGAGCTTGGCCCGGCCCGGCAGGATCGACCCGGCGTAGAGGAACACCGACGCCAGGTCGAGGCGCGCGGCGGCCATCAGCATGCCGGGCAGCGACTTGTCGCACCCGGCCAGCAGCACCGAGCCGTCCAGACGCTCGGCCTGCATCACCGTTTCGACGCTGTCGGCGATCACCTCGCGCGACACGAGTGAGAAGTGCATGCCCTCATGGCCCATCGAGATGCCGTCGGACACCGAGATCGTGCCGAACTCCATCGGATACCCGCCGGCCGCGAACACCCCGTCTTTGGCGGCCTTGGCCAGCCGGTCCAGCGACAGGTTGCACGGGGTGATCTCGTTCCACGACGACGCGACCCCGATCTGCGGCTTGGCGAAGTCGTCGTCCTCCATGCCGACCGCCCGCAGCATTCCGCGTGCGGCGGCTTTCTCCAGGCCGTCGGTGACGTCGCGGCTGCGGGGTTTGATGTCGATCTGGCTGGAATCTGGCGTCGATGAGCCGCTTGCGCGAAGAGAATCTGGCATCGTTTCAGTATGCCTTCGCCGGCGTGAGGACAAGACAGAGGTCAGCGGTTGAATCTGATACCCCGAGGGGGTACCCGGTACAGTGGTGGGATGAGGTCGGCGACGGTTCGGATCGCGGCGGCAGTGGCGATGGTGCTCGCGGTCGGCGTGCTGGCGTCGTGCGGCGCGTCGGACCAGCACACCCAACCCCGCGCGCAGCAGTCCACCGAGCAGGCCAACCACAATGCCGACGACATCGCGTTCGCACACAACATGGTCGCGCATCACGGCCAGGTGGTTCAGATGGCCGAGATGGTGCAGACGAACTCAGAAAACCGCCAAATGATCGACCTGGCCAGCCGCATGACGACCACGCAGTTAGGTGAGATCCAGGCGTTCAACGCGTGGCTGGTGCAGTGGCAAGAGGGCGCGAGCAGCGACCCGGCGGGCCACGATGGCACGACGATGCCCGGCATGCTCGACGCGGCCACCATCGATAGGCTGCAGTCGTTGAGGGGCGCCGACTTCGACCGGCTGTGGCTCACCTCGATGATCGACCACCACAAGGGCGCGATCGTGATGGCGCAGGGCGAGCTGGAACACGGCAAGAATTCGGACGCGATGTATCTGGCGAGGACGATCATCGCCGAGCAACAGGCCGAGATCGACCAGATGAATCAGATGCTGGGAGGATAAATGGCTGCCGCGCAAGGATATTCGGAGCGTAAGGACGACTACGCCAGGCGGCTGCGCCGTATCGAGGGCCAGGTCCGCGGCATCGCGAAGATGATCGACGACGACAAGTACTGCATCGACGTCCTCACCCAGATCAGCGCCGTCAACAGCGCTCTGCAGGCCGTGGCGCTCGGGTTGCTCGACGAACACCTCAACCACTGCGTATCCGATGCCGTCGCGGCGGGCGGTGCGGAGGCTGACGCCAAGCTGGCCGAGGCGTCGGCCGCGATCGCGCGGCTCGTCCGGTCGTGACCATTCACTGCTTGGTTAAGCTGGGAAGCCGGTCTGGTGGACCACGAACTCGACCTGGCCGGCGACGTCGGTGTAACGAATCCGCAGCTCAGGCCGATTGCATGGGTAACTGTCGTGGGGTCGGGGACCGGCGTCTGGTCGTGACGACCGCCTTCTCTGTGCCACACTGGAGAAACGTGATGGTCTGGAGGGTATCGATGAGCACACGAACCGGAGCCGCCTGGCGCTGGCCGTCGTGGCTGAGCATGAAGCGGACGTTGACCTCGGTTTTTGCGGTGATCGGCGTGGCCGCGGGGCTAATGATGGCTACGCCGTCGGCGCTGGCAGAACCGGATCCGAACTTGCCGCCACCTCCCGACCCGGTCGAGGTGGCGCCGCCGCCGGCAGATCCGCTTGCTGTCCCACCCGCCGATCCGCTCGTGCCGCCGCCCGCCGACCCGCTCGCGGCGCCGGCACCGGCCGACCCGGCAGCTGCGGGGGCGCCGGCTGAGTCTGGGACACCGCCACCGTTCGACCCGTTCGCCCCGCCTAACGTCATTCCGGAGGGCACGCCTGCCGGTCAGAACCCGACGCCGTTCACCGGCACGCCGCCGTTCCGTCCGCCGACGTTCAACCCGCTCAACGGATCCATGGTCGGGGTGGCCAAGCCGATCATCATCAACTTCGCGGTGCCGATCGCCGACCGCCCGTTGGCCGAGCAGGCCATCCACATCTCGTCCAACCCGCCGGTGCCCGGCAAGTTCTACTGGATGACTGACTCCCAGGTGCGGTGGCGCCCGCTCAACTTCTGGCCGGCGCACACGACCGTGAACATCGATGCGGCCGGCGCCAAGTCGAGCTTCAGGACGGGCGATCAGCTGATCGCCACGGCCGACAACGCCACCCACACGATGACCGTCACCCGCAACGGAAAGGTCCAGAAGACCATCCCCATGTCGATGGGTATGTCGGGCCACGACACCCCCAACGGCACGTACTACGTGCTCGAGAAGTTCGCCGACATCGTGATGGACTCCGCGACCTACGGTGTGCCGAACACCTCAGCCAACGGCTACAAGGTGAAGGTGCAAGACGCCGTCCGGTTCGACAACCACGGCAACTTCGTGCACAGCGCGCCGTGGTCGGTGAGCGACCAGGGCAAGCGCAACGTCAGCCACGGCTGCATCAACATCAGCCCGTCGAACGCCCAGTGGTTCTACGACAATTTCGGCAGCGGCGATCCGATCGTGGTGAAGAACTCCGTCGGCACGCAGAAGCCTGACGGCGCCAACGACTGGCAGATCTGACGCAATCCGCTCGGCGCGGCGCGTTAGTTCCAGATCTTCACCCGATGCTCGGGATCGAGGTAGAGCGCGTCGGAGTCGGTGACGTCGAACGCGTCGTAGAACGCGTCGATATTGCGCACCACGCCGTTGCAGCGGAACTCCGGCGGGCTGTGCGGGTCGATCGCCAGCCGCCGAATGGCCTCCGCGTCACGTGATTTTGTGCGCCACACCTGCGCCCAGCCGAAGAAGACGCGCTGCGGGCCGGTCAACCCGTCGATGATCGGGGCGTCTCGTCCGCCCAGCGACAGTTGGTAGGCCAGGAGCGCGATCGACAGGCCGCCGAGGTCGCCGATGTTCTCCCCGACGGTGAAAGCGCCATTCACGTGGTGGCCGTTCACCAGCGCGCGTGGAGTGTAGGCGCCGTACTGTTCGATCAACGCCTTTGTACGTGAACCGAATTCGGCACGATCCTCATCGGTCCACCAGTCGACGAGATTGCCGTCACCGTCGTACTTGGCGCCCTGGTCGTCGAAACCGTGCCCGATCTCGTGGCCGATCACCGCGCCGATGCCGCCGTAGTTGGCGGCGTCGTCGGCGTCGGCGTCGAAGAACGGCGGCTGCAGAATCGCTGCGGGAAAGACGATTTCGTTCATCCCGGGGTTGTAGTAGGCATTCACGGTCTGCGGGGTCATGAACCATTCGGCGCGGTCCACGGGAGACCCCAGCTTGGCCAGCTCGCGGTCGTAGTTCACGGTGTAGCCGCGCCGGAAGTTGCCGTACAGGTCGGCCCGGTCCACCCGCAGCGCCGAGTAGTCGCGCCACTTGCTCGGATAGCCGATCTTCGGCGTGAACTTGTCGAGCTTGGCCAGGGCCCGCCGCCGGGTCTGCGGCGTCATCCAGTCCAGCGACTCGATGCTCACCCGGTACGCCTCGCGCAAGTTGCCCACCAGAACGTCCATCCGGGCCTTGGCTTCCGGCGGGAAGTGCCGCTCGACGTAGAGCCTGCCGACCGCGTCGCCCATCAGGTTTTCGACCAACGAGACACCGCGCTTCCACCGGTCGCGGATCTGCTCGGTACCGCTCAACCTGCGGCCGTAGAACGCGAAGTCCTCGGCGACCAGATCGTCGGTGAGCAGAAACGTGCGCGCGTGGATCAGCCGCCACCGCAGCCACGCCTTCCAGTTCTCGATGTCCTCGCCGGCCCACAGCGCGGCGAATGCCGTCAGGTAATCGGGTTGGCGCACAACGAGTTCGGTGGCCGCACCGGGCGAGGTTCCCAGCGCGGCCACCCATCGCGACCACTCGAAGCCCGGCGCCTCCTGCGGCAGGTCGGAGAACGTCCGCAGGTTGTAGGTCAGGTCAGCGTCGCGACGCTTGACCACATCCCAGTGCGCCGCGGCAAGCTTGGACTCCAGTGCGACGATCCGCGCCGCGGTGTCGGCATGGTCAGCTGTGCCGCCGCCGTACACCAGCGCGAACATCGCGGCGATGTGGTGCGGGTAGGCGGCCAGGATCGCGGCGTGCCGCTCGTCGCGGTAGTACGACTCGTCGGGCAGGCCCAGCCCGGATTGGTTCATGTGCAGCAGGTAGCGCGTGGAGTCCTTGGAGTCGGTGTCGACGTACGCACCGGTGCCACCGCCGACGCCGCTGCGCTGCAGTTTGCCCACCACCTCGGCCAGCGCCGCGGCGTCGGCCGCCTCGTCGATGAGCATCAGCTCGTCGTGCAGCGGCGCCAGGCCGACGCGCGCGACGGTGCCTTCGTCCATGAAGCTGGCGTACAGGTCGCCGATGCGCTGCTCGTCGGTCTCTGGCGCAGGGTCGGATTCGCCGGCGCCCGTGATCAGGTCACGGACCTGCTCTTCGGCCCGGTCGAACAGCGTGCGGAATGCGCCGTCGGTGGCGCGGTCTGCGGGGATCTCGTACTCCGCCAGCCATCGGCCGTTGACATGGCCGAACAGGTCGTCTTGCGGGCGGGCAGCCGAATCCAGGTGGGACAGGTCGATACCGGAGTGAGTCACCCGACCAGTTTTCCAGAAGCTCGGGCGGTGGCGCCGTCTCCGGTGTGCTCGGCCTATCGGTACCCTCGCCTTCGTGTCAGAGCAGACCGACTCTCCCGAGCACGGCGCGGACGCAGCGGTGCCCGACGACCGCCGGCCCGGGTTGTCAGGCTTCGGCATCGCCTCGGCCGCGCTCGGCCTGCTCTGCGTCGCTGCGATAGTGCTGACGTCGCTGATCTGGTCCGCCCACCGCGACGAACGAGACGATCTCGAGCACCAGGCCCGTGTCATGCAGGTCGCGCTGAACTGGGCTGGCGTGCTGATCAACATGAACAAGGACAACATCGAAGCCAGCGTGGTGAAGCTGCACGAGGGCACCGTCGGCACGTTGAACACCGACCTGGACAAGGTGATCGCGCCCCTCACCAGTCTGGTCAAGACGCTGCAGTTGCAGACCACCGGACAGGTCGACGCGGTCGCGATCGAGTCGGTGCACCATGACCCGAACCGTCAGCCCGGCACGCCGCCACCCGACGAAACGGTGAGCGGGCTGGCGTCGCGCACCGACACGGTGCTGATCATCGCGACGCTGGCCGCCGAGAACGCAGGCGGCAAGCGGCCGCCCACCTCGTTGAACCTGCGGATCGGCGTGTCCGACGTCGAGGGTCAGCTGCTGGTCTCCAACCTTGAACTGCTGCGGTGAGAAACGCCTGGCGGGTGTTCGCCTTCGACGTCGCCGCACCGTTGGCCGCGATCGCGGCGCTGCTGATGATCGGCTACGCGCTGGACTGGCGGGTGTGGTGGGTGGCCGTCTGTTCGGTGCTGTGCACGCTGATCGTCGAGGGCATGATCCTCAACTTCGTGCTGTTCCGCCGTGACCAGGTCACTGTCGGCACCGACGACGACGGACCCGCACTGCGGCTGGCAGTGGCCGGGCTGAGCACGGTGGCGCTGGTGGCCGCGGTGTTCGTCACCTACACGCACTGGACCGAGCCGGACCGCCAGCTGGCCCGCAACATGGACGACGTGGTGCAACTCGCGGTCAAGTTCGCCGAGTCGACGATGACGTACTCGCCGGCCGAACCGACCGCGGGAATAGATCGCGCCGCCGGTTTGATGGCGCCCGAACAAGCCGAGAAGTTCAAGACCAGCTACGGCAACGAGGCGAAAAAGCAAGCAGCGCAGAATATCTCGGCGCAGGCGCAGACAATCTCCGCTGGCGTGAGCACCATCTCACCCGACTCGGCCGTCGTGGCCGTCGTCGTCGGCGCGACTCGGCAGCAACCGGGCAAACCGCAGGAGCGCGTCGTGGTCGGGCTTCAGGTCGCGCTGTCCGATCAGGGCGGCCAGTGGCGCGTCATCGACCTGATCCCGATCAGCCCCGCCCCGTCCCAATGAGCCGCGCGTGGTCGACCTTCAGGCAGCGGTCCATCACCACAGTCATCCCGGCCGCCTCCGCGTCACGGGCGAGCTGCTCGTCCCACAGCCCCTGCTGCAGCCAGATACTCTTCGCGCCTACCGCGATCGCCTGGTCGAGGACGGGCCGCAGCTGATCCTGACGGCGGAACACGTCGACCATGTCCGGCACCACCGGCAGCGCGGACAGGTCCGGGTACGCGGGACGGCCTTCGAGCCCGTCGATCATCGGGTTGACCGGATACAGCTCGTAGTCGGTCTGTGAACTCAGGTAGCGGTAGACGCCGTTGCTGGGTCTCAGCGGGTCCGGGGACACCCCGACCACGGCGACCGTGCGGGTGGCGCGCAGCAGGTCGCGCAGCGCGCGGTCGTCGGGCTCGGTCCACATGCCGTCATCGTATGGACGGCTCACTCGGGGCGGGCCGAGCGCTGAGCCTTCATCCTGGCGAACCGGTCGGACAGTCGACGCATCCGGACCATCTGCGCCGCCGACGGGCTGACGTCGCCGGCCAGATACGCCGCGAGGTCATCACCGGACGTCCCGATCCGCGACGCGAACTCGCGTCCCGACAGACCGGAGCGGTCGATCAGCGCGTGGATCTGCCGAGCGACGTCCGCGCGTTCGTCGGCCTCGAGGTCGGCCCGGGCGCGGGCCAGCACCTCGAAGAGCGCCTTGCCGATGCCGTACGCCGCCGCCTCCAGCACCTCCTCGACCTGCCGCGCGGTCCGTCCGTACGGATCGCGTCTGAGCGCCACCACGATCCGCTGCCACACCTCCAGGTCGCCGCTTTCCACCGCCAGCCGGACCGCGGCGGTGGGCCAGAACTCCACGGGCTTCTTCTGGTAAGCGATGAGCGCCGACGGTTGCGCTTCGGCGGCCAAGCGAACCGTGGGCGCTGCGTCGTCGTGGGCGTCGTGGGCATCCAGGGCCAACGTCACCTCGCCTCCTCCAGCATCGCCACGGCCACTGACAGGCATCGCTGCTTGACTTCCGCCCAGTCCACGTCGGGATCCATCCCCTCGTCCTCATCCGACGGTCGTGGGTCGGACAGCCGGCGCACGAGCTGGGTGGCAACCCATTGTTTCCTAGGTTGTTGCCCACAGTAATACTTATCCATCCCGGCCAGCACGAGCGCAGCGGTGGTGGCGTCCGTCGTGTCGACCAGCTCAGCAAATTCCGCATAGTCGCGGGTGCTGTTGCGGCACATCAACAGATAGCCTTTCATCCGCAGAGTTTCTGCGCCCGTGGGGATTTGCAGCCGGTCGCCAGTGGGCAACTGGACGTTGGTGGTCTCCACGGGGCTGCGTCGTGCGACGGGCGTTTCCGTGTGTGCGTCGATCGCAAGCGCGTCCAGCGCCACCGACAGCCTGCCCCGCCACATCGTGACCGGATGCACGCCGCGGCCGGACCAAGGCATCTTCTTGCGGCTGCCGCGATGGCGCAATGGCGATGAGCCGACTGCACGGGGAGCAGCTCGGCCAGCGGAACCCCTTGTGCGCAGAACGGCTGTGACGTGGGCATCGGCGTTGCGGGCAGTCACCGCCTCCTCGTCCTGTCGGCCGCAGCCGCTGAACGCGAGCGGGTCGGCCACGCAGATCGCATCCGGGGCAAGGTTTTTGAGCTTGGCCGCGGACTTGACCACCATGCGCATGTCGGAGTTGGGCGCCACCAGCGACGAGATGTCGTCCGGGATGACGACGACGTCGCCGATGTCGACCTTGGGCAGCGGCCGCTCGAAGTCGACCGACGGCAGAATCCGGTCCAGCCAGCGCGGCAGCCACCAGTTCCACTGGGCGAACATCGCCATCAGCGCAGGCACGAGCACCAGTCGCACGACTGTGGCGTCGACGGCGATCGCCACCGCGCAGGCGACCCCGATCTCCGCCACCAGCGGCATTCCGGCGAACGCGAACCCCACGTACACCGCGATCATGATCAGTGCGGCGCTGGTGATGGTGCGGGCGCTGGTGCTCACGCCCCATGCCACGGCGTCGCGGGTGTTTTTGGTCTGCAGGAAGCGTTCCCTGATGCGGGTCAGCAGGAAGATCTCGTAATCCATCGACAGACCGAACGTGATCGCCAGCACCAGGGGCGGGACAGAACTGTCGAGCGACGAAATATGTTGGAAACCAAGGTCTTTGAGCCAGCCCCACTGGAACACCATCACAATGCTGCCGTAGGCGGCGGCGACCGAGAGCACCGTCATCAGCACACCCTTGAACGCCAGGAACACCGACCGGATCGAGATCAGCAGCATGATGAACGCGATCGCCGACACGAACAGGAAGACCCACGGCTGGGTCTGCTCAACCCGGTCGTCGAAGTCCTTGATCAGCGCAGTGGGCCCGCCGACGTCGAAGCGGACGTCCCGGGCACCAGGGACCTGCGGCAGGCGCTCGCGCATCCAGTCGATCGTGTCCCGGGCCGACATGTCCTCGGGGTCCACTGCGAGCACAGCCGACAACAGCGCGCTGTTGCCGTCGTCGGCACGCACCGGCGGCTGCACCGTGACGATGAACGGCGCCTCGCGCATCCGCTGGCCCACGGCGTTGACGAGTTGCTGGTTCTCCGGATTGGAAGCGTCCCCGTCGGGGAACGTGACGAGCACGCGGATCGGGCCGAGCGCTCCCGGGCCAAGTGCCCGCGCCGCCGCATTGACGCCGCCACGGATCTCGTGCTCCGGCGCGAACTGCCGCTGCATGCTGTTGGACAGCGTCATCGACAGCGCGGGCGCGGCCAGCGTCAACAGCACCACGGATGCCGCCAGCGCCGACGCCCACGGCCGGCGCATCACGAAACCGACCCAGCGCGACCAGAAGGGCGACTGGGTGGTCTCGGGGCGCCGCGACCAGTGCAGTAGCACGGACCGCTTGGCGGCGGCCCGCCCGAACGTCGCCAAGACGGCCGGGATCAGCGTCGTGGACGTCAGAACGGCGACGGCGACGGTCAGCAGTGCGCCGGTGGCCATCGACCGCAGCACCGGGGTGTTGATCAGGTAAATGCCGGTGATCGACGCGATGACCGTCATGCCCGACAGCACCACGGCAAGCCCGGAAGTGGCCATTGCGGCATCGGTGGCCTGCTTCGCGTCACGGCCGGCCCGCAGTTCCTCCCGGTAGCGCATCAGGATGAACAGCGAATAGTCCACGGCCAGCGCGATACCGAACATCGACACCGTCGGGGTGACGAACACCGACATCGTCGTGACCGTCGACAACAGATAGATCAGGCCCATGCTGATCGCGACCGTGACGATGCCCAGAATCAACGGGATCGCCGCGGCGGCCAGCGACCCGAAGACCGCGAGCAGGACGATCAGGATGATAGGGACGTTCCACCGCTCGGCTTCGGCGATGTCGTGCTTCGTGTTCTCCTGGGCTGCCGCGCCGAGCGCCCCCTGCCCGATCACGAACAGCTCGACTTTGCCGTTTTCCAGCCGCCCGGGTTCGTCGCCGGTGATTCCGACTTTGCTGCGTAGCTGCTTGGCAACGTCGACGGCGCCGGAATTGTTGAAGCCGAGTCTCAGTGACACCACATACGGCCGGTCGGGGCCCGGCGGAGGCTGTCTCAGGGCCGGCGCCACCGAGACACTTGGCACCTCGGTGGCCTTCTGCTCGAGAAGAGCCACCGCGGCCTTCATGTCGTCGACGGTGGCTCCGGGTTGCGGTGCCGCAACCAGTGCCAACGGAGACGCGCCCTGGTCTGGATAGTGCTGTTCGACCTGCTTCTGCACCCGCAGCGACTGCGAGCCGGTGACCTCGAAACCACCGCCGGTGAGGTTGCTGGACTCTTGAAGGGCGATCAGCACGGCGGGAACCAGGACGAGCAGCCAGGTGGTGAACACTGCCCAGCGGTAGCGGCGCAGGTTGCTGCTCAAGCGCATCATGAACTGCTGGATGGCTATCCCCGCTTTCTTCCGGCGTGCCGAGCCTACAACAGCAACCTGCAGGTCGTCTGGCGCGCTGACCAGCCCTTCGCCGTCCACCGCCGGTGGTTCGTGCGGATGTGCGGCCAGCATCGAAAACGCTTCGACCCCGGCGTTCCCTTCTTCGATTGGCGATCGTGGCGCGCCGGATGGCACCATATTGGTCGGCCGTTTGCTGGCCGCCGACCTCACCGGAGCATCGCAGCGATGCGAGGCGCCGCCGAAATGTCCGCAAATCGTTAGGAGTTGTCTATGAAAACGACCACCCCGACCGTGCGCCGCAACCTTTACGGCATCTTCGCCGCCTGCCTGTCCGGTGCGGCCGCGACCGCGGTCATGGCGGGCCCGTCCGCCACGGCGGCGAACGACCCGTGCGCCGCAAGCGAGATCGCCCGGACGATCGGGTCGGTGGCCACCAACACCGGTAGCTATCTCGATACGCACCCGGCCACCAACACGGCGCTCACCGCGGCCGCGCAGCAACAGGGCCCGCAAGCGCTGGCGGCGGTGAAGACGTATTTCGACGCCAATCCACAGGCGGGCAAGGATCTGCAAGAGATCCAGCAGCCCCTGACCGGCCTCAGCGGCAAGTGCAGGCTGCCGATCACGCTGCCGCAGCTGCTGCAGATGGTGCAGGGCGCCCAGAACAGCGGTGCGCTTCCGGCGGGTGCGTCCGCGCCGGCGGGCACCGGGCCGTTGCCGGGTCCTGCCGGGTCCGCGCCGGTCTCGCCGGTCGCCACACCGCCGGCTGCGTCCGCTCGGTGAGGCAGGTAGCGCGTTCTGCCGACTCGTTTAGCGCAAGGGCAGAAAGTGCGAGCCAATTCTGCTTAGCTTCACTGTGTCGGTAACCACCAGTGGTCCCGGTTCTTTGGATATGTAACGAAGGAGCCCTTACATGTTGCTCTCGGCGTTCTGCTCTTCGCGCCAGCGGCTCATCGCCGGCCGTACCGCCCGCCGCGCAGTCGCAGGCGCGCTCGGTGCAGGCGCGATCACCAGCGCGATGCTTTTCGGCGCCGGCCCGGCGGCCTTCGCCGATCCTCCGAACTGCACCGCAGCCGACCTGGCGGGCGTGGCGTCCGGTGTCTCGGCGGCCACTTCGGCGTACCTGTTCACCCATCCGGACGTGAATGACTTCTTCACCAGCCTCAAGGGCCAGCCGAAAAGCGAGATCAGGGACGACGTGCAGACCTACCTGAATGCCAACCCGACCGTGCAGGCCGACCTGCAGGGCATCCGCCAGCCGCTCGTCGACCTGAAGAACCGCTGCCAGTAACCTAGTGCGGCCGGAGCTGGGGGTGGCCGAGAGCAGGGAAGAGTCGCCGACACGTGACGGTGGTGCGGGCCCCCTGGTGTTGATGGTCGACGACGACGCCGACGTGCGGACGTCGGTCGCCCGCGGATTGCGGCATTGGGGGTTCGACGTGCGGGTCGCGGCGAGCGGCAAGGAGGCGTTGCGCCTGCTGTCCAGTGAGACGCACGACGCGTTGGTGCTCGACGTGCAGATGCCGGAGTTGGACGGTGTCGCAGTGGTGACGGCGCTGCGCGCGCTGGGAAACGACATCCCGATCTGCGTGCTCTCGGCGCGCGACACGGTCAACGACCGCATCGCCGGGCTGGAGGCGGGTGCCGACGATTACTTGACCAAGCCGTTCGACCTCGGCGAACTCGTCGCCCGCTTGCATGCGCTGCTGCGGCGGGCGTCGCATTCCGACGAGCACTCCGACGCCGTCACTGTCGGCCCGTTGACCATCGACACCGCGCGCCGCCTGGTGTTCGTCGTTGGGGAGCGGGTGGAGCTGACCAAGCGCGAGTTCGACCTGTTGGCCGTGCTCGCGGAGAATGCCGGGGTGGTGCTCACCCGCCAGCGGCTGCTGGAGCTGGTCTGGGGCTATGACTTCGAGGTCGACACCAACGTCGCTGATGTGTTCATCAGCTACCTGCGGCGCAAGCTGGAACGCGACGGCGTACCGCGGGTGATTCACACGGTTCGCGGGATCGGGTACGTGCTTCGGGCGGAGCCGTGAGGCGACCAGAAGGCACCGAGCCGTGAGGCGACCAGAAGG
>Ga0210086_1000113_pt1 | contig 49576 bp, 53 predicted proteins | sample China_Galinas_PW_3_FD_184867 | JGI IMG/M metagenome (GOLD analysis project Ga0210086, IMG submission 184867) | Wetland microbial communities from San Francisco Bay, California, USA, that impact long-term carbon sequestration - China_Galinas_PWB_D2... | ecosystem: Environmental > Aquatic > Marine...
GCGTTCGTCGTAGGCGACGAACGCGGTCAGTGAGCCCCCGAACACCGACTTCGCCGTCGCCAGATGAATCGCGTCCAACGATCGAAGGTCTGGATCTGGATATGCCGCTGCTGCTGCGCGCACGACGTCGTCGATCTCGTAGCGAGCGACGCGGGCAACGATTGGGGGCACGTCCCCGATCAGTCTCGGATCGGATCGGCGCAAGGCTCGGGTCAGTTCAACCTCGATCAACGCCGACGCGACCCAGGGGGTTGGTCCTCGCTCATCGAGCCAGTCTGCGAGCGCATCGCTTTCCGGCTCTCGCCGCACGAGTTTCACAAGGGCCGAGGTGTCGACGTAAATCATCAGTAGCGCTCGGAGTCGCGCATTTCGCGGAGCAGCTCCCCGGCTTCCTGATCGGTCTTGACCGGCCCTACGGGACGCGGCGCCGGGCCGGAGATCGTTGCCGGGCGGAGCTTTCCAGAACTGATCAAGTTCGACAGAGGATTGTCCCGTGCCGGAATGATGCTGGCGATCACCCGGCCACGTTCGGTGATGTTGACGCGCTCACCCTGTTTGACCCGGGTGAGAACGCCCGCGGTGTCCTGATTGAGTTCTCGCACCGGCACGTCAGCCATATCCACAATATACTACCTTTCGTACTACATGCCTTCTCTAATCTGATGGCGTGACCGGCCCGTACCTCGAACGTCGCCTGGGTCTCGCCGCCGCCGCTGATTGAAGGCCTCGACCGCCGTGGGCAATGTCATGAAGATCCGGTCTTCACTGACCTTGTCGAGGATGCGCGCGGCCTGTAGGGCGTCGTGGAGGTCGCGCTTCACCCGTGCCATCGCGAAAACGATTCCTCGACTGGTCAATTCGGCCCGCAGGGCGTCCAAGGCGTCCAGCGCGGTGAGGTCGACTTCGACGTTCGCTTCGGCGTTGAGCACGAACCATTCCACGGGCACCGGGTTCGTGTCGACCGCCCGCAGTGCCCGCTTGCGGAAGTCCTCGGCGTTGGCGAAGCACAGCGGCGCGTCGTAGCGGTACACCACCAACCCTGGAACTGGCTGGGCGTCCGGATAATCCTCGATGTCGTGCATGCCGGCCAGGCCGGGCACGAACCCGAGCACGCTGTCGTGGGCGTGTGCCACACGGCGCAGCAGATCAAGTATCGACAGCCCCACCGCAACCAGCACGCCGTACAGGATGCCGAGACCCAAGACCGCCGCAGTCGTCAGGCATGCCAGGACGAACTCGCTGCGACGAAACCGCGCCAGCCGCCGAAACGCCTGGACGTCCACCAGGCGCATCGCGGCGAAGACGATCAGTGCGCCCAGCGCGGCCGTGGGGAAGGACGCCAGCACATCGTGGGCGAACAGCATCACCACCAACACCACGGCCAGCATGACCAACGAGAACATCTGAGTGCGGCTGCCGACCGCGTCACCGAGTGCGGTGCGGCTGCCGCTGGAACTGACCGGAAACCCCGGTGTCACACCCGCTGCCGCATTGCACAACCCGAGAGCACGCAGCTCGGCGTTGGCGTCCAGCATTTCGCCTCGTCGGGCCGCAAATGTCCGTGCGGTCAAGATGTTGTCGGAGAATGCGACGATGGCGATGCCGCACGCCGGCAACACCAGCGACGCGAAGTCGTGCAGGGACACGTCCGGCACGGTCGGCCTTGGAAATCCGCGCGGTACCTGGCCGACCACTCCAATACCGTTGGAGTCCAACGAGAACAGCCATACGACCGCGGTCGCTGCGAGCACCGCGATCAGTGGGCCCGGCGCGCGCGGTAACCACCGGTCCATCGCCAGCAGCGCCACCAGAACCGCCGTCGCCAGCGCGATCGTCGGCCAGTGCGCTTGTGCCACACCGGCCGCCAGTGAGCGGATCTGCTCGATGAACGCGTCACCACGAACCGGGATGCCGGTCAGCTTTTCCAGCTGGCTGGCAACCATCACGACGGCGATACCCGTCATGTAGCCGACCAGCACCGGGCGTGACAGGAGATTGGCCAAGAATCCGAGCCGCGCGACGCCGGCCAGAAAGCAGACCGCGCCGACGAGGATGGCCACCGCGGCCGCCAGGGCGGCGTAGCGCCCGGCATCACCCACGACGAACGGCGCCAGCACGGCCGCCGTCATCAACGCGGTGGTGGACTCCGGGCCTACGGACAACTGCCGCGAGGAGCCGAATACCGCGTACACGGCGAGCGGTCCCAGCGCAGCCCACAGCCCGGCTACAGGCGGCAGACCCGCCAGGCTGCCGTAGGCCATCACCTGAGGGACGAGGTAGGCGGCCACGGTGAGGCCGGCCAGCACGTCGCCGCGCAGCCATTTTCGTTGGTAGCCGCGGAACTGAACTAGCCCCGGCGCGACACCCGCAAGATTCATCGTGGCCTCATTCTGCGGCGACGAGCGTCCTCAGTGTGTGAAGTCGAGTGCGTATTGCCGGTAACGCGGGGTCACCGTTCGGGCGTGGCAAGGATCTTGAACAGCATGGTGTTCACGTCGGTGAGTCCCTGAACGTTGATCCGCCGCCGAAATTCGCCCAACCGCGCCTTGCGTACATTAGTCACCAATCCTGGTGCGGCCCAGCCGTCGCCCAGAGCTACGCCAAACCCGGCGTCGGGCTGCGTTTCGAACACCGGTACCATTATGACGGTCGGTTCGGTTGCGATCTCGTTGTACACGGTGGAGGAGATCACCAACACGCTGATGCCGTTGCCGATAGTCCAGACGTCCCCTCGGCGCGGGGAGGTCGTCAACGCTTTGCCAGCTCGTCGAGGTTCCGATCGGCCCAGCTTTCGGTGAACGAGACGGCCTCAGGGTGGTCGGTCATCCACTTTTCATGCGCGACACAGCGCCGGCGCATGTCCTCGATGTCGAGGAGGCCCTCAATCCACGAGTTCATCGACTGCTGATCCTCATCGGCGTAGCGCCGGACGGCGTCATACGAGCTATCTGAAAGGCGCAACGTGATGGTTCTTGCCATCATCGAATGATAGCAATGTTTGCATCCATCAAGCGCATTCGTCCTGCCGTGGTGCACCTGCCGGATGCACGGGGTGGGCGCGGTCGCAGGGTGTGCATCCGCGGACGGCGTACCGCTGGTTTCGGGAGGGATCGTTGCCGGTGCCGGCGGTGCGGGTGGAGGCTGAGGTCGGGTCAGGAATGAACGGTGCGCGGCGCAAAGTGCAGCGATTGCTGGCTGATCCGCGGGTGGCCACGGTGGTGGTGGAGCATCGGGATCGGTTGGGGCGGATGAACACCGAGTTGGTGCAGGCGGCGCTGTCGGCGCATGGTCGCGGGCTTGTGGTACTGGATTCCGGTGAGGTGACCGATGATCTGGTGCGCGACATGGTCGAAGTGCTCACCTGGTTCTGTGCCCGTCTGTATGGGCGGCGCTCGGCGCGGAACCGGGCGATCAAGGCCGTTGGCTGCGCCCAGCGCAACATGGGGCCGCAACTTGTCGGTGCCACGCGCGAGGATGAGCGCCATGAGTAAGCCGCCGCGCCGGATTGGGGATCCGGTGGTGGCTGCGGCCCCGGCGGGGGTGCGGATCCGCACGCGGATACATCCGAGTGTCGAGCAGGCGGCTGCGTTGACCGCGATCGGTCAATTTCTTGGGTCGGTGTATCGCAGTGAGTTGACCGAGCGGATTCGGTTGGTGCGCTTGGATCATAAGGCTCACGCGGGGTGGCGGGCGGCGCGCAAGCAGGCGTTGACCGCGGTGTCCTCGTCGCGGTGGGCGGGGGCGATCACTCGCGCCGTAGAAGACCAGTACCAGCTGGGGCTGCGCGGGCTGGCCGCTCATGTCAGGGATCTGGGTGCCGCGGTGGAGGTGCTCGAGGCCCGCTGTGGGCTGCGTCCTGGTGAACTGGCGGCGCTTGAGGGTGATGAGTCTGGTCCGCGCGGGCGGGCGCAGCGGCGTCGGGGGGTATCGCAGCGCGTCCGAGCGGTTCGCTAAGACCCGGCGCCTGGCGGTGCTGCGTGATCGGCTGGGCACGGCCGAGGAGGCGTTGGTGGCCGGCCGGCCGTCGATCACAGTGGGCGGGAAACGCTTGTGGCGCAACCGCAACCAGCTGGATACCGCCGATATGGCCGAGCAGCAGTGGCGAGACCGTTGGGAGGCAGCGCGGACGTTTGTGACCGCCGACGGGGAGTCGGGCAAGGCCGGCGGCAACGAGACCATCCGTGTCAGCGACGACGGTCGGCTGCGCGTCAAAACCCCGGGGGCACTGGCCGATCAGTGGGGCGCCCATGTCACCATCGCGACGCCGGTGCGGTTCAGTCACTGTGGCGATGAATGGGCCGCGCGGGTGGCTGCGCGCCGCGCGGTGCGCTACGACATCGTCTACGACCCCGGTCGGGGCCGCTGGTATCTCGACGCGTCCTGGGCTATCGACCGGCAACCGGCGCCCGACCTCGAGGAGCTACGTAGCGGGCGGGTGCTGGGGGTAGACCTCAACGACGGGCACCTGGCCGCCTGCGTGCTCGACACGTCGGGCAATCCTCTCGGTGAACCGGTAACCATCGCGGCGCAGACGAGGGGTCTGGCGGCGTCGCGTCGTGATGGCCGGGTGCGCGCGGCTATCACCGCGCTGCTCGACCACGCCCAACACCACGGTTGCTGCGCGGTCGTGGTGGAGAACCTGGATTTCGCCGACGCGCGCGCCACCGGACGTGAACGCCTCGGCCGCGGCGCCCGCGGTAAACGGTTGCGCCGCTCCATCGCCGGCATCCCCACCCGCCGTTTCCGCGTCTGGCTGATCGGCATGGCCAATCGCCGTGGGATCGCGGTCATCGGGGTGGACCCCGCTTACACCAGTCGCTGGGGTGCCCGGCACTGGCGAAAACCATTACAGCAGCAGACTTCCGACCCGGCCACCATCACAGTCCATCACGGGGCGGCGGCCGCGATCGGCAGACGTGGCCTCGGCTTGGCGATCAGGCGACGGTCGACAGGGCCCCGCACCCAACAGCGGACGCGTGTGGGCACACCACCGGCCAGGCCCCAAAGGCCGCCGAGCACCACACCACGACGGTGCCGTAGTTCTGGCTCACCGCCACGCCCACAACGACGACGAGGCGTGCCGGTCCACCAGATAACACCCACCGCCAGCAGCCAACACCGTTCGGGCCGCACAGGACTCACTCCTGCTCAGTAACTAGGAACGGTACGCAGGCTGGTATGGGTTCGCTGAACGACGTCATCGAGGCGTTCCGCAACGCTCCGTCGAACTCGGAGCGCGGCACCAAGTTCGAGAAAGTCATGGTGCGGTACTTCCAGCTTGATCCGATGCTGTCGCAGCAGTATGACGCGGTGTGGCGCTGGATCGACTGGCCGGATCGCAAGGGCAAGCCCGACACCGGCATCGACCTGGTGGCCCGCGACCGCGACACCGGTGAGTGCACCGCGATCCAGTGCAAGTTCTACGAGCCCACGCACACCCTGGCCAGGGGTGACATCGACTCGTTCTTCACCGCGTCGAACAAGAAGCCATTCACCAACCGGGTGATCATCTCGACCACCGACCGGTGGAGCAAGAACGCCGAGGACGCGCTGGACGGGTTGCAGCCGGCGGTCCAACGCATCGGGTTGGCCGACATCGCCGACTCACCGATCGACTGGGACATCGCGTGGCCGCAGGGCGAACTGCAGGTGGAGCTGGCACCGGCGAAGCGCTTCGGCGCCAGGCCGCACCAGCAGCAGGCGATCGACGCGGTGATGCGCGGGTTCGCCGTCGGCAACGATCGCGGCAAGCTGATCATGGCCTGCGGCACCGGCAAGACCTTCACCGCGCTGAAGATCGCCGAGCGCATCGCGGACGAGATTGGCGGCACCGCGCGGATTCTCTTTCGGGTGCCGTCGATTTCGCTGCTGAGCCAGACGTTGCGGGAGTGGACTGCCCAAAGCGAGCTGGACATGCGCGCATTCGCCGTGTGCTCGACGAGGCGCATCGCACCACCGGAGTCACCATGGCGGGCGAGGATGCGTCGCACTTCGTGCGGATTCACGACGCCGACTACCTCAAGGCCGCCAGGCGGCTGTACATGACGGCGACGGCACGGATCTACGACGAGAACGTCAAGGACAAGGCCGAGGAGCATTTCCGCCGAGCTGGTGTCGATGGACGACGAACTCACCTACGGCCCGGAGTTCCACCGGCTCACGTTCGGCGAGGCGGTGGAGCGCGGCCTGCTCACGGACTACAAGGTCATGGTGCTGACCATCGACGAGTCAATAATCGCTCCGCGGCTGCAACAGGAACTCGCCGGTCACGCCCACGAGTTAATGCTCGACGACGCCTCGAAGATCGTCGGCTGCTGGAATGCCCTGGCCAAGCGCGCCGGCACCAGCCCCGACGGCACCGGGTTCGCCGCGGGTAAGCCACCGATGCGGCGGGCCGTTGCGTTCGCCAAAGACATCGCGACGTCCAAGCAGATCACCGAGATGTTCCCGAAAGTGCGTGCGGCATAACGTGACCTGCTCGACGAGCAGGAGAACGACGGCCAGCCGATCGACGACACCAACCGCAATCTGACCTGCGTGTCGCGCCACGTCGACGGCACCTTCAACGCCCTTGAGCGCAACACCCAGCTGTCCTGGCTCAAATCGGTTGTTGCCGAGGGTGGATGCCGCATCCTGAGCAATGCGCGGTGTCTGTCGGGTGTCGACGTGCCCGCGTTGGATGCGGTGCTGTTCCTGCATCCGCGCAACTCGATCGTCGATGTCGTGCAGTCCGTCGGCCGGGTGATGCGCAAGTCGCCGGACAAGGACTACGGCTACGTCATCCTGCCAGTGGCCGTGCCGGCCGGCGTCGAACCGTCGGCGGCGATGGCCGACAACCGGCGCTTCAAGGTGGTGTGGCAGGTGCTCAATGCGCTGCGCTCCCATGACGAGCGCTTCGACGCGATGGTCAACAGCCTGGCACTCAACACCGCGTCACATAAGAAGGGCGAGGGTAGCGGCAAGCTGCTGGGTGCCCATATCGGGCCGACCACAGACGATCTCGGCGACGTTGCCACGGCGCCCGACGCCGGCGTCGCGACGCAGATGGCGTTGTTCTCGCTGTCGAAGTGGCAGGAGGCGGTGTATGCGCGCATCGTCGAAAAGCTCGGCACCAGAACGTATTGGGAGCAGTGGGCCGGCGACGTCGCCGACATCGCTGCCGCGCAGATCACCCGGATCAAGGCGCTGCTGTCTGGCGCGGATCCGGAAATCTCCGAGGCGTTCGACAAGTTCTTGACCGGCCTGCGGTCCAACCTCAACGAGTCGATCAGCCGCGACGACGCGATCAGCATGCTCTCCCAGCATCTGATCACCAAGCCGGTTTTCGATGCGCTGTTCTCCGGGCACGATTTCGCGGCGCACAACCCGGTGTCGCAGGTGATGCAGGCGATGGTCGATACGCTCGACGATGCCGGCCTGGAGGCCGAAACCGCAAAGCTGGAAGGCTTTTGCGCGACGGTGCGCCGAAGGGTGAGCGAGGTCGCCAGCGCCGAGGGCAAGCAGCAGGTGATCGCCGAGCTGTACGAGAAGTTCTTCCGGGTCGGGTTCAAGAAGCAAGCCGACGCGCTGAGCATTGTGTATACGCCGACGGAGATCGTCGACTTCATCCTGCGGTCGGCGGATCACGTGATGCGGGAACACTTCGGGCGGGGGCTGACCGACAAGGACGTGCATATCCTGGACGGGTTCGCCGGGACAGGACGTTTGTCACGCGGCTGCTGCAGTCGGGGCTGATCACACCGGCCGATCTGACGCGCAAGTACTCAGAAGAGTTGCACGCCAACGAGATCATGCTGCTGGCGTACTACATCGCCGCGGTCAACATTGAGAGCACCTATCACGCGCTGGCGGAGCCAACTGCGAAACCTTGGTGAGGCGCTCCTGGGGCGCCGTAATGCACCAGAAGGCTGTCCCGGACTACGACCAAGTCATGCTCTGGCACAACGACCTAGGCAACGAAGTCGCCAACAGGATCACCGGGACGGCGTGGACCACCATGCCACCCGACCAACTCGCCGTTACCGCCCGAGCGAAGTCGGTCGACACGCTGATCGAAAAATTGCAGCGAGAGACCCTCAAGCTTGACAGAGTGCAGGACATCGCGGGCGTCCGGATAGATGCCTCGCTGACGCTCACCGGTCAAACGAATCTGGCCAACGAGATCGCCGGCTACTTCGGTCACGACAGGGCGGCGATCAGAGACATCCGCCAGAGCGCCCATTCGGGCTACCGAGCAGTGCATGTTTGGTTGAACCTTCCAGCTGGGCGAGTCGATATACAGATCCGCACCATCTATCAAAGCCTGCGGGCGAACGTCTATGAGGGCTTCGCTGACCTCGTTGGTCGCGGGATCCGCTACGGAGAGACGCATCCGGATAAGGGTCGGCCAGGTGGTTGATCGGATGCACCAAATATCGGCAGAGATCGCCCACGACGAAGAGATCGAGGATCAGATCGGTCAACTGGCGAGCGTTGTGATCGACGAGACTGTGTCGACGCCTCCCCCGCCCGAGTTGATCACCCAAGCCATCGACCTAGTGTTGAGCGCGGGCATCGAAAACATGGCGTTCCTCGAACGCCTACGACGATCAGCGGAACACCTGCGTGAGATCCGCCGTATCTTGGACACATAGGCAGAAGGGGATGTGGGGCATGCCGGGCTTCCTAATTGAGTTCAACCGCCACACGGGTGCGCGCCGTGTGAGCGAGTTCGCAACCGCCAGGACGCGATGGAGCAGCGCTTGAAATTAGAGAACGAACGGACCGATCAGGACATCGAAATCCTGGCCCTGATCAGCGATTCTCTTTCTACACTCCAACAGACGCACTCCCGGTACTTCACCGGCGAGGAACTCGCACCGATTTAAGTTCCGAAGCGGACGCGATTCTGCGTTTGTTACCGGGCGTGGCGGCACGCCGGGATGCTGATCCTGCGACACCTTCGGTCACCCGCACACCCCTCTCTTGACGACCACTACCAACAAGACCATGGTGGGGTAAACCCTGGTGCTGGGAGGCGGCCATGAGCACGCAACTCGAACAGGCGAAACAACCCGTCAGCCGCATACTGACCGGGCCCTACGGGCACCCGTTCCATCCCATCCTCGTCACCGTCCCGATCGGCGCGTGGTTGTGCAGCCTCGTCTTCGACATCGCCTCCCACATCGTCGACGCACCCGGGTTTCTGACGCAGGCCTCTGAATGGCTGATCGGCATCGGCGTGCTGGGTGCGGCCGCGGCGGCCGTGGTCGGCTTCCTCGATCTGACTGCGATCGCGCCGGGCACCCGGGCCTTTCGCACCGGCCTGCTGCACATGTCACTGAACCTCGCCGTCACCGTCGCCTACATCGTCAACTTCGTGTGGCGGCAGGGTGACTACGCGTCCGGCGCCGCCGTCGCCATCGGGCCGCTGATCCTGTCGGCCGTCAGCTTCGCCGCGCTCGGCGTGTCGGGATACCTCGGCGGCATGCTCGCCTACCGCTACGGAGTGCGGGTCGCCACACAGGCCACTCAGGCCGAGGGATTCCGTACCTGATCCGCGTCTCAACAGCAGGAAGGACACACCATGGGTATCGCAGCACTGGTCGTCTGGATCCTAACCGCAGGAGGGGGAGCCTTCATGCTGGCCAAGTGGGTGGGCGGCGGAGGGCATCGCCAGCCCAGCAGCACCAAGCTGCCTCCCGCGGTGGTCTTCGGCCACTTCGCCCTTGCCGCAACCGGTCTCGTGCTGTGGATCATCTACCTGGGCGCCGACAACCACGCGATCGGCTGGATCGCGATAGCCGCACTGGCGATCGTCGCCGTCCTCGGTTTTGTCCTGCTGGCGCGCTGGGTTCCCACTTACCGTGCACGGCAGACAGTGGGCGGCCAGTCGACGGCTGAGGCTCCTCCGGAACGCTCGTTCCCGGTGGCCGTCGTCGTCGCCCATGGCGCACTGGCGGTGGTCACCGTAGTCCTTGCACTGCTCGCGATCCGGTAGCTCACTGTCTGATCAGAACGGCGGTGGATCGTCGTCGTCGCCATCGGTTGGTGACGGGGTCGGGAAATAGACTTCTTCCCAGGCTTTTCGGCGGGCTTCACGCAGCTTGGCGTTGCGGGCGCGTTCGGCGGCAAGGTATTTCGCCCGGTTCTCGGCACGGGTGGTCTTGCACCGCGGCATCATCGCCCGCGGATCACCCTCGCGGTCGGCGCGCTTGGGGGCCGGCGGCGGCAGTTCAGCCGTCGGGGCGCACAACGTCGGGAACACGAAAGCGCTTCCGGGCAGCGTGACGTAGCTCTGCCCAGAGGGCAGCGTCCAGATCACCGTGCCATCAGGCAGCTGTTTGTCCCGCCATCCCCAGAACGTCTTCAGCAAGTGATGTGTTCGGCACCCGCACTTGAGGTTTGATGCGTGCGTCAGACCGCCGTCGCTGTGCGGGATCGTGTGGTCGATATCGCACTGGAACGCCGGCACATCACAGCCGGGCGCGCGGCAGGTCAGGTCACGGCAGCGCACGAAATCGGCGAGTTTCTGCGAAGGCCGATAACCGGGCTCCGGCGGCGCGTCCACCGGGCTGACCACCGGCCGCAGCTTGGCTTCGCGCGCCAGCTGGGCGACCATCTCAGCGGGGATCAGCTCGCCGTCCTCCGCCAGATAGCCCTGCGCCTGTGATCCGCCGTCGACGGCTCCCTTCTCTGCGACGATGTGGATCGTCACGTGCGACGGTTTCACCGGTCACCCGGCCGGGCAGCCCGCCTCACCGCAGCAGCACGACAGCCGCTGGTGACCGAAGGCCAACGCGCCCAGGGCATCAGCGCGGCGCTCCTTACGAGTACGCGGATCAGCGTCGCACACCGTGGCGGCCAGCGCGTCCAAGCGTTGATCGAGCGTCTTGCCGTCGGCCGCGAAGACGCTCCCGGACACAGAGTAGAGGCCGTCGTCGATGTCGGAGACGTTGATCTCGCGCTTGCTGAACCTTTCGCGCTTGCGGCGCACCGCATCGCGGTCGACGTGACGTACCGACCGGTCGATCGCGGCGGCCAGCCGGCTGTCGCTCAGTGACCCCCAGCGCGGCGCGCGTACCGCGAGTTTCTGGTCCGCCACCGCGATCTTGTCCTCGTCCTCGATCAACGCAGTGCGATACACGATTGCCTGCACCGTGCGAAAATCGATATCCCCGGCCGAGAAAACCGACGCCACCTTCGGCAGCGCCATCGCGCAAAGAGACCGCATAATGTAGGTAACTAGTGGCCATTGCCCGGCTGCAGCGTAACGCCGCCGCCACCTCCGCGCCCACGGCGGCCCAGGTGTCGACCGCGCAATCCTTCTCCTCTCCGTACGCGGCCAGGCGCATGTCGAACAATTCACCAATCTTGGCCAGCCGTGGCGCAATCGCCCGATTCTCCACGCGGGCGTCCGCGCATATGCCGTCGATCAGCCGACGCGAATCGCCGGCGGGCTGAGCGTCGCCGTCGTCGCGAATCTGCCTGGCGGACATGACATCAGTATCGCAGCGGGGCCCGACAAGTTTCGGTGCGGCAATGCAGCGTACTTGCCGAATGTGCGGATTTGGAAGCGAGATTCGGCGAGTCGCGTACGAAACCGCACACTCTCCGAAGGAAGCGAGAAGTCTACGAGTTCAGCGCGTGTCGCGTGCGATCGTCGCGAACCGGCACGCCGTTGCGGCCGCCGATGTCTTGGGCGTACAACCCCACGGCGTACGCCACGCCGGCGCCGTTGATGCCCAGCGCCGTACCGTCGACGTGCTGCAGCGTGTCGGACGGCTTGTGGTAGTTGGGGTCGAACGGCTGGTCGGAGTCGCCGCCCCACAACCTCGCCTGCTCGGCGCTCTTCTTCTCCTCGGCGCCGGAGAACAACCCGCCCGACGGGATGCCGGTCTTGGTGAAGCCGTCATAGTCGGAGCGGCCGTCGAAAGACGTGTCCTCGGCAGTCTTTCCGGCATTGGTGAGGTAGGCGACGAGCGTGCGCTCGATCCCCGCCGATCCCTCGGGCACCCGCGGCGGGCTCTGGTCGGATCCCAGCGCCGTCGACTGGTCGCCGTCGTAGGTGAAATACCCCGGGTTCGGCGAGCCGATCATGTCGAAGTTCATGTAGAGCGCAATGTCCTTGAGCGCGTCGACATCCAGAGACTCGAGGTACTTCATCGAGCCGACCAGCCCGGCCTCCTCGGCTCCCCAGAACGCAAACCGGACGGCGTTTTGAATCGGTGGCGAGCTACCCATCTGCAACGCTGTCTCGAGCACCGCGGCCACGCCCGAACCGTTGTCGTTGATGCCGGGCCCCTCCGGCACCGAGTCCAGGTGCGCTCCCGCCAACACCACATTCTCTTTGGAGCCGGTCTTGGTCTGCGCGATCACGTTGCGCGCCTTGATGGTTGTCACCTTGGCGTCCACCTTGATCACAGCGGGACCCGGCTGCGCTCTCAACTTCGCGCCATCGGCCTTGCTGACGCTGATCACCGGGATCTTGACATCGGTGCGCGCACCGAGCGTGGCGCTCATCTTCTCTTCGTCGACGTTGTCCGCGACGATCATCGCCACCGCACCTCGCTGCGCAGCCGCGGCCTCCTTGATCGAGAACTGGCAGTACCCGCGATCGACGAGCACCACCGCGCCGGAGACCGGCAGCCCGTCGTAATCCGCCGCCGAGCATCCGGGCGTCTCGTCGCGGGGCGGACCGGGCGTGACGACCAGCGGACCGCTCACCCCTTCCGGTCCGGTGCCGACGGAGTACTCCAGCACAGCCGCGTCCAATGTTGCGCCGTTGACCGCCAGCGACACCGGGCCCGGATCGAACTTGCGGAAGTCGAACTCGGGTGTCTGTACGTCGAACCCGCCGTCGCGCAGGGTTTTCACCACGTAGTCGAGGCTCGCGTCGTAACCCGGCGTGCCGATGGCCCGGTTGCCGCCGTTCGCGTCGGCGACTTCCTGCAGGTGCTGCAGGTGCGCGAACATCGCGTCGGTGGTGACCTTCTCGCGCAACGACCGCGCATAGTCCGCTGCCCCGGGGGTCGTGCGCCGCTGCTCTTGATTGTCCCGGGAACATCCCGCGAGCATCGCGATCAGCGCCGCCACACCCAGCAGCGCGGCTACCGTTGTCCATCGTCGCCCCACCGCGCCCAGGTTAGCCGCCGGCTTCAGGGATCACGCCGACTGATCACGAACACGCACGGGTGCGACCGAAGACCTTTGCTCAGCCCGCGCAGCTCGATCACGGCGCCCATGTCTATCACTCTTCGCGCTAGCGGCTCATCGGCGATCGCGAGCCGTCGCCGACCTGAGCGGTCACCAAGTCGGCGACCGCCCGCATCCCGGCCGCGTTGGGGTGCATCGGCGCAGGCCGACGCGGCTGCGGCAGGTGGAATCGCGTCGTCCACGGCTGCGGGGACCAGCCGTGGTGTGCGCGGCTGGCCTCGCCGGCTTTGACGAGCTCGCAACCCGTCGCCTCGGCCGCTTCTGCTGTCAACTTCTCCAGCGTCATGGCGACGTGACGGCCGAGGTCGGCGTCGGTGTTCGACAGCGGGGAGGCGCTGCGCCCCGCCCGCGGCAGGACGGTCAGGTAGTCGACGAACAGCACCCGCGCCCGCGGCGAGCGCCTCCGGATCGTGTCACCGACCTCACGCAGCGACTTGCCGACGTCGTCCAGCGCCTCGGCGCGGGCTGCCTGGTCGCGCAGGTTGCGGATCCGGCGGCCGAGCACCGGCACCCACCGGGCCGGCCACGGCAGGCATGCCAGCGTCAGCAGCGGAATGTAGCCGACGTCGTCGCCGCCAATCGTCACGGTTACCAGACTCTCCGAGCCGTCGAGCGCATCGACCTGTGGCGGCGCGCCGAGTTGCGTGTCGTGCAGCACGTTCGCGGTGGTCGCACCCGAATACGTCACGTCCACCAGATCCAGTCCCAGCCGGGCGGCGACCAGGTGCGGATAGTTGCGCGCCGAGCGTCCGGACGGCCACGGCGCACCACTCGCACGGGGTCTGATGCCGGGCCCGGCGGCCATCGAGCTGCCCAGCGCGACGTAGCGATCCGTCATCTGCGCCATTGTGCCTATCGCGGCACGACGGTGACGGGGCAGCCGATTCCCGGCGCGCCGCTCACCCGCCCTGTCCGTCGGCCCAGGGCAAGGCGGGGCTGGACGCTTGCGCCCAGAATCGCTTCGGGATCCGGCCGGCGTGACGGGCCAGATAGCCGGCGGTGACGGCGGCGGCCATCGCGGTGGCCATCGCGGGCGGGTCGGCGGCCCTGGTCACCGCGCTGGCCAGCAACACCGCGTCGCACCCGAGCTCCATCGCCAGCGCAGCGTCGCTGGCCGTGCCGATCCCCGCGTCCAGTACCACGGGGACCCCGGCCGCATCGACGATCATCTCGATGTTGTGCACGTTCGCGATCCCCAGCCCCGTGCCGATCGGCGACCCCAGCGGCATCACCGCGGCGCAGCCGACGTCCTCCAGCCGCCGCGCCAGCACCGGATCGTCGTTGGTGTACGGCAGCACCACGAAGCCGTCGTCCACCAGCTGCTCTGCGGCGCGCACCAATTCGACGGCGTCGGGCAACAACGTGCGCTCGTCGGCGATCACCTCGAGCTTGACCCAGTCGGTATGCAGTGCCTCGCGGGCCAGCTGCGCGGTGAGCACCGCCTCGGCCGCGCTGCGGCAGCCCGCGGTGTTGGGCAGAGGCGTGATGCCCAGCCGCGTCAGCAGGTCCAGCACCCCGGTGCCGCCCGCGGCATCGACGCGGCGCATCGCGACCGTCGTCAGCTCGGTGCCCGACGCGACCAGCGCCTCCTCGAGAACCGCGAGGTTGCTCGCACCGCCGGTGCCCATGATCAGCCGGGACGCGAAGCTGCGCCCGGCGATGGCGAGCTTGGGGGTCGGTGTGGGGGTACCGCCCGCTTGCGGGGGACCGCTTGCGCGACGAGCCACAGGTTCAGCCACCCTGCACCGCCGTCACCACCTCTAACCGCGCACCATCGAAAAGCGATGCCTCCCAGCCTGATCGGGGAAGTACGGCAAAGTCCATCGCGACGGCCACGCCTTTGTCGGGAAAGCCCAGCCGGCGAAGCAGCTCAGCGACGGTGGTGTGCTCGTCGACCTGCACCTGTTCGTCGTTGACCGTGACGATCACGTGGCCCCCACAAGCGCGTCCATTTCGGCGACAATCCTCTCCGCCGTCCATGGTGCCAACAGAAAGCCGGACCGGCCATGGCCCACGGCCACCAGCACCCGATCGTCCACCCGGCCCACGATCGGCAGGTTGTCCGGCGTCACCGGGCGCAGCCCCGCGCCGCACTCCGCCAGCTCGTACTCCCCGAGCGCGGGCATCACCGTGCAGGCGTCGTCGAGCAGTTCCCGCACGCCGGTCACCGTGGGCGCGGTGTCGCGGCCGTGCTCGTATTGCGTGGCCCCGACCACCACGCCGTCGGCACGCGGCACGAGGTAAACCTGCCTGCCGTGGACGCGGGCCCGAATCACCCTCTGCGGTAACGTCATACAGCCAGCGCGCCACCGCAGGCGCAGCACCTCACCCTTGACCGGGCGGATCGCAAGTGACGGCCACAGCGCCGGCGCGTCGACGCCGTTGGCCAGCACCACGGCGTCGGCGTCGGCCACCTCGGCCAAGTCCTCGACCGGCGGCGCCCATGCCACGCCCAGTCGCTCGCAGTGCGCGGCTAGGGCCGCCACCACAGCGCGGTTGTCGACGGCCAGCTCGGTAGTGGCCAGAAACCCATGCCGAATACCTTGGGCCAGAAGCGGTTCGACGTCGCGCGCACTCGTCGTCAGCCGGACGGGATGCCCCTGGGCGGCCAGCCACTTTCCCACGGTCCGCAGGTCGGCCGCGTCCGCGTGGTCGACGGCCACCACCAGCGACTCCCGCGCGGTGATCACGGATTCGTCCAGAAACCCGTCGTGCCACAGCGCCAACGACTCCAGCCCGATCTGCAGCAGCTGCTCTTCGCCGGGCCAGCCCTCGCTGTGCGGGGCCAGCATTCCGCCGGCCACCCACGATGCGCCGGGGTCGGCGGGATTGCGGTGAACCCGCACGGCGCGACCCGACAGCGCGAGCCGGCGGGCGACCGACAGACCGATCACGCCGCCGCCGATCACCGCGATGGACTTGTGCGACATCTCGGCTTCTAGGCTAGTCCGCGTGCCCGACCTGCAGGCCCGGCTGGCAGAGTCCAGGCTCTACCTGTGCACCGACGCGCGCCGGGAACGCAGCGACCTGGCGCAGTTCGCCGACGCGGCGTTGGCGGGCGGCGTCGACATCATCCAGTTGCGTGACAAGGGCTCGGTCGGCGAGCAGCGGTTCGGCCCGCTGGAGGCGCGCCATGAACTCGCGGCGCTCGAGGTGCTCGCCGACGCGGCCCGCCGCCATGGCGCCCTGCTGGCCGCCAACGACCGTGCCGACATCGCCAGCGCGGCACATGCCGACGTGCTGCACCTGGGGCAAGACGACCTGCCGTTGACCGTTGCCCGCCAGATCGTGCCGCGAGTGCTGATCGGCCGGTCCACCCACGACGCCGAGCAGGCCCGCACCGCGCTGACCGAGGACGTCGACTACTTCTGCGTCGGGCCGTGCTGGCCGACGCCGACGAAGCCGGGCCGGCCGGCGCCCGGTCTGGACCTGGTCCGGGCGGTGGCGGCGATGCAGACCGACAGGGCGTGGTTTGCGATCGGCGGCATCGACACCCAGCGGCTGCCCGAGGTCCTCGACGCCGGCGCGCGAAGAGTGGTCGTCGTGCGCGCCATCACGGCGGCCGGCGACCCGGAGGCGGCGGCCCGGCAGCTCAGCGCGGCACTTGCAGCAGCGGGGTGACCCGGCTCAGCTCGAGAAGCCGCAGCCAGCTGGCCGCGAAGCCCGGATGCAGCGGCAGGTCGGCGACCTCTTCCTCGACCACCCAGCGCAGTTCGACGCTTTCGTGGTTGGCCATGGTGTCGAGTGGATGCGGCGCGTCGGCGACCACGGTCGTGTAGGTCCAGTGGCTGCCGCTGGCCGTTGTGGTCACCACGGCGGCCCGGACGGTCACGTGCTCGGCCACCAGCCCGGCTTCCTCCGCGGCCTCCCGCACAGCGGTCTGCTCCGCGGATTCGTGGCTGTCGCGCGCGCCACCCGGCAGCGCCCAGGTACCGCCCTGATGGCTCCACACCGCCCGGTGCTGCAGCAGGACCACGCGGCTGCCGTCGGGCAGCGGCGCCCGCAGCAGCAGGCCGGCCGCGCCGTGCCGGCCCCAGAACATGGCGCCGGTGTCCGACATCACCCAGCCGTCGCCGTCACCGCGCACGAATTCAGGATAGGTAACGACGTCACAGGGCACTGCACAAGAAGAAGCAACACGAGCGCTGCTGGGATCTCTTAGAATTCACTTATAGGTTTGGGCGACATCGATCGCATGAAGGGCAACACACCGGTGACCGTGGAGCTGGCGCATCCGTCGACCGAGCCGGCCCCGTCGCAGGCAGCCGTCGACCCAGCGCATCCCCGCTGGTGGTTTTGGACCACCACACCCGGTCGCATCCTCGTCAGTGGTGTCGTGTTGATCGCGCTGGTGACCCTCAGCGCGTTCGGCACCGCGAGCACGATCGACCGCCGCCAGCAGGCCCTGACCACGGTGCTCAACCACACCGAGCCGCTGGCATTCGCCGCCGGGCAGCTCTACACGACGCTGTCGGTGGCCGACGCTGCGGCGGCCACCGCGTTCATCGCGGGCACCGAGCCGCGCGAAGTGCGCCAGCGTTATGAGCAGGCCATCACCGGCGCCGCGGTGGCGCTGACCCAGGCCTCCGGCGGCCTGACCGACCAGCCGTTGCAGGAGATGCTGGGCCGGATCAACGCACGGCTGGCGATGTACACCGGGTTGATCGAAATTGCGCGGACGAACAACCGGGCCGGAAACCCGGTCGGCGCCTCCTATTTGTCGGAAGCGTCGGCGATGATGCAGCAGCAGATCCTGCCGGATGCGAAGCGGCTGTACGACGAGACGTCGGCGCGGGTGGACGCGCAGACCACCTCGTCGACCCACATTCCGATGCTGCTGATCGTGCTGGTGGCGGTGACCCTGCTGTTCGGCGCCTACGCGAACCGCTGGCTGGCGCGAAAAACGCAGCGGCGGTTGAACTTCGGCTTCGTGGCCGGTGGGCTGGCGGTGCTGATTATGGTGGTCTGGGTGGGAACCGTGCTGGCGATCTCCACCGCCAACAGCCGCAGCGCCAAGGGCACTGCCGCCGATTCGCTGAAGACCATCACCAATCTGGCGATCATGGCTCAGCAGGCCCGCGCGGACGAGACCCTGGCGCTGATCCGGCGGGGCGACGAAGACGTCCGCAAGCAGTCGTACTACCAGCGGATCGAGACGATGCATCAGCTGCTCACCGAGTACACCGACCGCAAGGACGCGATTGACCGGTCCGACCTCCGCAACGCCGACGAACTGCTGTCGCGGTGGCGGGAGGCCGACGAGCGGATCAACTCCTACATCGCCGTGGGCAACTACCAGGCTGCGACGCAGGTGGCGCTCGGCACCGGCGAGGAGGACTCGACGCCGGCGTTTGACCGGCTGGAGGAGGCGCTCTCCAACGGCATCGCGGAAAGCCGCCGTCAGCTGCGCAACGACATCGTCGACGCGCGCGCAGTGCTGTCGGGGGCAACGGTCGGCGCGGTGGTGCTGTCGGTGGTGGCCGCGCTGGCGGTGACGGTGGGGTTGTGGCCGCGGATGAGCGAGTACCGCTGATGAAGAAGCGCCTGGTGGCTGTGCTGGCCGTGACCGTCCTTCTAGTTGCCGGCTGCGGCCAGTCGGACACGTTGACCGCTCAGCAGTCGCTGACGCTGGCGGCGCCGACGCCGGCGGGCATGCAGGAGATGTCGCCGCAGCAGAACCCGCCCGACGACACCGACGCCACCTGCGACCGCACCGCGAGCCTGCGCCCGTTCCCGACCCGTGAAGAGGCCGATGCGGCCGTCGCCGCGATCCGGCAGCGCGGCCGGCTTCTGGTCGGACTCGACATCGGCAGCAACTTGTTCAGCTTCCGGGATCCGATCACTGGGGAGATCACCGGTTTCGACGTCGACATCGCCGGGGAGGTGGCGCGCGACATCTTCGGCACGCCGTCCCAAGTCGAATACCGGATCCTGTCGTCGGCCGAGCGGATCAAGGCCCTGCAGAACAACGAAGTGGACATCGTCGCCAAGACGATGACCATCACCTGCGAGCGGCGCAAGCAGGTGGCGTTCTCCACCGTCTATCTGCTGGCCAACCAGCGGATCTTGGTGCCGCGGGATTCGGCGATCCGGCAGGCCTCGGATCTGTCCGGCAGGCGGGTGTGCGCCGCCCGGGGCACGACGTCGATCGACCGGCTGGAGCAGATCAGCCCCGCTCCGATCATCGTGGCGGTGGTGACGTGGGCCGATTGCCTTGTCGCACTTCAGCAGCGGGAGGTCGACGCGGTCAGCACCGACGACGCCATCCTGGCCGGCCTGGTGTCGCAGGACCCGTACCTGCACATCGTCGGACCGGATCTCGAAGAGGAGCCTTACGGCATCGGGATCAACCTGGCTAATACCGGACTCGTGCGGTTCGTCAACGGCACGCTGGCGCGGATCCGTCGCGACGGAACGTGGTATGCGCTCTACCGCAAGTGGCTGACGGTGCTGGGCCCGACGCCGGCGCCCCCGACTCCGAGGTATTCGGACTGATGGGCGACGACGGGGACGAAGTGGTCGGCACGCAGCCGGCTGCATTCGGGATCGACTACGCCGAGGACTCGTCGTCGACGCTGCGTCCGATGGCCACCCAGGCGGTCTTCCGGCCCGAGATCGACGCAGACTCCGATGGCGCCAGCACCGACTCCACCACGCTCGACGAGCACACCACCAGCGTCACGCGCCACCTGTCCCCCAACCGTCGGCTCGGCGGCGGGCTCGTCGAGATCCCGCGTGTACGCGAGAAGGATCCGCTCACGGCGCTGATGACCAATCCCGTTGTCGCCGAATCGAAGCGGTTCTGCTGGAACTGCGGGCGGCCGGTCGGGCGCTCGACGCCGGAGGGCGAAGCCAAGAGCGAGGGGTACTGCCCGCACTGCGGCAGCCAGTACTCGTTCTTGCCACAGCTCGGCCCGGGCGACAAGGTCGCCGGGCAGTACGAGATCAAAGGCTGCATCGCCCACGGCGGGCTGGGCTGGGTGTACCTGGCCGTCGACCACAACGTCAACGAGCGGCCGGTGGTGCTCAAAGGCCTCGTGCATGCCGGCGACGCCGAAGCGCAGGCGATCGCGATGGCCGAGCGGCAGTTCCTGGCCGAGGTCACACACCCGTCGATCGTGAAGATCTTCAACTTCGTCCAGCACCCCGACAAGCATGGGGAGCCGGTCGGCTACATCGTGATGGAGTACGTCGGCGGCACGTCGCTGAAACCGGCCAGGGGCAGGAAGCTCCCGGTGGCCCAAGCCATCGCGTACATGATGGAGATCCTGCCCGCGTTGGGATACCTGCACTCGATCGGCCTGGCGTACAACGACTTGAAGCCCGAGAACATCATGATCACCGAGGAGCAGCTCAAGCTGCTCGACCTCGGCGCGGTGTCGCGGATCAACTCGTACGGCTACCTGTACGGCACGCCGGGGTATCAGGCACCCGAGATCGTGCGGACCGGCCCGACCGTGGCCACCGACATCTACTCGGTCGGGCGCACCCTGGCCGCGCTGACGCTGCACCTTCGCACCCACCGGGGCCGGTACGTCGACGGCCTGCCGGAGAACGACCCGGTGGTGGCCACATACGACTCCTACGCCAGGCTGCTGCGCCGGGCGATCGACCCGGATCCGGGAAAGCGGTTCGCCAGCGCCGAGGAGATGTCGGCGCAGCTGCTGGGCGTGCTGCGGGAAGTGGTCGCGCACGACAGCGGCGAACCGCGGCCGGGCCTGTCGACGGTTTTCAGCCGGTCGCGGTCGACGTTCGGGGTGGAGCTGGTGGTCGCCCACACCGACGTGTACCTGGACGGTTTGGTGCACTCGGAGAAGTTGACGGCCCACGAGATCGTCACCGCGCTGCCGGTGCCGCTGGTGGACCCGTCCGATGTGGGGGCAACCGTGCTGTCGGCGACGGTGCTGAGCCAGCCGGTGCAGACCCTGGATTCGCTGCGCGCAGCCCGACACGGCTCGCTCGACAGCGAGGGCATCGACCTCGGCGAGTCGGTGGAGCTGCCGCTGATGGAGGTGCGGGCGCTGCTGGATCTCGGCGACGTCGCCAAGGCCATCCGTAAGCTCGACGCGCTCGCCGAGCGGGTCGGCTGGCAGTGGCGGCTGGTGTGGTTTTCTGCGGTCGCCGAGTTGCTGACGGGCGACTACGAGGGCGCCACCAAGCACTTCACCGAGGTGCTCAACACCCAGCCCGGGGAGCTGGCCCCGAAACTGGCCTTGGCGGCGACGGCCGAACTTGCCGGAAACACCGACGGGCTGGCGTTCTACGACATGGTGTGGAGCACCGACAACGGCGTGGTGTCGGCGGGTTTCGGGCTGGCCCGGGCACGCTCGACGCAGGGCGACCGGGACGGCGCGGTGCGCACGTTGGACGCGGTGCCGGCCACATCGCGGCACTTCACCACCGCGCGGCTGACGAGCGCCGTGACGCTGCTGTCAGGGCGGTCGATGAGTGAGCTGACCGAGGAGCAGGTTCGCGATGCGGCCCGGCGGGTGGAGGCGCTACCGGATTCCGAGCCGAGGGTGCTGCAGATCCGCGCGATGGTGCTCGGCACGGCGCTGGACTGGATCGGCGAGAACACGGCGAGCACCAACCACATCCTGGGGTTCCCGTTCACGCCGCACGGGCTGCGGCTCGGCGTGGAGGCGTCGCTGCGCGGCCTGGCCCGGGTGGCGCCGACGCGCGGTCACCGGTATGCGTTGGTCGACTTGGCCAACGCGGTCCGCCCGACGTCGACGTTCTAGCTCTAGCTCTCGTCGGCGATCCGGTGATGCGCCGTCAGCAGCAGGTTGTCGTAGACCGAGCGCGGCGGCAACGACTCGTCGTGGGCAGCTCCGGTGAAGTCGGCGGCGATCTGCTCGGCCAGCGGCCGCAGCTTGACGTTGGTTTCCTGTGACCGCCACTTCAGCAGGTCGAACGCGGCCTGGGCGTCGATCCCGTAGATGGCCATCAACATGCCCTTGGCCTGCTCGATCGAAGCGCGGCTCTGCGTGATCTTGACGACCTCGGCGGTCAGGTGGTCCTGGCGCGCCTGCTCGGCCGGCGTGATGTCGACGTAGAAGCCGTGGGTGCCGATGACTCCGCCGTTGCCGTTGCGCATCTGGTCGCCGACCACGACCACGTGATGTACGGCGCCGTGCGTGTCGCGGATCCGGTGCCGGCTGCTGAATGCCTGACGGGTCTGACGGATCAGCGCGAGCGTGTCGGCGATCTGGCGGTAGTCGTCGGGGTGCTTGTGCGACAGCACGAGTTCAGTCGTGGGTACGACGGAACCGGGCGAATAGCCGTGCATCTTCGCCACCTGGGGCGACCATTCCCAGCGCTCGTCGTCGAAGAAGTAGCGAAACCAGCCCACGCGCTCAGGAGCACCCCACGCGAGGGCTTCTCCGCCGTCGTGCTCACCGATCATCTCTGGCCGCCTCAGCACTGCGCTGTCTTCCTGACCCCTCGGAGGCTCGGGCGAACGCGGTCCCCAGGAGACCGGACCTTCCGGAACGTTCGCCCAGGATTCACGAGGCAGTAAATTAAGTACTACGTCTCGTCGCACACCGCAAGCTTCCCGGCTTCCAGTGTGCCAAGGCTGCTGTGAGTCGTCGGGTTTTCACCGGCCTAGATCACGATCAGGCAGCCCCGGGCAATCGCCAGTTCCTCGTCGGTCGGGATCACCAGCACCATGGTCGGCGACCGCTCGACCGAGATCCGCCGCGGACCGCGCGCCGGGCTGGCGTTGAGGTGCTCGTCGAGCTCGATGCCCAGCGCCGCCATCCCGCTGAGCGCGTCGCGGCGCACCGCCGCGTCGTGCTCGCCGACACCCGCCGTGAACGTGATCACGTCGGTGCCACCCAGCAGCGCCAGGTACGCCCCGACGTACTTGCGCAGCCGGTGGATGTAGACGTCGTAGGCCAATTGCGCTGCCGTATCGCCCGCCTCGATGAGTTCGTGCACCCGGCGGAAGTCGATCTCGCCGCACAGGCCGACCATCCCGGAGCGGCGGTTCAGCATCGCTTCGATGTCCTCGATCCGCATTCCCGCCGTGCGCCACAGGTAGAACACCACGCCGGCGTCGATGTCCCCCGCCCGGGTGCCCATCACCAGGCCCTCCATCGGCGTCAGCCCCATCGACGTGTCCACCGGCCGGCCCCCGACGATTGCGGCCGCCGATGCGCCGTTGCCCAGATGCAACACGATCTGGCTCAGCGACTCCAGCGGCCGACCGAGGAACTGCGCCACCTGCTCGCTGACGTACGAGTGCGACGTGCCGTGGAAGCCGTAGCGGCGCACATCCCAGCGCTCATTCAGCTCATGGTCGATCGCATACAGTGCGGCCGCCGCCGGCAGGCCGTGGAAGAACGCGGTGTCGAAGACCGCCACCTGCGGCAGGTCGGGCAGCAGGTGGCGCGCCACCTTGATGCCCAATACCCCGGGCGGGTTGTGCAGCGGCGCGAGCGGTGACAGCTCTTCGAGCTTGTCGATCACCGCATCGGTGATGACGGTGGGCTGGTAGAACGCCTTGCCGCCGTGCACAATTCGATGTCCGACCGCCACCAGACTCTCTGGTTCGGCCAGCTGCCCGAAGACGATGCGCAGCGCGGCCTCGTGGTCGGGTACACCGCCGTCCTCGATACTTTCGCCGATTCGCTCGACGATGCCGTCCGCGACCGCCGTTCCCGACGCCGGATCGACAACCGCATACTTCAATGTCGACGAACCAGAGTTCAGCACGAGCACGGAAGTCATCACGCGTTCTCCTGGGCCTGGATCGCGGTGATCGCAACGGTGTTGACGATGTCGTCGACGAGCGCGCCCCGGGACAGGTCGTTGACCGGCTTTTTCAGACCCTGCAGCACCGGTCCGATCGCGATCGCGCCGGCGCTGCGCTGCACCGCCTTGTAGGTGTTGTTGCCGGTGTTGAGGTCCGGGAAGATCAGCACGGTTGCGCGGCCGGCGACAGCTGAGTCCGGCGCTTTGGTGGCCGCCACCGACGGTTCCACCGCCGCGTCGTACTGCATCGGCCCGTCGACCAACAGGTCCGGTTGCCGCTTGCGAACCAATTCGGTTGCCTTGCAAACCTTTTCGACGTCTGCACCCGATCCGGAGCTGCCGGTCGAGTACGACAGCATCGCGACGCGGGGGTCGATGCCGAACTGTGCGGCGGTGTGCGCCGAAGAGATCGCGATGTCGGCCAGCTGCTCCGGCGTCGGGTCCGGGACGATCGCGCAGTCGCCGTAGGCCAGCACGCGATCGGACAGGCACATCAGAAAGATGCTCGACACCGTCGACACGTCGGGTCTGGTCCTGATGATCTCGAACGCCGGCCGTACCGTGTGGGCCGTGGTGTGGGCGGCACCGGAAACCATGCCGTCGACGATGCCGTTGTGCACCAGCATCGTCCCGAAGTACGACACGTCGAGCATCATGTCGCGGGTCTTCTCGATCGTGGCGCCCTTGTGCCGGCGCAGCTCGAGGTACTGCTCGGCGAACTTCTCGGACAAGTCGCTGGTCACCGGGTCCAGCAGCGTCGCCGCTGACAGGTCGACGTTGAGCTCGGCTGCGCGCGAACGGATATGAGCCTCGGGCCCGAGAATGGTCAAGTCCGCGATGCCATGGTGCAGCAACCGGCCGGCCGCTTGCAGGATGCGGTCGTCAACGCCTTCGGGCAGCACGATCCGTTTGCGGTCCGCACGCGCCTGCATCACCAGCTGGTAGGTGAACATCTGCGGCGTGGTCACCGTCGGAATGGGAAGCGCCAGCTGCGCAAGCAGTTTCGGCATGTCGACGCAGCTCTCCATCAAGGACAGCGCGATGTCGATCTTGCGCGGTGATGTGGCGGTCACCCGTCCCCGGGTTGACGCGACCGCGCTGGCCGCCTGAAAAGAATCCAAGATCGTCGCGATCATCGGCAGCCGTAGCCCCAGACCGCTCACGAGCGACGCGATCGACGGGTGCAACGCCAGGCCGCCGTTGAGGATCACCGTCGCCAGCGACGGAAACCCTTCGGCCGCATGAGCGCTGGCCACGGCCAGGATGACGTCGGAGCGGTCGCCGGGCGTGATCACCGCAGCCCCGTCCGCCAGCCGTTCGAGAACGTGCTCGGCGGTCATCCCCGCCACCAGCACCGACATCACCTCGCGGCTCATCAGTGCCTCGCTGCCGCCGACCAGCGTTCCGTTCACCGAACGCTGGAGGTCGGCCACCGTCGGGGCGACCAGCAGCGGCTCTTCGGGCAGCACATAGGTTTTCGGCTCGAACCGCCTCAGCGCGTCGGCCATCGCCGCCATGTCCGCAGGTTCGCACCGGTTGGCCACCACGGCGGCGGTGTGAGCATGCTGGCTGGCCAGCTCGTCGAGGCAGACCGCCACAACCTGAGCCACCTGTTCGGGCGTGCGGCCCTTGGCGCGCACCGATAGCAGCACCGGCGCACCGAGATTCACCGCGATGCGGGCGTTGACGCTCAGTTCGGTGGGGGTGGCGACGTCGGTGTAGTCGCTACCGACGATCACTACGGCGTCGCACTCATCGGCCACGATGTGATAGCGGTGGACGATCTCGGCGATCGCGGCGTCCTCGTCCTCGTGCAGCTGCTGGTAGGTCACGCCCACGCACTGCTCGTACGGCACGCCCGCGGTGGCATGGGCCAGCAACAGGTCCAGGATGTAGTCGCGGTCCTCGCCTTGCCGCGTGATGGGCCGGAACACACCGACTTTCGCCACAGTGACCGCCAACCCCTGCAGCACCCCCAACGCAAGCGTCGACTTCCCGGTGTCGCCCTCGGGTGATGCGATATAGATGGACGGCGACGAGTCGGCTGCCGCGGCCACGTCAGCCCAACCGACGTAGCCGGGGTGCAAGGTCCTTCTCGAAGAGCCCCAGGAACCGTCGCTGGTCGTGGCCGGGCGCATGGAACACCAAGTGGTTCAGACCGTATTCGACGTACTCACCGACCTTTTCGACCGCCTCGTCGGGATCCGACGCGACGATCCAGCGCTTGGCCACCTGCTCGATCGGCAGCGCGTCGGCGGCCTTCTCCATCTCGATCGGATCGTCGATGCTGTGCTTCTGCTCGGCGGTCAGCGACAGCGGCGCCCAGAACCGCGTGTTCTCGAGCGCCAGGTCGGGATCCGTGTCGTAGGAGATCTTGATCTCGATCATCTTGTCGATGTCGTCGACGTCCCGGTTGGCGGCTGCCGCACCCTCTTTCACCGCGGGGATCAGCTTCTCGGTGTAGAGCTCCTCGCCCTTTCCTGACGTGCAGATGAAACCGTCGCCGGCGCGGCCCGCGTACTTGGCGACCGCAGGGCCGCCCGCCGCGATGTAGACGGGAATGCCGCGCTCGGGCACGTCATAGATCGATGCGCCCCGGGTGTGGTAGTACTCGCCGTCGAAGTCCACCCGGTCGCCGAGCCACAGCTCGCGCATCAACCGGACCGACTCGCGCAACCGCGCGAACCGCTCCTTGAACTCCGGCCAGTCGCCCTCGTATCCGGTCGCGATCTCGTTGAGCGCCTCGCCGGTGCCGACGCCGAGGAAAATGCGGTCCGGATACAAACACCCCATCGTCGCGAACGCCTGCGCGGTCACCGCCGGGTTGTAGCGGAAGGTCGGCGTGAGCACCGACGTGCCCAGCACGATTCTGTCAGTGCGTTCCCCGACCGCGGTCATCCACGCGATCGAGAACGGGGCGTGACCACCCTTGTGTCGCCACGGCTGGAAGTGGTCGCTTACCGTGGCGCTGTCCATGCCGTGCTGCTCGGCCAGCACACCCAGTTCGACCAGCTCCCGCGGCTCGAATTGCTCGGCGGACGCCTTGTATCCCAATTTCAGTTCAGGCACAGCTCAGTTCTACCCCGTTATTAGACTCGGCGGACATGGCGTGGGGGATCACCTCGGTCACCGACAACCTTCACTTCGTCCGGGGCGACTTGGTGAACTGGGCGGTGGCCGCAAGCGGAGACGGCGTGACGTTGTTCGACGCGGGGCTGCCGGGCGATCGCGACGACGTGCTGGCGTCACTGTCGCAGCTGGGTTTCGGTGCCGGCGACGTGCGCGCGATCGTGCTGACCCATGCGCACGTCGACCACCTGGGCTCGGCGATCTGGTTCGCCGAAGCCCATGACACACCGGTGTTCTGCCATGCCGACGAGGTCGGGCACGCCAAGCGCGAATACCTGGAGCAGGCCTCGCCACTGGATGTCGCCGCCAACATCTGGCGGCCGGGCTGGGCGCCGTGGGCGGTGCGGCTGCTGCGCAAGGGCGGCATGGTGCGCGGCGGCGTTCCCACCGCGCAGGCGTTGACTGCGGAGGTCGCCGCGACGCTGCCGGGCCGGCCGTTGGCGATTCCCACGCCCGGACACACCGGCGGGCATTGCAGTTTCATCGTGGACGCCGTGCTGGTCAGCGGCGACGCACTGGTCACCGGCCATGCGGCGAGCCGGCGCACCGGACCGCAGCTGCTGCCGTCGGTGTTCAACCATGACGACGCGGGCTGCCGCCGTAGCCTCGGCGCGCTGGAGTTGCTGGACACCGAGGTGCTGCTACCGGGGCATGGGCCGGTGTGGCGCGGCCCGATTCGCGATGCAGTGGCGAAGGCACTCTCGTGAGCGACTTCCTGCGGGACGCGTTGCGCAACATCTGGTCGACGGCGGCGCCCGCCTGGCAGCGCCATGCCGACTACGCCGACGACCGCGGAGCGGTGATCACGCAGGCGATGCTGCGAGCAGCCGAGCTGCGGCCCGAGGCGCGGGTGCTGGAATTGGCGTGCGGTCCCGGTGGTGTCGGCCTGGCAGCGGCAGAGATCGTCGGACCCGACGGCGACGTGGTGTGCTCGGACGACGCGCCGGAAATGACGGACATTGCGGCGCAGCGGGCCGCCGCCCGCAACCTGGGCAACGTCAGGGCCGCGCGGATCGGAATGGAGGACATCCCATTGCCCGACGCGTCGTTCGACGCGGTGCTGTGCCGAGAGGGCTTGATGCTGGTGCTCGACCCCGCCGCCGCGGTACGGGAGTCACACCGTGTGCTGGTACCGGGCGGACGAGCCGTGTACGCGGTATGGGGCCCGCGGGACCGCAATCCGTGGCTGGGCGCGTTATTCGACGCAATCACCGCGCACCTGGGGATACCCGTGCCGCCGCCGGGCATGCCGGACCCGTTCGCGCTGTCGGACTACGGCAAGCTCGGGGAGCTGCTCAGCGAGGCCGGATTTCGGGAGGTCAGTGTCCGCGAATTGGCGACACCGATGAACGCGTCGTCGTTCGACGAGTGGTGGGCGGTGGTGCCGTCGCTGGCCGGTCCCGTCGGCCCGCTACTGGAAGCGCAGCCGCCCGAGGTCGGCGCCGCGATCCGCGGCGAGGCCAGCGCCGCACTGGACGAGTTCCGCACCGACAGCGGCTACGACCTACCGGGCCTGAGCTTCGTCGGCGTCGGAACGCACTAGCCCGGCTGACCGCGCAGCCGCGGCGGCCTTCAAACGCGAACTTGACAGCTGTAAAGTCCGGTGCCATGAACCACATCCGCGGCAAGACCATCGCGATCACCGGCGCGGCCCGCGGCATTGGGCACGCCACCGCGAAGGCGCTGCTGCAGCGCGGAGCGCGGGTGGTGATCGGCGACCGAGACGTCCACGCACTCGAGGCGGCGCTGACCGCCCTCGACCGGCTCGGCCCGGTGTCGGGCTACCCGCTCGACGTCACCAATCGCCAGTCGTTCGGCGAGTTCCTGGACAAGGCGCGCAGCGAGGGTGGCGACCGCATCGACGTGCTGATCAACAACGCCGGCGTGATGCCGATCGGGCCGTTCTTGGAGCAGTCGGAGCAGGCGCTCCGCTCGGCGATCGAGGTGAACTTCTACGGCGTACTCAACGGCTGCCACTTGGTGCTGCCGGAGATGGCCGCGCGCCGCGGCGGGCACATCGTCAACATCGCGTCGCTGGCCGGCATGATCGCGGTGCCAGGGCAAGCGGTGTATGCGGGTACGAAGTTCGCGGTCGTCGGGCTCTCCGTGGCGCTCGCGGACGAGTTCGCCTCGCGGGGAGTGGAAGTCAGCGTGGTCCTGCCGACGTTCACCAACACCGAACTGATCACGGGCACCCACCCCAGCGCGGCGCAGAAGCCGGTGCAGCCGGAGCAGATCGCCGCCGCGGTGGTCAACGTGCTCGACAAGCCGACGACGGTCGTGTCGGTGCCGCGCTATGGACGGTTCATGGCGGCGACGGCTCAGATGCTCGGGCCGCGCGGGCGTCGCTGGCTGAACAAGAAGCTGGGCAACGACCGCGTGTTGCTCGATTTCGACCCCGCCGCGCGGCAGCGCTACGAGGACCGGGCGCAGTATGCGCTGGGTGTCACCGACTGACCCCACCGCCGTGCCCGCGCGCCGTTCCCGCGAAATTCACGTTATGCAGGGCGTCACTCTAACTTTGTCTGCAAAACGTGCGTTTCGACGCTAGCCGAGCGCCGGCACCGGCTGCCCGGCCCGGTATGCCTCGATCGCGTCGAGGTGGCCGAAGAAGCGATCGGGCGAAAGCTGCGACGCCCGGTCGCCCAGATCGGTGCCCACCAGCATCACAGAGACACGTCCGGGGAAGTCCCCGTGATCGTCGAGCGCGCTATCGATCGTGAAGAAGACTCTGGTGACCACTTCGACGTCGTCGTCGTCGTCGGGCTCGAACGCCGATGGGGCGAAATGCCACACCGCCAAGCCGTGTATCGAATGCTCCGAGTCAAATATCCACCCGCGCTGCGTGATTCGATCATCGAAGCCCTGGGCCAGAGCCAGCAGGCCGGCGAGCCCGCCAGGGTCAGTGTCGTCGAGTTCCCTACCGATGCCGAGGATCACGTCGTCGATGTCGCGGGCATGGGCGACGGTCAACCCCTCTTCCATCTCGTCGAGCTCATCGATCACCGCGTTGACCGTCGCCCACACCTCGCGCTTTGTCTTCCGCTTTCGGCGGCGGGCCCTCTTGCGGTCGCTCGGCTTCGACATGACGCAGATGCTATGACGCCAGCGCCTGCTCCAGGTCGGCGATCAGGTCGTCGGTGCCCTCCAGGCCCACGGAGACCCGCACCACCCCGTCGCCCAGCCCGATCGCGGCCCGGCCCTGCGGACCCATCGCCCGGTGGGTCGTGGTCGCCGGGTGGGTGATCAGCGACTTCGCGTCCCCGAGGTTGTTGCTGATGTCGATCAGCCGCAGCTTGTCAAGCACCTCGAACGCGCGCTCCTTGGTGCCGCCCTCCAGTTCGAAGGTGACGACGGTTCCGCCGCCGGTCATCTGCCGCTTGGCCAAGTCGTACTGCGGGTGCGACGCCAAGAACGGGTAGCGCACCCACCGCACCGAAGGATGGCCCTCCAGGAACTCCGCGATCCGCAGCGCCGACGCGGTGCTGTAATCCACCCGCACCGCCAGCGTCTCCAGCCCCTTGAGCAACAGCCACGCATTGAACGCAGAGAGCGCCGGGCCCGTGTGGCGCATCAGCTTCTGCACCGGCCCGTCGATGTACTCCTTATCACCCAGAATCGCCCCGCCCAGCACGCGGCCCTGCCCGTCGATGTGCTTGGTGCCCGAGTACACCACCACGTCGACACCCAGCGGGAAGCCCTGCTGCAACAACGGTGTCGCAAAGACGTTGTCCAGCACCACTTTTGCGCCCGCCGCATGCGACATCTGGCACACCGCTTCGATGTCGACAAGCGACTGCATCGGGTTCGACGGCGTCTCGAAGAACACCGCCTGCGTCGGCACCGACAGCGCCTTCTCCCACTGCGACAGGTCGTCGCCGTCGACGAACACCGTCTTTACGCCCCATCGCGGTAGGATCTCGTCGCACACCACGAAGCACGACCCGAACAGGCTGCGGGCGGCCACCAGCCGGTCCCCGGCACCCAACAACGCACCTAGGGACGTGAACACCGCGGCCATGCCGGTGGCCGTCGCAAAGCACGCCGGTGCCCCCTCGATCAGCCGCAGGCGCTCCTCGAACATCGAGATGGTCGGGTTGCCGTAGCGCGAATACACGTAGCGCTCGACGTCGCCGGCGAACGCCTTCTCCGCCTCCGCGGCATTGGCGTACACGTAGCCCGACGTCAGGTACAACGCCTCGGCGGTCTCCTCGAAACCCGAGCGCATCAACGCACCGCGCACACCGATCGTGGCCTGGCCGACGCCGTCGGGAAGCTCGGCGGGGGTGCGGATGCTCACGATTGTTTCCAGGGCAAACCGACTGCGCGCCAACCCGATCCGCCGCGGTGACCAGACTCGTCGAGCTGACCCTCGAAACCGTCTAACACGTTGTAGGACGGTCCGATTCCGGCCGCGGTCGCAGCCTTGGCAGCGGGGATCGACCGGTTACCCGAGCGGCACAGGAACACGACGGGCCGTCCGCCACTGGCGCGCGGGCCCACACCGGGCTCGACGCCGGCCTCGAGAAGCTCGTCGACGAACCTCTCGTTGCGCTTGCCGGCGACGTCGTTCCACTGGAGGTACACCACGTCGCGGCCCAGGCTTGAGAGGTCGGGCACTCCGACGAACCGCCATTCGGCGTCGGTACGCACGTCGACGAGCACTGCGTCGGAGTTGTCGCTCAGCACTTTCCACGCCTCTCGCGGCGTGATGTCACCTGCGTAGCTCACGTCGGAAGTCTCCCATATCGTCCTCTGCTCTTCGCGCGAGCGCTCATCATCGGCTCAGCGGTAAGCCGAACACACCGTCCACCGCCCGTCCTGCCGGACGAACGTCAGCACGCTGCTGCGTTTGGCGTCGGCGTCGTTCTCGTAGTGGTAGGCCACGGTCGCGGTCGCGCGGTCCCCGTCGATGGTCACGGCGGTCACGTCGTCGATGTACCGGGCGCCGTGCTGACGTACCGAATCCCGTTGCGCAGCAATGATGTCGGCCTCACCACCCTGTTCCCGGGCGCAGGTGAAGCGCCGGTAGTCAGCGAAGTCCTGCCGCTGCAGTGCGTCGTTCTGGCCGACCGCCGCGCGCCCGACGCGTTGCTCCTCGGTGAGCCCGTCGCCACGGGTGAACGTCATCACCAGCACTGCGATCACGACGACGGCAAAAACCGCCAGCGCGACGCCGAACGGCCACAGGCTGCCGCGGTCGTCGCCGTCCGACTCGTCGTCCCCGAACACTTACCAGTACTTCCGCAGGGCGGCGAGCGCGTCGTGCGCCCGGTCGCGGGCGGCCTGCACGTCCGCGGCGGTGGCCAGCGCCACTCCCAGCCGATTCCGCGGATAGCTCTTGGGGTGCGGAAAGATCCGCACATCGCTCTCCGGTACCGCGAGCGCGTCCGAGAGCGCCTGCGCGCCGCGCTCGATTTGCGCGTCGTCGTGCCGGAGGTCCGTGTTGGCGGGCCCGGTGCCCTGGCTCGCGTACACCACGTTCGCCGCACCGGGCGTGATCATGATCGTGTCCACCGGCAACCCCAGGATCGCGCGCGCATGCAGCTCGAACTCCGACAACCGCTGCGAGCGCAGCGTGACCAGGCCGCTGTCGTGCGGGCGCGCGGTGACATCGACGAAATACACCTCGTCGCCCTTCACCAGCAGCTCGACGCCGTACACCCCACGACCACCGAGCGCGTTGACGATCCGGGCCGCGATCGACCTGGCCGCATCACGGGCCGTGTCGGTCATCTTCTGCGGCTGCCACGACTCCAGCACTACCCCGCGAGCGGGAGGTGCCCCCACGCCGTCGACCTGCCGATGTCCGATCGGCTCGCAGAACTGCACCCGCGGACCGCCCCGGCCGGTGCTGCGCACCGTCAGCAGCGTGACCTCGTGGTCGATCTCGACCATCGTCTCGGCCATTACCCGGGTCTTCGCGACCCGGCCGGCCGCGCCGATGGCGCGCTCCCAGGCCGGCGCGACGTCTTCGGGGCGCAACAGGACGGACTCGCCGTCGGCCCCGGCCCCGGTCACGGGCCGCACCACCAGCGGGAATCCGGCGTGCTGCGCGATGGCGCCGAGTTCGCCGGCCGAACCGGCGAACCAGAACGGCGCCGTCGGCAACCCGAGTTCGTCGGCCGCCAGCCGCCGCAACCCCTCCCGATCGAGGCTCAACCGGCTGCTGCGCGCCGAGGGCACCACGTCCGTGAGCCCGCGCTCACCGACGGCGACGAGCGCGTCGTAGTCGATGACGGGCGCGGTGCCGGGGTCGCTCGCCTCGGCGACGACGTAGTCCGGCTGCTCCTGCTCGATCAGCGCGGTCAGCTCGTCGTGATCGGTCATCTTGATGACGACGCTGCGGTCGGCCACCTCGTGGGCGGGCGCGTCGGCGTACCGATCGACGGCGATCACCAGCACGCCGAGGCGTTGGAACGCCGTCACCAGTTCGCGGCTCAACTCGCCGGCGCCGAGCATCATCACGCTCAGCGGCCGCGGTTCGTCCGTCACGTGGCCAGCCTGCCAGATCGCGGTGTCAACCGAGCAACACGTCCACGTAGCACCAGCGCCACGTTTCGCCGGGCTCCGCCGAGCGCATCACCGAATGTCCGGTGGCGTGGAAATGGGCCGTCGCGTGCCTGTGAACGCTGGAGTCGCAGCAGCCGACGTGCCCGCAGTGCAAGCACATTCGCAGATGTGCCCAGTTCGACTCACCGAGTTCGGCGCAGCCTTGGCAGCGGCCGGGCGTCACGGGCTCGGGCTCGGCGGCGCCCGCCGCGGCGGTCAAATGCTCGCAGGTATCCGGCGGCTTGGGTGCGCGTCGCAGCATGCTGCTCAAGGATAGGGACGTGAATACGTCGCTGTTGCTGGTCCTTGTCGCAGCGTTGCTGTTGGCGGCGGTGGCCCGGCGATACAACGTGTCGGCGCCCCTGGTGTTGGTGGTGGCCGGCCTGGGAATCGGGCTGGTTCCCGGCGCGCCGACCGTCGTGCTGAGTCCGGACCTGGTGCTGTTCGTGATCCTGCCGCCGTTGCTGTGGTCGGCCGGACTGGAGAGCTCGTATGTGGCGCTGCGCAGGAGCTTGCGGCCGATCGCGCTGCTGGCCGTCGGGCTGCCGCTCGCGACCGCGCTCGCGGTCGGGTTCGTCGCGTACCACGCCGTGCCCGAGTTGACGCCCGCGGCGGCGCTGACGCTGGGCGCGATCGTCGCGCCGCCCGATGCCATCGCCGCGCTGGCGGTGGGCCGCCGCCTCGGGCTGCCGCGCCAGATGATGACCCTGCTCGGCGGCGAGAGCCTGCTCAACGACGCCACCGCCCTGACCGTGTACAAGGTCGCGCTGGCCGCCGCGATCGGCACCGCGATCGGCTGGACTGACGGGCTGGGCACGTTCGCGCTGGCCGCGGCCGGCGGCGCGGTGGTCGGGCTGGCGTTCGGGCTGGTCGTCGACGTCATCCGGTCGCGTCTGTCCGACCCGCTGATGGAAAGCGGGATCGGACTGGTCGCGCCGTTCGTCGTGTACCTCGTCGCCGAGGAGATCCACAGCTCCGGGGTGCTCGCCGTCGTCGTCGCCGCGGTGCTGCTGGGACAGCGGTCGACCCACGCGAGTTATGCGACGCGGCTGCAGGACCAAGCGGTCTGGAAGGCGCTGCAGCTGACCTTGGAGTCGTTCGCGTTTCTGTTGATCGGCCTGCAGCTGCCCGGTGTGGTCCGCGAGATGCGGGGCATGCCGGCGTCGCTGGTGATCTGGTCGTCGGTGGCGGTGTTCTTGACCGTGCTGCTGGTGCGGATCGTGTGGATCTATGTGTTCACCTACGTCCCGCGGGCGCTGTTCGCCGGCCGACGGGTAGGCGACCCGAAACCCCCGGCGGCCGACGTGTTCGTGGTCGCGTGGGCGGGGATGCGGGGAGTGGTGTCGCTGGCCGCGGCGTTCGCCGTGCCGATGACGACGCTGTCCGGCGCCCCGTTTCCGGGTCGCCCGCACATCGTGTTCCTGACGTTCGTCGTCGTGGTGGGCACGCTGCTGCTGCACGGGCTGACGCTGCCGTGGATGATCCGGGCCTTCGGGGTGCGAAGTGACGACGCGCATCAGGACGCGGTCTCGCTGGCGGCGGCCCAGGACAGGGCGGCCCGCGCGGCCGAACGCCGGCTCGAGGAGCTGCTCGCCGAACAGCGGCAGCGAGGCCCGGCCGGCATCCACGACCACGCGGCCAAGATCCTGCACGGCTGGAACGAGCGCCGCCGCAATGCCGCATGGGAGCGGCTGGGCCGAAGCGACGAGGAGATCGGCGATAGTCCGGCGTCGGCATTTCGCCGGCTGCGACTGGAAATGCTTGCCTCCGAACGAAAGGCGTTCATCGAGGACCGTGACGCCGGCCGGATCGACGACGAGGTGCTGCGCACCGCGCTGCGCGGGCTGGACCTGGAGGAGGCCACGCTCAGGCGCGATTGAGCTCTTCTTCGAATGCGCGCATCGCCGCGATCAGCGCGGTGAACACGCGGTGCGCGGCGGCCAGGTCTTCGTCGGGCAGGTCGGCCATCGCGGCGTGCGTATGGCCGGCCAGGGGCGTGAAAAAGCTTCGGGCGACAGCCATCCCGTGGTCGGCGTAGCGCAGCAGGACCTTGCGCCGATCGGTGGGATCGGACTCGCGGCGAATGTGGTCGGACGCGATCATCCGCTCGACGAGGTAGGTGATCGCCGCTCCCGAGACGCCCATCCGGTCCCTCAGCTCACCCGACGTCAGCGGACTGCCGGTGCCCTCGGCCACCATCACGTGCAGCAGCGCGCGAAAATCGTTGGAGCTCACGTCGTGTTGCGCGGCGAACATGCGGCCGATCTGGTCCGACTCTGCCGACAGCGCACGGATGTCGGCAGAGATCTGCTCTTCGAGCTCCGTGCGATCGGCCGACTCCGTCGTCATCACGTGCAGCATATCTCTTCAGTTGATTAACAGTTAATATTCTGAAATTATTGCGGCGTGTTCTGGGATCGCCTTGCCGCCGCGGTCACCGCTCGTCGGTCATGGCTGATCGCGCTTGCGGTGGCGCTGATCGGCGGCGCGATGATCGGCCTCGCCGGCGCCAACGAGGCCGGCACGCAGTCCCCGGAGTTCCTGCCCGCCAGCGCCGAGGCGGCGCGCGCCGACGCCGCCGCCGAGCAGTTCCCGGGCAGCGACCAAGCCGCGGCGATCCTCGTCGTCACCCGCACCGACGGCGGCGTGCTGACTCCCGCCGACCTGTCGGCGATCGGATCAACCGCTCCGACACCGGTGATCACGTCCGACGACGGCCGCGCCGCGATCGCGACGGTGCCCCTGGACGCCGAACTGTCCGGCTTCGCGCTCAACGACGCGGTCAAAGCGCTGCGCGGTGCGGTAGCCGACCAACTGCCGGACACATTGACGGCCCACGTCACCGGCGGGCCCGCGTTCGCTGCGGACATCGCGAACTCGTTCACCGGAGCGAACGTCACGTTGTTGATCGTCACGTCGTTGGTGGTCGCGGTCCTGCTGATCGTCACGTACCGCTCCCCGGTGCTGTGGCTGGTGCCGCTCGCGGTCGTCGGGTTCGCCGATCGGGTGGCCACGGCGGTGGGCACCGCGGTGGCGGGCGCAACCGGGCTGACGTTCGACGGCTCGACGTCGGGCATCACCAGCGTGCTGGTGTTCGGTGCCGGCACCAACTACGCCCTGCTGTTGATATCGCGATACCGAGAAGAGTTGCGGCACAATGAGGATCATCGCCGGGCGCTGCGCGCTGCGGTGCGCGCGGCGGGTCCGGCGATCGTCGCGAGCAACGCCACCGTGGTGCTGGCCCTGCTGACGCTGCTGCTCGCGATCATCCCCAGCACGCGAAGCCTGGGCGCGCTGGCGGCGTCGGGACTGGTGGTCGCCGCCGTCTTCGTGCTGCTGGTGTTGCCGCCGCTGTTGGCGCTGTTCGGCGCGAAATTGTTCTGGCCGTTCATCCCCCGGCCGGGTGGCGCCGACACCGTCGACGCCGGCCCGTGGCACCGCGTCGCCCAGACGGTGGCGCGCCGGCCGGCGCTGATCGGCGGCGTCGCGATCGTCGGCCTGGCCGTGTTGGCAACCGGCTTGCTGGGCACCAGGATCGGACTGTCACAGACCGAGCAGTTCCGGGTGAAAGCCGACTCGGTCACCGGATTCAACACTCTCGCAAGGCATTTCCCAAGCGGCTTCACAGGCCCGACGTTCGTCATCGCCGATACCGGCGAGGCGGCCGCCGTGCAGCAGGCGATCGACGCCACACCCGGCGTGGTGTCCGCCACGCCCGCCGGCCAGTCGCCGACCGGCCTCTCGCGCTGGTCGGTGATCATCGATGCCGCACCGGCGTCGGATGCGGCCTTCGACGTGATCGACGGTTTGCGACATTCGGTGCACGCCGCCGATCCGGGCGCGCTGGTCGGCGGCTCCGACGCGCAGGCCCGCGACGTGCGCGACGCCGCGGCGCGGGACCGGCTGGTGGTGACTCCCACGATTCTCGCGGTGGTGCTCGTGGTGCTGTTCGTGCTGTTGCGCGCGGCCCTCGCGCCGCCCGTGCTCGTCGCGGCCACCGTGCTGTCCGCGCTGGCCGCGCTAGGGCTCGGCGGTTGGGCCAGCATCCACGTGTTCGGCTTCCCCGCGCTGGACAACAGCACCCCGTTGTTCGCGTTCCTGTTCCTGGTGGCGCTCGGCGTCGACTACACGATCTTTCTGGTGACTCGCGCGCGCGAGGAAACGCCCGACCACGGCACACGCGACGGCATGGTGCGCGCGGTATCCGCGACCGGCGGCGTGATCACCAGCGCGGGCATCGTGCTGGCGGCGGTGTTCTGCGTGCTCGGCGTGCTGCCGCTGATCGTGCTGACGCAGCTGGGAATCATTGTCGGCCTTGGCATTCTGCTGGACACGTTCGTCGTGCGCACGCTGGTCATTCCCGCGCTGTTCGCGTTGATCGGCCCGGCTATCTGGTGGCCGTCGCGCTCCGAGCGCCCAGGGCGGCGAACCCAGCTCGAACCAGTAACAGCGGCGAGACCAGCGTCAGCGGCGACCGGTTCCGCGTTCCCACGTCAACGAACCGCTCTGCCACCTTCGGGTCGCGGACGGCACCGGCGACAATGAGGTCGACGACCGGGTTGACGCCTTTGTTCTGACTGAACTCGACGCACATGAGCTGATGGAGGCGCAGCCTGCGACGGTGTTTGCGCTGGTATCGCTTTGCGCCGGAATCGATTTCGCCGGTGGAGCCCGACGGCAGGGCGGGCGCGACGGCGTCGGCTAGCCATTCCGCGGACTGAAACGCCCAACCGCAGCCCACTCCCCACAGCGGATCGCCCACCATGGCCGCGTCGCCGACGAGTGCGACACCGGGCGCGACGATGCGCTTGCGGGTGATGAGCGGATAGTCCGTGGTGCCGATGACGTCGGTCACCCGCTCGGCGTCGGACAGGTCGGGGCCGTCGGGCAGGTCCGCGAATATGCCGAGCAGCGCTGCCTCGCGGTCGTCGCGGAACTCGGCAAGCCTTGCCTGGTCCAGAAACGACGCGAGAATGGTGACGTCGCCGTCGTTGCGGAAGAAGTACGCGACGTCGGGGTCCCCGAGCCACAGCGCGTGCGACCTACCCGGCGGCGTGCGGACGTTCCGATAGCCGGCGAAGTAGCCGAACCGCCTGTTGGGCGTCACCTCGCCGCCCAGCTTCGCGAGTTGGGCGATCTTCGACGAATTCCCGTCGGCGCCAACGACAAGACGGCTGCGGATTGCGCTGGACTGCCCACCAGCCTCGGCCATTACCCCATTCACCCGCCCGTCGTCGTCGCGCGTCAACTCGCGCACCCGGGTGCCCATCATCAACGTGACACTGGGCACGGCGGCCGCGGTGGCCCGCATCAGCGGATCCAGCGTCTGCCGACGCACGTTGAGCCCATGTTCGGGACGTCGCCGCGGGAGGCCGGTCTCCCGGATCCACCCGTGCCTGGTCCAGGTGTTCTCGTGTCCGTGCACCGCCCCGCGCTCCTCAAGAGCGGACTCGACGCCGAGGCGCTGAATCGTGGGCAGTGCGCTGGACCGGATGCTGTGCGTGCACAGCCGCTTGTAGTACTCGGGGTCGCGATGCGCTTCCAGAAGCGCCACGCGAGCACCGGCACGGCCCAGCAGAATCGCAGCGGTGCAGCCCGCGGGTCCCGATCCGACCACCACGGCATCGAAGCGCTCCGTCACGAGTTCACCTCCTCGTCCTCATGGCCGTCGACGTCGATGACACCGGCCTTGACCAAGAACAGGCCGCTGACCACCAGCACCCAGACCGGGAACGCGATCGTCAGCCACATGGTCAGGTCGCTGGCAACCAGGACGGCGAGAGCCACCAGATAGGTGAGCAGTGTCAGCCACTTCGGCATCAGCCCGGTCCGCAGCCAGATCGTCGCCGCCGAGATCATGAACACCGCCGCCATCCGGAGGCCGTAGGTCTTCGACGCCGACAGCACGACCAACTTGCCGAACTCGACCACCTCGGCATGTGCGGCCGGATCGACGATCCCGGAGTTCGTCGCCACCAGCGCTGACGCGACCGCGGTTGCGACGAACATCATCCCCAAGAACAGCAAGCCGCTGCCGAGGAAGACGGACGCGAAGAACCGGTCCTCGTAACGGCCGAACCCGTCGCGCACCACCCCGATGAACCAGAGGAAGCTGATCCCCGCGAACGGCATCAACACCACCGCAGTGGTTATGCTGTTGTCGTCATTGGCCAGCCAAGCCTCTGAATCTCCCACGCCCTCAGGCATTCTCAACCGAATGAGAACGATCACCGCGCCGAACAGCAGGGCGAACAGCACGCCCGCGAGCGCGGCGGCCCTGGGCGTCTTCAGTTGATGAAGGTGTGGTCTCGTCATGGCTGTCCCGCCAGCAGCCGCACCATCAGCCCGTGTACCTCGGCCAGCAGCGTGTCGTCGGCGTCGGTGAGTTCCCCGGAGACGAACGCCTTGCGGCCCTGCGTGGAGTCCACCCGCCCGCGCACCACCAGCGGCTCGTCGACCGGCGTGACCTTGCGGTAGTCGACATGCAGGAACGCGGTCCGGCTGATCGGCTGGTTCGAGGCGTGCACGACCATGCCGAACAGCCAGTCGAACACCAACGGCAGCACGCCACCGTGCACGGCGGAGTTGCCGCCGACGTAGTAGCGGCTGAAGTGGCCGCGCATTTCGACACCGTCCGGCTTATAGCGTGTCAGCATCCACGGCGGCATCAGCAGGCTGCCCATCCCCGGCAGCTTGTGGGAGCGCCCCGCCGGCGGCAGGCCCTCCGGCGCCTCGGACGGTGCCAGCAGTTCGACCAGTTCTTCGGCCCGGTCTGCCGCCTTCTCCCAGTCGTCCTCGCCCGGGTTGGCCGACACGGCGAGGTCCTGCAGCCGGCGCATCGCGGACACGAACCGCGCGAAGCTTTCCGGCGGGTCGGCGAGCTCGTAGTCGGGGAACCCGCCGTGTTTGCGGTAGTCGGGGTCCATCGGCTCCGTGCTCACGAGCAGGCCTGCAGGATGTCGCGGCGCACGATGGTCTGGTCGCGCCCGGGCCCGACACCTATGCACGAGATATTCGCTCCCGCAAGCTCTTCCAGCCGCAGCACGTAGTCGCGTGCCTTGGCGGGCAGATCGTCGAACTCTCGGGCGCCGGAGATGTCCTCCCACCAACCGGGAAGCTCCTCGAAGACAGGCTCGGCGCGCATGAATTCGCCTTGTGTCATCGGCATTTCGTCGGTACGCCGGCCGTCGACCGTGTACCCGACGCACACCGGCACGGTCTGCAGGCTCGACAGCACGTCGAGCTTGGTCAGGAAGAAGTCGGTGATTCCGTTGACCCGAGTCGCATATCGGGCGACCACCGCGTCGAACCAGCCGCAGCGCCGCCGCCGGCCCGTCGTGACGCCGATCTCGCCGCCGGTCTTGACCAGGTACTCGCCGTGCTCGTCGAAAAGCTCAGTGGGGAACGGCCCGGAACCCACCCGTGTCGTGTAGGCCTTCAGGATTCCGAGCACGGTGGTGATCCGCGTGGGCCCGATGCCCGACCCCACGCAGGCGCCGCCCGTGGTCGGATTCGACGACGTCACATATGGATACGTGCCGTGGTCGACGTCGAGCAGCGTGCCCTGGGAGCCCTCCAGCAGCACGGTCTCGCCGCGGTCGAGCGCGGTGTTGAGCAGCAGCCGGGTGTCGGCGACGCGGTGCGCGAAGCCCTCGGCCTGACCGAGCACCGTGTCGACGATCGTGTCGGGGTCCAGAGCTTTGCGGTTGTAGATCTTGACCAGTACCTGATTCTTGAACTCCATTGCGGCTTCGACCTTTTGGGTGAGCAGCGCCGGGTCGCAGACGTCGGAGGCCCGAATGCCGATGCGGGCGATCTTGTCCTGGTAGCACGGCCCGATGCCGCGGCCGGTGGTGCCGATCCTCTTGTTGCCCAGGTAGCGTTCGGTGACCTTGTCGATCGCGACGTGATACGGCATCAGAAGGTGCGCGTCGGCGGAGATCAGCAGCCGTTCGGTGTCGACGCCGCGGTCTTCGAGCCCGCGCAGCTCGGCGAGCAACACGCCGGGGTCGACGACCACGCCGTTGCCGATCACGTTGGTGACCCCCGGCGTCAAGATGCCCGACGGAATCAGGTGCAGCGCAAAGTTCTCGCCGCTGGGCAGCACCACCGTGTGACCGGCGTTGTTGCCGCCCTGATACCGCACCACCCACTGGACACGACCACCGAGCAGATCGGTGGCCTTGCCCTTGCCTTCGTCGCCCCATTGGGCGCCGATCAGCACGATTGCCGGCATGGCGTAATCTCCCGCTTATCTGCCTGAATGCTTTCTGCAGCCGGTGACCCACCCTATCCGAGGTTTGCGCAGGAGTTTCGCTTTGACCGCCGATGAGCGCTTGCGCGAAGAGCATCCGGCTTCCGGTGTCGCCGTGCTGCCCTTGGTCAGCCACCAGCTGCCGCGGCCGCTTCGCGGGTTACCCGTCGCGGGGCCGGACCAAGCCGGCGACTACCGCCGGTTGATCGTCGTCGGATCGCAGGCTGACCTGGCGGCGGTGCTCACCACGCTGCTGCGGGCCGAAAAACTCGACGTGGAAATCGGTTTCGTGTCCGGCCGCCGCGGGGCACGCCAGGCGGTCTCGGGTGAGGCGCATCGCGTGCCGTTGATCCGCGACGACACCGGCGTGGTCATCGTCGGATCTGCGACGTGGCGTGGCGTCGACGGACCGCTGCGCGGCGAGGCAGTCGTCGACGACGCCACGTTGTTCGACGGCGACGTGGCCGGGGTCCGCATCGAGCCGACGCTCGCGATGCCCGGTCTGCGCGCCGCGGTGCTGACGGGCCGTGGACCGCGCCGCTGGGTGTCCGGCCGGGCCGCGCAGCTGGGCACGACGGGCGCCATCGTCACCCGCGACGGGGTCACCGCGCCCCGGCCGGTGCGGCGATCGACGTTTTATCGGCACACCACAGGCTGGCTGCGGGTCGGCTGATGCGCCGGATTCAACGTTGTGCAGGCCGCATTTCCTCTGCATAGCGTCGAACTCGCGTACTTTCGTGGGGTGAATGTCCGACCGATGCAGCAGTCGGTGCGGCCCAGTCCGGTCTTCCTGGCGATCTGCGCGACCACCGCGGTCGGTGCCGTGCTGGCGTGGCTGGCCCAGTCCGACCGGACTCCGCTGGCCTATTTCGGCGTCTTCGTGTTCGTCATCGCCGGTTGGCTGGTGTCGCTGTGCCTGCACGAGTTTGCGCACGCGTTCTTGGCGTGGCGTTACGGCGACCACGACATCGCCGTCCGCGGCTATCTGACACTGAACCCGCTGCGCTACAGCAACCCGCTGCTCTCTCTCGGCCTGCCGATGATCTTCATCGCGCTCGGCGGGATCGGTCTGCCGGGCGGGGCCGTGTATGTGCGCACCTCGTGGATGACGGCGTGGCGGCGCACGAGCGTCGCACTCGCCGGCGCGGCCGTCAACGCCACTCTGGCCGTCGTGCTGCTGGTGGTGACCGCCGTGTTTGCCCACGGGAGTCACGCGGTGTTCTGGTCCGGGATGGCGTTTCTGGGCTTCCTGCAGGTGACCGCCGTCGTGCTGAATCTGTTGCCCATCCCCGGACTCGACGGGTACGGCGCGATCGAGCCGCATCTCAGCTACGAGACGCAGCGGGCATTGGAGCCCGCGAAGCAGTTCGGCTTCCTGATCCTGGTCGTCCTGCTGATCGCCCCGCCGCTGAACCAGTGGTTCTTCGGGGTGGTGTTCTGGCTGTTCGACTTTTCCGGCGTGCCGAGCACCCTGGTGGCGTGGGGCAGCCAGCTGACCCGGTTCTGGTCGGCCTGGCTCTGACCACGTTCGCGCCGGGCAGGTAGCCCTTGCGACATATGCGCGTCGGCGCATAGATTTCAGGCATGGGCGCGGGCCACGATCACACCGGGGCCGACGCTCGGGTATCGCGGATGGTGCTGGCCGCAGCGGTGCTCACCGGCTTCTTCTTCGTCGAGCTGGCGACCGCGCTGCTGATCAACTCGATCGCGCTGCTCGCCGATGCCGGCCACATGCTGACCGATCTGGTCGCGCTGTTCATGGGCCTGACCGCGGTGGTGCTCGCTCGCCGCGGCAGCAACTCGCCGGCCCGCACGTACGGCTGGCACCGCGCCGAGGTCTTCACCGCGGTCGGCAACGCGGTGCTGCTGTTGGGCGTCTCGGTCTTCATCCTTTACGAAGCCGTCGAACGGCTCGGCCACGCACCGGACGTGCCCGGCGTGCCGATGATCGTCGTCGCGGTGGCCGGGCTGGTCGCCAACGCTGTCGTCGTCCTGCTGCTGCGGTCGAGCTCGAAGGAGAGCCTGGCCGTCAAGGGCGCGTACATGGAGGTCGTCGCCGACACCGTCGGCAGCGTCGGAGTGCTGATCGCCGGTGTGGTGACCGTGACCACGCACTGGCCGTACGCCGATGTCGTCGTCGCGGTCTTCGTCGCGCTGTGGGTGCTGCCGCGAGCGTTCTCGCTCGCCCGGGCGGCGCTGCGGATCCTGTCCGAGTCGTCGCCCCGCCACATCGACGTCGACGAGCTGCGCGCCGCGCTATTTGCCGTCGACGGCGTCCTCGACGTACACGATCTTCACGTCTGGACGCTGGTGCCGGGAAAGGACATGGCCACCGCACACCTCACCAGCTGTGCCGACTCGGCGCGCGTGCTCGCCGACGCGCGTGCGGTACTTGCCGCGCACGGGGTGGAGCATGCGACGGTGCAGGTCGAGCAACCGGAGACCGCCGACGACTGTCAGGGCGACCTTGACTGGTAGGCCGGCCGGTGGCTCAACCCAGCCCGAGCTTGCCGCGCGCGCTCGGATCGCAGTCGTCAAGAAGATCGACGCACCGGTTGTACTCGTCGGTCTCCCCGATCGCGTCGGCCGCGTGCGCAAGCGCGGCCACACAGCGCAAGAACCCGCGGTTGGGTCCGTGGTCGTACGGGACGGGGCCGAAGCCCTTCCAGCCGTTGCGGCGCAGCTGATCCAAACCTCGGTGGTAGCCGGTGCGGGCGTATGCGTAGGCCGTGATCGCCTTGTCGTCGACTAGTGCGTCCTCGGCCAGCTGCGCCCACGCCACCGAGGCCGACGGATGGGCGGCGGCGACGATCGCCGGGTTCTCGTCGGCCTCCAGCTCCGATTCGGCTTGGGGGTCGCCGGGAAGGAGGACGGGTTCGGGTCCGAGCAAGTCGCCGAATTGAGTCATGGCCACTATTGTGCCGTGCGGCAGTGGCGCACCGCGCACGCGAGGAGCAAGACAGCCACCGCGCACGCGAGGAGCAAGACAGCCACCGCGCACGCGCCGACTCGTTAAGCTTCCGCGGAGACAATCCACCGCCCTCGTCACGAAACTTAAGGACAATAGCGCCCATGTCGAACCCACCGGGTCCCGACCGGGACGACGCGCCGACGCCCGCAGAAGCAGACGTCGCGGAGCGGGATCCGTCCGAAGACCCCGAAGCCGTCACGGAGGAGGCGCGGGCGCCGTCGGAATCCCCCACCGAGGTGATCAGCACCGGCGAGCCCGAACCGCAGTTCGACTCGGCCGAACCCACTGTGGTGCTGTCCGGCCCCAACGAGGATCAGGAACCGACCCAGCGCCGCTACAGCGCTCCGTCGGGGTTCGACGCCAGGTCCACCGAGGTCATCCGGACCGCACCCGAGCCGCCTACCGAGGTCATGGCCACGTCCAGTCCGCCGGCTGACCCGTCCGCCGCTGCGTCAGCCGTCGCCAGCCGGAAACCCGTTGGGCCGCAAGCTATCCCACCCCGCCCAGGTGTCCGTCGGCACCGCAGCTGGGGCCTGGTACTCGGGCTGATCCTGGTGATCGCCGTCCTGGCCGCCATTGCGGTGCTGGGCACAATCTGGCTTACCAACAAGGCGTCGCCGAAGGTTTCGCAGGAGGATTTGGTCCGGCAGACGATCCAGGATTTCGACGTGGCGATCCAGAGGGGCGACCTCGCGCAGCTGCGTGGCATCACGTGTGGCACTACACGCAATGACTACGTCAACTACCCCGACAAGGTGTGGGCGACGACCCACCAGCGGATCGCGACGGCCAAGCAGTACCCGGTGGTGGCCAGCATCGACCAGGTGGTGGTCAACGACCAGCACGCAGAGGCCAACGTCACCACGTTCATGGCCTACGCTCCGCAGGTCCAATCGACCCGCAGCTTCGACCTGCAGTTCCTCGACGGCCGCTGGAAGATCTGCGAGGGGCCGATCAGCTAAGCGGTGACCGAGCGCCCTGCGCTGTGCAGGTCGGTACAGGCTTCGACCACACGCTCGCTCATGCTGGCCTCGGCCTTCTTGAGGTAGCTGCGTGGGTCGTACGCCTTCTTGTTCCCGACCTCGCCGTCGATCTTCAGCACGCCGTCATAGTTGGTGAACATGTGCCCGGCGATCTGCCGGGTGAACGCGTACTGCATGTCGGTGTCGACGTTCATCTTCACGACGCCGTAGCGCAGCGCCTCCTCGATCTCCGACTTCAGCGAGCCGGAGCCGCCGTGGAACACGTAGTCGAACGGCTTGCTGTCCGCCGGCAGCCCCAGCTTGGCCGCCGCCACCTTCTGACCGTCGGCCAGCACCTCGGGACGCAGCTTGACGTTGCCCGGCTTGTAGACGCCGTGGACGTTGCCGAACGTGGCCGCCAGCAGGTACTTGCCGTGCTCCCCGGCGCCGAGCGCGTCGATGGTCTTCTTGAAATCCTCCGCCGTGGTGTAGAGCTTCTCGTTGATCTCGTGCGCGACGCCGTCTTCCTCGCCGCCGACCACGCCGATCTCGATCTCGAGGATGATCTTGGCGGCGGCCGCCTCCTTCAGCAACTCTTTGGCGATGGCCAGGTTCTCGTCGAGCGCGACCGCCGAGCCATCCCACATGTGCGACTGGAACACCGGGTTGCGGCCCTCGGCGACCCGCTGCTGAGAAACCTTGAGCAGCGGCTTCACGTAGCCGTCGAGCTTGTCCTTCGGGCAGTGGTCGGTGTGCAGGGCCACGGTAATCGGATATTTCTCGGCGACGACGTGCGCGAACTCGGCGAGCGCGAGCGCGCCGGTGACCATGTCCTTGACGCCCAGCCCGGAGCCGAACTCCGCACCTCCCGTCGAGAACTGGATGATGCCGTCGCTGCCGGCGTCGGCGAAACCCTTCAACGCGGCGTTGATGGTCTCCGACGACGTGCAGTTGATCGCCGGAAACGCGAACTCGTGCTGCTTGGCACGGCCCAGCATCTCGGCATAGACCTCGGGCGTGGCGATCGGCATGGGAGTTCCTTCCGGCTTTTCACTGGGCTGCGGGAATGTCCCCGAAGTATCCCACCAGCAGCGCCGGTATGTTGGGTCGTCATGAGCACGACGCTGGTGGCGCTGCCGGCCATCATGGACCCGTGGACCTACATCGGCCCTGACGGGCTGTTTGCAGCCGCGATTCTGCCCGGCATTCTGATCATCGTCTTCATCGAGACGGGCCTGCTTTTCCCGTTCCTGCCGGGCGACTCGCTGTTGTTCACCGGCGGCCTGCTGGCCGCCAAAGGCACCCTCAACATCTGGACGCTGGCGATCGCCGTACCGCTCGTGGCGATCGCCGGTGATCAGACCGCGTACTTCATCGGCCGCCGGGTCGGGCCGGCGCTGTTCAACAAAGAGGATTCACGGTTTTTCAAGAAGCATTACGTGGCCGAGTCGCACGAGTTCTTCGAGAAGTACGGGCCGTTCACGATCATCCTCGCCCGCTTCGTGCCGTTCGCGCGGACGTTCGTTCCGGTCATCGCCGGCGTATCCAAGATGCGATATCCGATGTTCCTGGGCTTCGACATCATCGGCGGGTTCGCCTGGGGCGCAGGCGTTGTCCTGGCCGGGTATTTCCTGGGCAACATCGGCTTCGTCAACCGCCACCTCGAGCTGATCATCCTTGGCATCGTGTTCGTGTCGGTGATGCCGGCGATCATCTCGGTGGGGCGTGGGCTGTTGGGACGCCGGCGGGCGCGGCGCGACGCGGTGCCCGAACAGGCCGGCTGAGCACTTTCATTGCCGCGCGAAGACACAGACAACCCGACGCGGGCCGTCTTCCAAGCGGCCGACCAGCCGGGAGAAGCCGGCTTGTCGTGCGATCGCCGATTCGGCCTGGCCACCACAGGACATTCCGACGCTGCGCTCGAAGAGTCGGTCGCACGTGACGACGAGGATTCCTGCCGCGGCCGTCGCGGTGTTCGGCTTGCCGTCGCGCCACAGCGGAAAGGCCATCGCTGCACCGTTCTTGGCCACACCCGTGACCGCGATCGCTCGACCGCCGGCGACAGCGCGAACGCGGGCCGCCGTCTCTGTCGCTTTCGGCCAGCCACCGTCGGGCGAGCGCAGCGGCGGCATCGATGCCAGCGAAAGGACAACGCAGGCAACGACAATTCCGGTCACCAACGTTCGTACCGCGGCAAGACGTGCCACGCCGACGCCGATGACCGCAAAAACGATAGGGGTGAGCCAGCCGTGGTACTGGTCGTTGGGCAGGCCGGGCGTGAACTGTGCGAGCGTAGGCGCCAGAAACGTCAGGGTCAGCACCGCCCAGACGATTACGCCAACCGCCCATCGGCCAAATTGTGTTGCGACGCTTGGCCCCCCGGTAGCTGCGACCACCAGTGCCGCGGCCGCTATGATCGCGGCGGGCAGCCCGCCCAGTACGGCGAACGCCACGTCCCCGGAGATGGGCCATACCTCGATGCGCCACAAGATGATCAGCGGGCGCAGGATCAGCGGCGACCCGCCTGACATTTCCGGAACGCCGTTGCGCAGTTCGTGAATCAGCGTCGGCGCGTATCCCGCGGCGACGATCGCGGCGGCGCCCAGCACCGGTGGAAGCATCCTGCGCCGATCCAGGGGTGGGCGCCGAAGGACGTCGGCGACGAGCAGCGCGGCCAGCGGCGGCACCGCGATCACGGCCAGCAAGTGGCCGTGCAGCATGAAAAGCGTGCCGGCGGCGGCCAGTAGCCACCAGCGAGCCCGGCGCGTGCGCCAGGCGTGCCAGCCGGCCGCCATCGCGAGCGCCGAGAACGGGGCGACGATGTTTGAGTTCCAGACGAACGTCGACGCGCTGATCGCCGACGGGCTCACCGCCATCAGTAGACCCGCAACGTGACCCGCGAGCGGTCCGGCTACGGTTCTGCCGAGCCACCACGTCGCGGCGACGCCGCCGACGCCGAGCACTGCGAGCATGGCCACTGCCGCAACGGGATTCGCGTCGGTGAGAAACGCACTGGGCGCGAGGATCCAGTAGAGGCCGGCCCCGTGATGGATGCCCGGCACCGAGCTGACCGGGCCGGCCAGTGGCACGTCGCCGTCACGGACCCACAGCAGCATCGTGAGCATTTCGCTGCCTTGGTCGTCGTCCCACATCCCGCGGCCGGGAAGCCCGACGAAGCGGAGGATCGTCGCCAATCCCAGGATCGCGGAAAAGATGAGGCCGTCTCGGCGCGCTGTTGTCACTGCAGCTTGTTTATCAAGAGCATTGGAGTAATGCGTTGGCCGGCGCACACTACTGCCTCGGTGCCAATCCAACCCGCCGTGAGCTCGCCAAGCGTTGGTCGTGATGGCCCGCCGGATTCGCAACCCGCGCCGCGTTTGGCCCGCGCCGTGGAAGCCGGTCGTCGGAGTCACCGGGCCGGCATCGCTTCCCGTCGAGTTCGACATGGACTAACTCTGGACCAACTCGCCGCGTTCTCGCTGTCAAGTCCTCATTCCGATCGGTCTGAATCTGTGGATAGATTCGAACTTGTGGATAAGTAGGTGTGAAATCCGTTGTGGTGCAGTGCTTTGACTGCATTCGTGTCGGCGGGCGTCGATACATTGCGGGTATGAGTTCGGCGCAGTTGTGGGAAGCCAAGGCGGTGTATGCCGAGGTGGATGCGGCGTTGGATCGTGCGGCCGGGCTGGCGGTGGACGGGTTGTCGGATCAGGAGCGGGTCGAGTTGTTGGAGCACCGGCAGACGTGGCGGCGTCG
>Ga0210086_1000115_pt1 | contig 49501 bp, 44 predicted proteins | sample China_Galinas_PW_3_FD_184867 | JGI IMG/M metagenome (GOLD analysis project Ga0210086, IMG submission 184867) | Wetland microbial communities from San Francisco Bay, California, USA, that impact long-term carbon sequestration - China_Galinas_PWB_D2... | ecosystem: Environmental > Aquatic > Marine...
CTGAACCTGCTGCAGCAAGCCACCGCTCTGGCGGATCGCACCGAAATCATCGAGCCCCCCGGGGCCGCCGAGCGGCCGGCGCATCCCCAAGCCGATGAGGAGCAGGCCGGGGCACAGGCCCGTCGCCGCAACGTGCTCATCGGTGTCGGCATCGGCGCAGCCATCCTGGTGGTGGCGCTGATCGTGCTCGCCTCCGTCCTCAAGGGCATCTTCGGCGATGTCGGGGGCGGGCTGAAAAGTGAGCAGCTCGGCCTGAACCCCTCGACCTCGACGGAGAACAGCAGCACCCCTGCCGGTGTGGCCGTGAAACCCGTTCGCGCAACGGTGTTCTCGCCGGACGGCGGACCAGACAATCCAGATCAGGCCGACCAGGCCATCAAGGGCGGCCCCGGCAGCGGGTGGTCGACCGACACCTACACCGATGCGGTCCCCTTCCCCAATTTCAAGAACGGTGTCGGTCTGATGCTGCAACTACCGCAGCCCACCTCGGTCGGCAGCGTGACGCTCACCGTGCCCAGCACCGGTACCCAGGTGCAGATCCGTTCCGCCACCACACAGAATCCGGCCACCATCGAGGACACCACCGCGCTGACCCCGCCGACAACGCTGAAGCCCGGCGCCAACACGATCGACGTCAGCGGTGCCGCCCCCACCTCCAATCTGTTGGTGTGGATCTCGACGATGGGCACCACCGACGGCGAGAACCGAACCGAGATCTCCGGGCTCACCGTAAAGGCGGCCTCCTAACAGCGGTGAAGTGCCGCAGCGGTCGCGGTTGATTACTGTCCGCCCGTGCGCAGTTCCGCAACCAGCCGACGCAGTGACGCCGATCTGCTCAGAGCCCACGTCGCCGGTGACCGCTACGCCTTCGAGGAACTGTTCCACCGCCACCACCGGCACCTGCACCGGCTCGCTCGGCTGACCAGCCGCAGCACCGAAGACGCCGACGACGCACTGCAGGATGCCCTGCTCGCGGCACACCGCAACGCCGCATCGTTTCGCCACGACGCCGCCGTCGGCAGCTGGCTGCACCGCATCGTCGTCAACGCATGCCTGGACCGGCTGCGCCGTACCCGGAACCGCCCGGTGCTCGTGCCGGCCGACGACGACTACCCGGTTGCCGACCGCACCACTGCGGTGGAGACCGCCATCGTGGTGCAGTGCGCACTGATGCGGCTGCCCATCGAACAGCGGGCGGCCGTGGTGGCCGTCGACATGCAGGGCTATTCGGTGGCCGACACCGCCGCGCTGCTGGGCGTGGCCGAGGGCACGGTGAAGAGCCGGTGCGCCAGGGCCCGGACAAGGCTGGCCGTGCTGCTCGGCCACCTCGACCCCGGCACTTCCCGGGTCGTCGGCGGCTGACCCGGCACACTGGTCGGGTGGAGTGCCGCCACGCCGACCCCGACGAGCCCGACGAGCCCGCCGGTGCTGCGGTGACCGCTGCGCAGCTGGGCGCCGATGCCGCGTCGGCCCCCGACGTGGAACCGGGCCTGGTCGCGCGGATCGGTGGGACCCTGCGAAATGCGCCACCGGCGGCGCACACGGTGACCGGGCCGGTGCGTGAAGGAGGCGCTACGCATGCCATGCGTCCGCGCCCGCATACCGCGCGCCTGGTGGCCGCGGCGTGTGGGGCGGCGGCGGTGGTGGCCGCAGTCGGCATCGGCACCGCTGCGCTGTCCAGGTCGCCCGGCTCGGCACCCAGCACCCTGACCAGCGCCAACCAGATCACCGTGACAGCGCGGGTCCCGCTGTCGGCCAGGCAGTTGAGCGCCTTGGTGGGACGCCGCCCCGATTTCGGGGCACTGACCGATCCGAAACGGCGTGCCTCGTGCCTCAACGGGCTGGGCTACCCGAGCGCGCAGCCGATCCTGGGCGCCCGGCCCCTGGAGGTCACCGGGACCCCGGCGATCGTGCTGGTCCTGCCCGGCGAGCACCCCGATGAGCTGATCGCCCTGGCCGTCGCCCCGAACTGCAGTGCGATCGACACCGGGCTCATCGCCAACACCTCCGTCAAGCGCCCATAGTGCCCGGCGGGGAACAGCCCGGCCTAGGCTGTTGTTTGACGTGGTGGCTGCGGAGGCACCTGGCTTCACCGCCGCGCGGGCATCATCGCCCGAAGCGCAACCGGGACTGGCAGAAAGGCTGGTATGACCGACCAACCCCATGTGCATGACGTCATCGTCATCGGATCCGGCCCCGCCGGCTACACCGCAGCGATCTACACGGCGCGCGCGCAGCTGAGCCCGGTGGTCTTCGAAGGCACCTCATTCGGCGGCGCGCTGATGACCACCACCGAGGTGGAGAACTACCCCGGCTTCCGCTCCGGGATCACCGGCCCGGAGCTGATGGACGAGATGCGGGAGCAGGCCCTGCGCTTCGGCGCCGACCTGCAGATGGAGGATGTCGAATCGGTGTCGCTGGCCGGTCCCGTCAAGGAGGTCGTCACCGCCGGTGGGGAGACCTATCGCGCCCGGGCCGTCATCCTGGCGATGGGCGCCGCGCCGCGTTATCTCGGTGTGCCCGGTGAACAGGAGCTGCTCGGCCGCGGGGTCAGTGCGTGCGCCACCTGTGACGGGTTCTTCTTCAAGGATCAGGACATCACCGTCATCGGCGGCGGCGACTCGGCGATGGAGGAGGCCACTTTCCTTACCCGGTTCGCCCGCAGTGTGACGCTGGTGCACCGTCGCGACGAATTCCGCGCCTCCAAGATCATGCTGGAGCGCGCCCGCACGAACGAGAAGATCTCGTTTCTGACCAATACCGTCGTCGTCGCCGTCGAGGGCGGGTCCACGGTGACGGGCCTGCGGGTTCGCAACACGGTCTCCGGTGAGGAATCCACCCTGCCCGTCACCGGTGTGTTCGTCGCCATCGGCCACGACCCGCGTTCGGAGCTGGTGCGCGAAGCCGTCGACCTCGACCCCGAGGGCTACGTGCTGGTCCGCGACCGCAGCACGGCAACCTCGCTGGAGGGTGTGTTCGCCGCGGGCGACCTCGTCGACCGCACCTACCGGCAAGCGATCACCGCGGCGGGCAGCGGCTGTTCGGCCGCTATCGACGCCGAGCGGTGGCTGGCTGAAGCACACGACTCCGGAACTTCCGAGATGATTGGAGCGCAGCAATGAGTGACGACGAACACGCCACCGTGGTCGTTTCCGACGATTCGTTCGCCGAAGACGTCCTGTTGAGCAGTACGCCCGTCCTCGTTGATTTCTGGGCCACCTGGTGTGGTCCGTGCCGCATGGTTGCACCGGTGCTCGAGGAGATCGCCACCGAGAAGGCCGGCTCTCTGACCGTGGCCAAGCTCGACGTGGACGCCAATCCGGCAACCGCCCGCGACTTCCAGGTGGTCTCGATTCCCACCATGATCCTGTTCAAGGGCGGTGAACCGGTCAAGCGGATCGTCGGCGCCAAGGGCAAGGCTGCCCTGCTGCGCGAGATCGCCGATGTCGTTTAGACCCGTTCCGGTGGGCTGAACTCCCCCGAACCGGATGGGATCGTGCGGCGGGCGCCGGAGACGAATTCGTTATGGCCCGCCTTGCCTGCCGTTTTCTTGAAAATGCGCGGCTTCTGCGACAATGCTGCCTAGCCTGTCCGCAAACGGTGACCGAAGGGCCCGGGTATGTCGACTCTGAGTCACGGCGCCGGTGACGATGCCTCCTGGCACCGTACCGGCCGCGGTGATGCGCTGCGGCTTGGTGACCGCGGCGGTGCCGTCATCGAAATCCGGGCAGCGCTGGCCGCACTCGGGCTGTTGGAGAATCCGGACGAGAACCTCACCACCGGAAGGCATGTGGTCGCCGACCTGTTCGACGCCGAGCTCGACGACGCGGTTAGGGCGTTCCAGCAGCGCCGCGGGCTGTTGGTCGACGGGATCGTCGGTGAGGCCACCTATCGCGCACTGCGGGAGGCCTCGTATCGGCTCGGGGCCCGCACGCTGATCCACCAGTTCGGCGCGCCGATGTACGGCGATGACGTTGCGACACTTCAGTCCCGCCTGCAGGACCTGGGGTTCTACACCGGGCTGGTGGATGGTTACTTCGGTCTGCAGACCCACAACGGGCTGGTCTCCTACCAGCGCGAGTACGGATTGTCTGCCGACGGTATCTGCGGCCCGGAAACGTTGCGCTCGTTGTACTTCCTCGGTTCGCGAGTCACCGGCGGCTCGCTGCACGCCATCCGCGAAGAAGAGCTGGTACGGCGCTCCGGCCCGAAGCTGTCCGGCAAGCGGATCATCATCGACCCGGGTCACGGCGGCGACGATCGGGGTCTGATCACCCCTGGGCCGGACGGACCGATCAGCGAAGCAGATATCTTGTGGGACTTGGCAAGTCGGCTTGAAGGCCGGATGACGGCAATCGGCATGGAGACCGTTCTGTCCCGGTCGGCCAACCGCAGTCCCTCGGATTCCGAGCGGGCCGCCACGGCGAACACGGTCGGTGCGGATCTGATGATCAGCCTGCGCTGTGAGACCGGGCCGAGTCCGTCGGCCAACGGTGTCGCCTCGTTCTACTTCGGCAGCTCGCATGGCTCGGTATCGACGATCGGCCGCAACCTTGCCGATTTCATTCAGCGAGAAGTGGTGGCGCGCACAGGATTACGTGATTGCCGTACCCACGGTCGCACCTGGGATCTGTTGCGTCTGACCAGGATGCCCACCGTCCAGGTCGATGTCGGCTATATCACCAATCCCGACGACCGCGGAATGCTGGTGACCGCGCAGTATCGTGATTCCATCGCCGAGGGAGTCCTGGCCGCGGTCAAGCGCCTGTACCTGCTGGGGAAGAACGACCGCCCGACAGGCACCTTCACATTCGCCGAGCTGCTGGCCCACGAGATGTCGGTGGAACAGGCCAGCCGGTTGTCTGGCTCCTGACCCCCGCACCGGAACCGACCGACTCCTGCAGCTGGGCGCTCTCCAGGAGCCGCTCCAGTGCCGCCTCCACTTCGGCCTTCCAGCCCAGCCCCTTATCCAGCTCGAGGCGCAGCCGCGGAAAGTAGCGGTGTGGCGCAACAACAGTGAACCCCGCGTCTTCGAGGAAGTCCGCGTCGATCATGCAGTGCTCGAAGGAGCAATCGCCCAGCGCCTCGATCACCGGTTGCAGTTCCGGGTCAACGTTGTCGGCCTCGAGCAGTTCGGTGGCTTCCGCGGTACGGCCGAATGCCTCCAGGGCCCGCACCCCGCGGCGGACCAGTTCGTTGACCACGTGAGCGATCAGGGTGTGCGGCAACCCGTCGTTCTGTCCCGGTTCCATGCCCATCGACGTCAGCAGCACGGCGTCCGCGCTCACCGGCGCGGTCGGAAAACGCTGAGCACGTGGTACCGCACGCGGTGGCGCGTAGAGGATGTACCCCAGGCACGGCTCGTCATCGCCGGCGTCCTCGGCGTCGAGTCGTGCCCTGGTCGCCACCTGACCGCATGACCCCCACTCCAGCATGACCATGGACAGCCATGCTTCCTTTTCGAACTCCGGGTCGGGCAGATAAGTCCCGCTGCTCAGGGTCGCAGGATCGACCTCCCAGAACACACAGCGGCGGGCATGCTTGGGCAGCTGCTCGAATGCCTCGAGCCGCAGCGGCATGATGCGAACGGACACTAGCCTCCCCGGCTTTCACGCGGTGCTGACATCCACAGCAACCCCTCCAGGATAGGAGAGTCGGTGGGCAACCTGCCACTGCGGTTCGGCAACCGTTCACCGGTCGGTTTGCGCGCCGAAAAGTATTGGTGCACTGGGTAACTCCACCTCCTGGAGCGCCCCCTGGCGAATGCCGATGCGCAGTAGTGTCACTGTGACGTAACTACCCGGTGTCGTAGTATCTGCGAGTTCAGCCGGCGGTGGGATCCATCAGGCCGACAATGCGCTGCAAGTCCTCGACGGAACCGAACTCGACGACAATCTTGCCCTTCCGCTTGCCGAGGCTGACCGTCACCCGGGTGTCGAAGGTGCCCGACAAACGCTCGGCGACATCTTGCAGCCCTGGCATGTGGATCGGCTTCCGGCGAGGCGGTGTCGCGACCTTGGTGTCCGCCCTGTTGGCGAGGGTGACCGCCTCCTCGGTTGCCCGGACCGACAGACCTTCGGCCACGATCCGGGCCGCGAGCTCCTCCTGCGCCTCCGGGCCGGCTTCCAGGGCGAGCAGGGCCCGAGCGTGCCCGGCCGACAACACACCCGCGGCGACTCGGCGCTGGACGGCGATCGGCAGGCGCAACAGACGGATCATGTTCGTGATCACCGGCCGTGACCGACCGATCCGCGCGGCCAGTTCATCGTGGGTGACCCCGAATTCGTCGAGAAGCTGTTGGTAGGCGGCGGCCTCTTCCAGCGGATTCAGCTGTACCCGGTGGATGTTCTCCAGGAGGGCGTCGCGCAGCAGATTGTCTTCGCCGGTCTCACGAATGATTGCCGGAATCGCGGTCAGCCCGGCCTCCTGGGCGGCACGCCAGCGGCGCTCCCCCATCACCAGCTGATAGCGGGATACACCGTTGTCGGCGGCGAGCTCCCGCACCACGATCGGTTGCATCAGGCCGAACTCTCGGATCGAATGCACGAGCTCGGCCAGTGCCTCTTCGTCGAACACCTGCCGCGGTTGGCGCGGATTGGGCTCGATGGCCGCCGGATCTATTTCGCGGTAGACAGCGCCCACCGCGTCGACGTTGACTTTCGGGCCGCCGAGAACGACATCGGCGGCCGCATCCCCCATCCGCGGTCCCAGCGTGTCGTCGGTGGGGGCGGTCGGAATCAGCGATGCCAGACCTCGGCCAAGGCCGCCTTTGCGTCGCGATGGCTGGGTCATGACTGTGCCTCCATTGATGCCGGGGCGGCCCGGTGGGCGAGTTCCCGGCTGGCGTCGAGATAACTCAGCGCCCCCCGCGAGCCCGGATCGTAGTCGATGATGGTCATGCTGTATCCGGGCGCCTCGGACACCTTGACGCTGCGCGGGATCACGGTGTGCAGAACCTTGTCCCCGAAGTACCGGCGGACCTCCGAGGCCACCTGGTCTGCGAGTTTCGTCCTGCCGTCATACATCGTCAGGACGACCGTCGAGACCGTCAGTTGCGGGTTGAGGTGTGCTCGCACCATCTCGATATTGTTCATCAACTGCGAGACCCCCTCCAGCGCGTAGTACTCACATTGGATCGGAATAAGTACCTCCGGTGCCGCGACGAGAGCGTTGATGGTCAGCAGCCCCAGGGACGGTGGACAGTCGATGAACACATAGTCGAAGTCGGATGCGTCGAGGTCGGCCAGGGCGGTTCGCAGCCGGTTTTCCCGGGCGACCATGCTGACGAGCTCGATCTCGGCGCCCGCCAGATCGATGGTGGCCGGAACGCAAGACAGCAGAGCGCTGTGTGGGCTCTGCCGGATGGCGGTCCGCAGGGGAATCTCACCGAGCAAGACCTCATAGGAGGACGGGGTGCCCGAGTGGCGGTCCGCGATGCCCAACGCGGTGCTCGCGTTGCCCTGCGGATCGAGGTCGATCACCAACGTCTTCAGGCCCTGGATCGCCAGCGCGGCCGCCAGGTTGACCGCGGTGGTCGTCTTGCCGACGCCGCCCTTCTGATTCGCGATGGTGAGGACCCGGCGGTGGGCGGGCCGGGGCAGCCTACCGGCCGCCGTGTGTAGTACCTGCATGGCCCGTTCCGCCGCGGCGCCGATGGGGGTGTCCGAATCGTTTGTACGCCATGTTTCACGTGAAACATCCTCGTCGTCCGAGGGGCTCGCATCGTCCGGATTGCGGGGCACAGTCATGGTCGTCTTCTCTCCGACGCTCGATTCCGTCCGTTCCGAACCGGTCTCCGCTCCCCCCGTACCGCGACGACCACGGTGACGGGTGGACTGGAATACCTCACGCCACATCTCACCACCCTGACATCCGTTGCGCCTAACGATGCGATCACACGCCGCCCCTCGGTGACTTCGTCTTCGGCCCGCTCACCCTTGAGTGCCAGCATCCGACCGCCGGGCTTCAACAAGGGGAACGCCCACCGTGTCAACTTGTCCAGCGACGCCACTGCCCGAGACACCACGATGTCCGCGCCGCTCACCTTGGCCCGCACCGCCGCATCCTCGGCTCTCCCGCGCACCACGTCCACACGGAGCCCGAGCGCGGCGACGACATCATCCAAGAAGACCGTCCGGCGCAACATCGGTTCCACCAGCGCGACACGTAGATCGGGCCGGGCGATCGCCAACGGCACTCCGGGCAGGCCCGCACCGCTGCCGACGTCCACGACCCGGGCCTCGGGTCCGATCAGCTCCGCTACCGCTGCGCTGTTGAGGATGTGGCGGTCCCAAAGCCGGTCGACCTCTCGTGGCCCCAGCAATCCGCGTTCGAGACCCGGCCCGGCCAGGAAGTCCGCGTACCGGCGCGCCAGATCCAGACGGTCCCCGAAGACCTCCGTTGCGGCGGCCGGCGGAGGCGGCGCGGCGACGTGTTTCACGTGAAACATCCTCCGCTCATCGCCCGGCAGGCTACCGAACTACATCGATGTAACTTCAGTCCTTCAACACCACAACGCGCCGTGCGGGCTCCACGCCCTCGCTCTCGCTGTGCACACCCTCGACGACAGCCACCGCGTCGTGAACGATCTTGCGTTCAAACGGCGTCATCGGGGCCAGCTCCTCGCGAGCACCCGCCTCCAGCACCCGCCGCGCTACCTTGTCGCCCAGCGCGCTCAGCTCGTCGCGACGCCGACTGCGCCAATTGGCAACGTCCAGCATCAGCCGGCTGCGCTCCCCGGTCTTCTGATGCACGGCCAACCGGGTCAGCTCCTGCAGCGCGTCGAGAACCTCGCCCTTGCGACCCACCAGCTTCGTCAGGTCTTCGCCGCCGTCGATGCACACGACCGCCCGGCTCCCCTCGACATCCAGGTCGATGTCTCCGTCGAAATCCAACAGGTCCAACAGCTCTTCAAGATAGTCGCCCGCGATTTCGCCTTCGGCGACCAGACGCTCTTCCAGATCCTCTGTTCTGCTCGGCGTCACGGCCTCTTCGGTCAGCTCTGTGGTGTCGGCTTCCGTCATGTGTGTCTCCCTCTTCCACCGGATTGAGATCCGGTCAACGCTTGCGTTTCTTGGGGCGGGCGCCCGGGCGTGGTGTACGCGGGGAGTCGCCCCCGTCCCCGTCCCCCGGGCCCGCCTTCGTACCCTCCCCGGGGCTTTCGTCACCCTCGGTCTCCGAACCTCCCCCGGCCTCGGGTTCGGGTTCGGCGGTCGCGCCGTTCGCCGACGGGGATCCGCCCTTACGTGGCTTCGTAGGCTTGGCACCCGGCGCCGGCGCATTCGCCGCTCGGCGCGCGATCGCCTCTTCCTTCTTGGCCTCTTCTTCCTTCTCGATCCTGCCGAAGACATAGTGCTGCTGCCCGAAGGTCCAGATGTTGTTCGAGACCCAGTAGATGATGATCGCCAGCGGCAGGAACGGCCCGCCGACCACGACGCCCAGCGGGAACACGTAGAGCGCGAGTTTGTTCATCATCGCGGTCTGCGGGTTTGCCGCGGCCTCCGGACTCTGGCGCGCGACCGACGCCCGGCTGTTGAAGTAGGTCGCAATGCCGGCGAGGATCATCAACGGCACACCAACCGCGACCACCGCCGGCCGGCTGAATTCGGTGAACGCGTCCAACCCGGTCTTCTGCGTCATGAAGGCACCGATCGGTGCGCCGAACAGGTTGGCGTCCAAGAAGTGTCCGACGTCGGTGGGGCTGAAGACGTAGTTGCCGATGGACCGGTTCTGCTCGACCGTCAGATTCAGGTGGCCAATGCCGATGCCGCCGGTCCTGTTGAACGACCGCAGCACGTGATACAGCCCCAGGAACACCGGTATCTGCGCCAGCATCGGCAGGCAGCCCAGGATCGGGTTGAACCCGTGCTCACGCTGCAACTTCTGCATCTCCAGCGCCATCCGCTGACGATCCTTGCCGTACTTCTTCTGGAGCGCCTTGATCTGTGGCTGTAGCTCCTGCATTTGGCGAGTGGTGCGGATCTGCCGGACGAACGGCTTGTACAGCAGTGCACGCAGGCTGAAGACCAGGAACATCACCGACAGCCCCCATGCGAAGAAGCTGGTCGGTCCCAGGATGAAGGCGAAGAGCTTGTACCAGAGCCACATGATGCCCGACACCGGGTAGTAGATGACGTCCAGGCTGAACCAATCAAACATGCATATTCCTGACCTCGGGGTCCGGGCTGACGGTAGGCACCTGCGCGCGCCTCTCGGGTATTGGGTCCCATCCTCCCCGATGCCATGGACCGCACTTCGCGAGCCTCATCACGGTCAGCCACCCACCCTTGACCAACCCGTACTCGGTCAACACGTCCACGGCATATTGACTGCATGTCGGGGTGAACCGGCACGTCGGCAACCGCAGCGGGGAAATGGTGTGGCGGTAAAGCTCAACGACGAAGACCACCACACGCACCGGAAACCGTTTCAGCGCCCAGCCTCGACCGGCATTCTCTGCACTCACCGGCACCGCTCCATCAGCCGGTGGGCACGCTTCAGGCCGCTACGCAACTGCTGCTCCAGACGTGCAGAGATGGCGTACCGGCTACTGGGCAACGCCCGGATCACCACCCGCTCACCCGCATCGAGCTCACCGATCACGTTGTGTGCCACGTGACGTAGACGACGGGCGACTCGGTGTCGCTGGACGGCATTGCCCACCGATTTGGCAACCACCAGACCGATGCGCGGACCGGTCGCGCTGCCCGAGTCAGGGTCCAGTCGTGCGTGGACGACGATATCCGGCTGCACAGCTCGTACACCGTGTTTCACAGTGTCACCGAACTGCGCAGACCGTGTCATCCGGTATTGAGCCGGGAGCACAGCGTGCGTTCCCGCGAATCAGGCAGAGAGCGAACGACGACCCTTGCGGCGCCGGCCCGACACGATGGCGCGCCCGGCGCGCGTGCGCATGCGCAGCCGGAAACCATGAACCCGCGCCCGGCGCCGGTTGTTCGGCTGGAAGGTCCGCTTGCCCTTGGCCACGGCTCTCACTCCTCATCGCGTCTGGCAGACTCGTCCCGCCCTTCATGCCACCAAGCACAGCCGGGCGAACGCGACTACCGTTGGTAAGCTCTACGTCTCGCTAGTAACCGGCGCGGTCCCGGGAAACCCGGTCGCAGCCGTATCGCCGACATTCGGGCGACTGTTCGAGGGTACTGACGTCACTTCGGCTGGTCAAACCGCGCCCGCAGTGCTTGATCCGAGGTCCCATCTGACCACGGAAATTGACTGAAGTCACAGCCGTCACGCAGGATGCAGCCAGCCGAAAATCAGCCTCGGAGCAATGTTGCAGAACGGTTGGCACCCGGCCCGAAAACTGTTAGCTTCTGCCAGAGCCGTTTCACAGCGGAGCACCGCAAAACCACCAAAGGAAGATGCCTGGTTACCTGGCGGTCTAGACAACACCGATTGGCTGGATACCTGTCAACCAGACACCCATCGCGGATATGCTCCGAGGCGCGTACGGCTGCCCTGTACACATCTGTGGATAACTTGTGTGGACAGTTGATCGGCGTTTCATTCGCTCGCTACCGGACCACGGACCAGGGGGATCTGTCGTTGACCGATGATCCCGGATCAACATTCGCCTCGGTGTGGAGTTCGGTTGTCGCCGAACTGAACGGCGACCCCGACTTCGCCCCACCCACCAACGGCTCGGGCATCGCCACACATCTGACCCCACAACAAAGAGCCTGGTTGAAGCTGGTTCGTCCGCTCACCATCGCCGAGGGCTTCGCCCTGCTATCGGTGCCCAGTAGTTTCGTGCAAAACGAGATCGAGCGTCATCTGCGAGTTCCGATCGTCGACGCCTTGAGCCGCCGCCTGGGACAACAGATCGAACTGGGAGTACGGATCGCCCCCCCGAACCACGAGGAAGACGACGACACGTCGCTCGATATTCCGGCTTCCGACTTCGACCTCGACGAGGTGGACGAAGACCGGGAAGCCCTGGCCAGCGCCCACGAGAGCTGGCCCACCTACTTCACCGAACGGCCGCGCAGCAACCCTGCCTTCGAATCTCCAGGCGCAAGTCTCAACCGCCGATACACCTTTGACACTTTCGTCATCGGCGCTTCCAATCGGTTTGCTCATGCCGCTGCACTCGCGATTGCTGAAGCACCCGCCCGCGCGTATAACCCGTTGTTCATCTGGGGTGAGTCCGGGCTGGGCAAGACTCACCTGTTGCACGCTGCCGGAAATTACGCCCAACGACTGTTTCCTGGCATGCGGATCAAGTATGTGTCGACCGAAGAGTTCACCAACGACTTCATCAACTCACTGCGCGACGACCGCAGGGTCGCCTTCAAGCGCAGCTATCGTGACATCGACGTTCTGCTGGTCGACGACATCCAGTTCATCGAGGGCAAAGAAGGCATCCAGGAGGAGTTCTTCCACACCTTCAATACGCTGCACAACGCCAACAAGCAGATCGTCATCTCCTCCGACCGGCCGCCCAAACAGCTGGCCACCCTCGAGGATCGGCTTCGCACCCGCTTCGAATGGGGACTGATCACCGACGTCCAGCCACCGGAACTCGAAACGCGCATCGCCATCCTGCGCAAGAAGGCGCAGATGGAACGCCTCGACGTTCCGGGTGATGTGCTGGAACTCATCGCCAGCAGCATCGAGCGCAACATCCGCGAGCTCGAGGGTGCGCTCATCCGGGTCACCGCGTTCGCGTCGCTGAACAAGACACCGATCGACAAGGCGCTGGCCGAAATCGTGCTGCGGGATCTGATCGCCGACGCCGGCACCATGCAGATCAGCGCGGCGACCATCATGGCGGCCACCGCCGAATACTTCGACACCACCGTCGAGGAACTGCGCGGCCCGGGTAAGACCAGAGCGTTGGCCCAGTCTCGTCAAATCGCCATGTACCTGTGCCGCGAACTCACCGATCTCTCCCTGCCCAAGATCGGCCAGGCGTTCGGCCGCGATCACACCACGGTCATGTACGCACAGAAGAAGATCCTCAACGAGATGGCCTCCCGACGCGAGGTGTTCGATCACGTCAAGGAGCTCACCACCAGGATCCGTCAGCGCTCCAAGCGCTGACATTCGCGCAATCTCCCTCACCGGCCCAAAAAACTTTGGCCACAGTCGTACCAGCGGTCACACCACTGTCATGTGTATACCACTGTGGACAACACCGTGACGCCCGGCGACCGATCCAGAGTGGCGTGCACAACCAACCGCACTTCCACACCCGGGCCCCGCACCCCCACCTCCGGTGCACAATCCATCCACATCCGCGAACCCCGCTCGAGCAGGCAGTCCGTCATCTCGTCCACAGGATCCACAGGCCCTAATACTGTTGCTGTTCTCCATCTCTAATTTCTCCCTAGAAGAACACCCTTGGGGAACGGCGCCTACACAGGTCTTTCGTCGCCTGCACGGTGGTCTTGTCACCCGGGTCGATTAGCTTTCAAGATGGCGCTCGACGCTCTACGGTTGTTCTTCTGGCTGCCGTTAGCGGCGGTCACCTCCCCGATCACGGCCACCGCTGGGTGCGGTCGCCGACGGTCGGGGGTTGGTTGGGGTGATGAAGGGACACTATGGACGTGGCGACCACGACGGTTGGTTCCGATTTGAAGTTTCGTCTGGTGCGGGAGGACTTCGCCGATGCGGTGGCCTGGGTTGCCCGCAACCTGCCGACCCGCCCGACGGTGCCCGTGCTGGCGGGTGTGCTGCTCACTGGATCCGACAACGGGCTGACGATCTCCGGGTTCGACTACGAGGTGTCCGCAGAGGTGCGGGTTCCCGCTGAAATCGCTTCTCCTGGAAGTGTTTTGGTTTCAGGACGGTTGTTGTCCGACATCACCAGGGCACTGCCGGCCAAGCCGGTTGACGTCGCCGTCGAGGGCACCCGTGCCTCGCTGACGTGCGGCAGCGCGCGGTTCTCGCTGCCGACGATGGCAGTCGAGGACTATCCCACGTTGCCGACGCTGCCGGAAGAGACCGGGGTGGTCTCCTCGGAGCTGTTCGCCGAGGCGATCGGGCAGGTCGCGGTCGCTGCGGGCCGGGATGACACGCTGCCAATGCTGACTGGTATCCGGGTGGAGATTTCCGGTGAGACAGTCGTTTTGGCTGCCACGGACCGATTCCGTCTCGCGGTGCGTGAGCTGACCTGGGCGACCTCGTCGCCGAGCTTGGAGGCAGCGGTCCTGGTACCGGCCAGGACCTTGGCGGAGGCGGCGAAGGCTGGAAGTTCGGGCTCCGATGTGCACCTGGCCCTGGGTGCGGGAGCGGCGGTCGGCAAGGAGGGTCTGCTGGGCATTCACAGTGCGGGTAAGCGCAGCACCACCCGCCTGCTGGATGCGGAGTTCCCGAAGTTTCGGCAACTGCTTCCCAGTGAACACACCGCGGTGGCCACCATGGGGGTGGCCGAGCTGGCCGACGCCATCAAGCGGGTGGCGTTGGTGGCGGATCGCGGCGCTCAGGTTCGGATGGAGTTCGACGACGGTGTGCTGCACTTGTCCGCTGGTGCCGACGATGTCGGGCGTGCCGAGGAAGACCTTTCGGTGGATTTCGCCGGTGAGCCACTGACGATCGCCTTCAACCCCACCTACCTCACCGACGGCCTGAGTTCGTTGCACTCCGATCGTGTGACATTTGGCTTCACCACCCCGAGTCGTCCTGCGGTGTTGCGGCCTGCGGGGCAAGATGAATCGGTAGACGGATCATTGGGCACCGGACCGTTCCCTGCTGTTCAGACGGACTACGTATACCTCTTGATGCCGGTCCGGTTGCCCGGTTGACCGGATCATCCCGACGAAAGAGGTGCGTATGCAACTGGGCTTGGTTGGCCTGGGCAAGATGGGCTTCAACATGCGGGAGCGGCTGCGCGTCGGCGGCCACGACGTCATCGGATACGACCCTCGACCGGAGGTGACGGACGTTCCGTCGCTGGCTGCGTTGGCCGACGCACTGGCAGCACCTCGTGTGGTCTGGGTCATGGTCCCGTCGGGACCCATCACCGACGAGACCATCGCCGAGCTGTCGGAGGTGTTGAGCCCGGGTGATCTGGTGATCGACGGAGGTAACTCCCGCTACACCGAAGACGGCCCACGCGCGGAAATGCTTTCTGAAAAAGGAATTTCGTTCGTCGATGCCGGTGTTTCCGGTGGCGTTTGGGGGCTTGACGAAGGCTACGGACTCATGGTCGGTGGCAGCGACGAGGACGTTGCCCGGGTCATGCCGATTTTCGACGCCTTGCGTCCGCCAGGCTCGGTCGGTGACGGTTTCGTACATGCGGGACCGGTCGGCGCCGGCCACTACGCGAAGATGGTTCACAACGGTATCGAATACGGATTGATGATGGCCTATGCCGAAGGCTATGAGCTGCTGGCTGCCGAACCTTTGATCTCCGACACCCAGGCTGTCATCCAGGCCTGGACGAATGGCACCGTCGTGCGGTCGTGGCTGCAACAGCTGCTGGCCAGGGCACTGAAGGAAGATCCCGAATTCGGTGAGATTTCGGGTTATACCGAGGATTCCGGGGAAGGACGGTGGACCGTCGAGGAGGCGATCCGGCACCGGGTCCCGATGCCGGTGATCGCGGCGTCGTTGTTCGCCCGCTTCGCCTCCCGTCAGGAGGACTCCCCGACGATGAAGGCGGTGTCTGCGTTGCGAAACCAGTTCGGCGGACATGCGGTCCAGCGGGTACCGCTTTCCGGATAGCGCTGCCGATGTACGTCCGTCACCTCGGGTTACGCGACTTCCGGTCGTGGGCCCATGTCGACCTGGAGTTGGCACCGGGACGGACGGTCTTCGTCGGACCCAACGGCTACGGTAAAACGAATCTTGTTGAAGCTTTATGGTATTGCGCGACCTTGAGCTCGCACCGGGTTGCCACCGATGCGCCGTTGATCCGGTCCGGAGCCGAGCGGGCGGTGGTGTCGACCATCGTCGTAAACGAGAATCGGGAACTCGCGGTCGACATCGAGATCGCTGCGGGCAGAGCGAACAAGGCGAGGCTGAACCGCTCCCCGGTACGGAGCACCCGTGAGGTGCTCGGGGCGGTGCGTGCGGTGCTGTTCGCGCCCGAAGACCTGGCGCTGGTTCGTGGCGATCCCGCTGAACGGCGGCGATTCCTCGACGAGTTGGCCACGGTGCAGCGGCCGCGGATCGCCGGGGTGCGTGCCGACTACGAGAAGGTTCTCAGACAACGCACCGCGTTGCTCAAGTCCGCCGGCGGAGCGCGTTTTCGTGGCGACCGATCGGTGTTGGACACTCTCGATGTCTGGGACGGTCACTTGGCCGCACACGGCGCGCAGCTCATCGCTGCGCGCCTGGAGCTGGTGAACCAGCTGGCACCTGAAGTCGAGAAGGCATACCAACTGTTGGCACCGGCCTCGCGGGCGGCGGCGATCAACTACCGCAGCAGTGTCGAAATCACCGATCCCGACGCCGCCCGGGATACTGAATTCCTGGAAACCGCACTGTTGTCCGCACTGGCTCGTCGTCGCGACGCTGAATTGGAGCGTGGCGTGTGTCTGGTAGGTCCCCATCGCGACGACCTCGAGTTGCGGCTGGGCGATCAGCCGGCCAAGGGCTTCGCCAGCCACGGTGAATCATGGTCGATGGCTCTGGCATTGCGCCTGGCCGCCTACGAATTGCTTCGCGGTGAAGGCAGTGAGCCAGTGCTGATTCTCGATGACGTATTCGCCGAACTCGACAGCTCCCGTCGTCGGGCACTGGCTAGTGTCGCGGAGGCTGCCGAGCAGGTGCTGGTTACCGCCGCCGTTGATGAGGACATCCCGACCGACTGGGATGCCACCCGCATCGGCATCTCGCTGCGTGATGACGAGTTCGGCCGGGTCTCGGGGGTGATCGCATGACAGAACATGACGACGGCACCACACCCCCGGAACACCTCAAGGGCCTGCCGGGAATGGATCTGGTCCGGCGCACTCTGGAGGAAGCCCGGGGGGCCGCACGCAGCCAGGGCAAGGAGGTCGGCCGGGGGCGGCGCTCTCCGAGTCCGCGACGGAGGTCGACCGGGGGCAGCCGGCGCTCCTGGTCGGGACCCGGCCCGGACCCCCGCGATCCCCAATCTCTGGCCATCGCCGCGCGGGACTTGGCGAAGAGCCGCGGTTGGACGTCGCGGGTGGCCGAGGGTGCGGTGTTCGCCCAGTGGCCTGCGGTCGTTGGCGAACAGATCGCCGAACATGCCCAGCCCACCGCGTTGCGCGACGGCGTGCTCAGTGTGGCGGCCGAGTCCACGGCGTGGGCTACGCAGTTGCGGATGGTGCAGGCTCAGCTACTGGCCAAGATCGCCGCGGCTGTCGGCGACGGGATCGTGACCACGCTGAAAATCACCGGTCCGGTCGCCCCGTCCTGGCGCAAGGGGCCACGGCACATCCGTGGCCGTGGACCTCGGGATACCTACGGTTGAGGCCGATTCCGTCCATCGGCTGAGAGCCACCAGAACGCCATCGATCGATGCGGCGAACGTCAGGACGCATGGCGATTCGAGAAATCGGCTGCACGGCGTAACTAGCTGTGTAGAAATGCCGCCACAGTGTCGGTCCCGCCAGACATTGACGGTAGACTGGACAAAGTCCCGCGTGTGGTCAGTGAACCACTCGCCAGTAAATCCTGAGGAGATCTGTCCGACCGTGGCTGCCCAGAAGAAGAAAGCCCCAGCGGAGTACGGCGCCCAGTCCATCACCATTTTGGAAGGGTTGGAGGCCGTCCGTAAACGCCCCGGCATGTATATCGGCTCCACCGGGGAGCGCGGCCTGCACCACCTGGTCTGGGAGGTGGTCGACAACGCCGTCGACGAGGCGATGGCCGGGTTCGCGACACAGGTCGATGTCACCTTGCTTCACGACGGTGGTGTCCAGGTCCGTGACGACGGCCGCGGTATTCCGGTCGGCATGCATGCCTCCGGTGTCCCGACCGTCGACGTGGTCATGACGGTGCTGCACGCCGGTGGCAAGTTCGAGTCCGAGGCGTACCAGGTCTCCGGCGGCCTACACGGGGTGGGCGTCTCGGTGGTCAACGCGTTGTCCAGCCGAGTGGAAGTCGACATCAAGCGGGACGGCCACGAGTGGTTCCAGATCTACGACCATTCCGTGCCCGGCACCCTCAAACAGGGTGAAACCACCCGCAAGACCGGCACGACGGTACGGTTCTGGGCCGATCCGACGGTGTTCGAGACCACGACCTACGACTTCGAGACGGTTGCGCGCCGGCTGCAGGAGATGGCGTTCCTGAACAGGGGCCTGACCATTAACCTGACCGACGAGCGGGTAAGCGAAGTCGAGGTCGTCGACGAGGTCGTCAGCGACACCGCGGAGGCACCGAAGTCCGCGCAGGACAAGGCCTCCGAACAGGCCGTCCCGCACCACAAGGTCAAGCACCGCACATTCCACTACCCGGGCGGCCTGGTGGACTTCGTCAAACACATCAACCGCACCAAGCAACCGATCCACACCACCGTTGTCGACTTCTCCGGCAAGGGCGACGGCCACGAGGTCGAGGTCGCGATGCAGTGGAATGCCGGCTACTCCGAATCGGTGCACACCTTCGCCAACACCATCAACACCCATGAGGGCGGCACCCACGAAGAAGGTTTTCGCGCGGCACTCACCAGCGTGGTCAACAAGTACGCCAAGGACCGAAAGCTGCTCAAGGACAAGGATCCCAACCTCACCGGGGACGATATCCGTGAGGGTCTGGCCGCGGTCATCTCGGTCAAGGTCGGCGAACCCCAGTTCGAGGGACAGACCAAGACCAAGCTGGGCAACACCGAGGTGAAGTCGTTCGTCCAGCGGATCTGCAACGAGCAGCTGACGCACTGGTTCGAAGCCAACCCGGCCGATGCGAAGGTCGTCGTGAACAAGGCGGTCTCCTCGGCACAGGCGCGTATCGCCGCCCGCAAGGCACGAGAGCTGGTGCGACGCAAGAGCGCAACGGACATCGGTGGCCTGCCGGGCAAGCTTGCCGACTGCCGTTCCACCGATCCGCGCAAGTCGGAACTGTATGTGGTGGAGGGTGATTCGGCCGGTGGTTCGGCCAAGAGCGGCCGCGACTCGATGTTCCAGGCGATCCTGCCGTTGCGCGGCAAGATCATCAACGTCGAGAAGGCCCGCATCGACCGGGTGTTGAAGAACACCGAGGTGCAGGCGATCATCACGGCGCTGGGCACCGGTATCCACGACGAGTTCGACATCGCCAAACTGCGCTACCACAAGATCGTGCTGATGGCCGATGCCGACGTCGACGGTCAACACATCTCCACACTGCTGCTGACCCTACTGTTCCGGTTCATGCGGCCCCTGATCGAGAACGGTCACGTGTTCCTGGCACAGCCCCCGCTGTACAAGCTGAAGTGGCAGCGCACCGATCCGGAGTTCGCCTACTCTGATCGTGAGCGCGACGGTCTGCTCGAGGCGGGCTTGAGCGCCGGCAGGAAGATCAACAAAGAGGACGGCATCCAGCGTTACAAGGGCCTGGGTGAGATGGACGCCAAGGAGCTGTGGGAGACCACGATGGACCCGTCGGTGCGGGTGCTGCGACAGATCACGTTGGATGACGCCGCCGCCGCCGACGAGCTGTTCTCGATCTTGATGGGCGAGGACGTCGAGGCGCGGCGCAGCTTCATCACCCGCAACGCCAAAGACGTTCGCTTCCTTGACGTTTGATGGCGACAATCTAATCACCATTTGAGGTTGACAACATATGACTGATACCACGTTGCCGCCCGGCGGCGAGGCCGGAGATCGCGTCGAGCCGGTCGACATCCAGCAGGAGATGCAGCGCAGCTACATCGACTACGCGATGAGCGTCATCGTCGGGCGCGCGTTGCCCGAGGTTCGCGACGGCCTCAAGCCGGTACACCGCCGGGTGCTCTACGCGATGTACGACTCGGGTTTCCGCCCCGACCGCAGCCATGCGAAATCGGCACGCTCGGTTGCCGAGACCATGGGTAACTACCACCCACACGGCGACGCCTCGATCTACGACACGCTGGTCCGGATGGCCCAGCCGTGGTCGCTGCGTTACCCGCTCGTCGACGGGCAGGGCAACTTCGGTTCCCCGGGCAACGATCCGCCGGCCGCCATGAGGTACACAGAAGCGCGGCTGACCCCGTTGGCCATGGAGATGCTGCGCGAAATCGACGAGGAGACAGTCGATTTCATCCCGAACTATGACGGCCGGGTCCAAGAGCCGACGGTGTTGCCCAGCCGGTTCCCCAACCTGCTGGCCAACGGGTCGGGCGGCATCGCCGTCGGGATGGCCACCAACATCCCGCCGCACAACCTGCGCGAACTCGCCGAGGCCGTCTACTGGTGCCTGGACAACCACGAGGCCGACGAAGAGACGACGCTGGCCGCGATGATCGAGCGGGTGAAGGGCCCCGACTTCCCCACCCACGGCCTGATCGTGGGCGGCCAGGGCATCACCGACACCTACACCACCGGCCGCGGGTCGATCCGGATGCGCGGTGTGGTCGAGATCGAGGAGGACTCCCGCGGGCGCACCTCGATCGTCATCACCGAGTTGCCCTACCAGGTCAACCACGACAACTTCATCACCTCGATCGCCGAGCAGGTCCGCGACGGCAAACTCGTCGGGATCTCCAACATCGAAGACCAGTCCAGCGACCGGGTCGGCCTGCGGATCGTCGTCGAGCTCAAGCGCGACGCCGTGGCCAAGGTGGTGCTCAACAATCTCTACAAGCACACCCAGCTGCAGACCAGCTTCGGCGCCAACATGCTGGCGATCGTCGACGGCGTGCCCCGCACGCTGCGGCTGGACCAGCTGATCCGCTACTACGTCAACCACCAGCTCGAGGTCATCGTCCGGCGCACCACCTACCGGTTGCGCAAGGCCAATGAACGGGCCCACATCCTGCGCGGTCTGGTCAAGGCGCTCGACGCCCTCGACGAGGTGATCGCGTTGATCCGGGCCTCGGAGACCGTCGACATCGCCCGGGCCGGCCTGATCGAGTTGCTCGATATCGACGAGATCCAGGCCCAGGCCATCCTGGACATGCAGCTGCGCCGGCTGGCCGCCCTGGAACGTCAGCGGATCGTCGACGACCTGGCCAAGATCGAGGCCGAGATCGCCGATCTGGAAGACATCCTGGCCAAGCCGGAACGCCAGCGCACGATCGTGCGTGACGAGCTGGCCGAGATCGTCGACAAGCACGGCGACGGCCGGCGCACCCGCATCGTTCCCGCCGACGGTGAGGTCTCCGACGAAGACCTGATCGCGCGCGAGGACGTCGTCGTCACCATCACCGAGACCGGCTATGCTAAGCGCACCAAGACCGACCTGTACCGCAGTCAGAAGCGCGGTGGCAAGGGGGTCCAGGGCGCCGGTCTCAAGCAGGACGACATCGTGCGGCACTTCTTCGTGTGTTCGACCCACGACTGGATCCTGTTCTTCACCACGCAGGGCCGGGTGTACCGGGCCAAGGCCTACGAGCTGCCGGAGGCCGCCCGCACGGCGCGCGGTCAGCATGTGGCCAACCTGCTGGCTTTCCAGCCGGAGGAGCGCATCGCGCAGGTCATCCAGATCAAGAGCTACGAGGACGCGCCGTACCTGGTTCTGGCCACCAGCAAGGGATTGGTGAAGAAGTCGAAGCTGACCGATTTCGACTCCAATCGCTCCGGGGGCATCGTGGCGATCAACCTGCGCGACGGCGACGAGCTGGTCGGCGCCGTTCTGTGCTCGGCCGATGACGACCTGTTGCTGGTGTCGGCCCTCGGCCAGTCGATCCGTTTCTCGGCCACCGACGAGGCGCTGCGTCCGATGGGCCGCGCCACCTCGGGCGTGCAGGGTATGCGGTTCAACGCCGAGGACCGGTTGCTGTCGCTCAACGTGGTCCGTGAAGGCACATATCTGCTGGTGGCGACCGGAGGCGGGTACGCCAAGCGGACGGCGATCGAGGAGTACACGGCGCAGGGCCGCGGCGGCAAAGGCATCCTGACCATCCAGTACGACCGGCGCCGTGGCAGGCTGGTGGGCGCACTTATAGTCGACGACGACAGTGAGCTCTACGCCATCACGTCCGGCGGCGGAGTGATCCGTACGGCGGCGCGCCAGGTGCGCAAGGCTGGGCGCCAGACCAAGGGCGTTCGCTTGATGAACCTGGGCGAGGGCGACACACTGTTAGCGATTGCCCGCAATGCCGAGGAACAAGACAGCACGGATGACACGCCCAGGCTGGACCCTGAGTCAGACGCCACGTAGCTCCGGTGCGGGTCACAGGTAAGGAGTCGTGGTGAGTTCACCAAACGAGTCGGGTCAACCGGGACAGGGCGAAACCCCGGCGACCGGGAATGGCTCGGCCGAGCGGGGCGGCCCCCGACCGGGAACCGCCCCCAACGGCGGACGGCTCACCGATCCCAACGATGTGCCGCCCTGGCAGCGGGGTGCAGCGCGGCCCCGGCAGGGCGGCGCTGCTCCGCGGCAGGGCGCCGAGGTGCCACCGCGGGGAGAGGGCCGGCCCGCCGGTTCCCCTCCGGCGGGGGGATCGGCGAGCATCGAGGCCCGGGTGAACCGCTTCATCACCGGCACGGCGGGGTCGGCTGCCCCGGCCGCTGCGGCTCAGCGACCGGAGGGCGAGGCAGCCGCCGGCCGGTCCGAGTCGCGGGCCGAGCGCACCGAGGTCGCCCGCCCGGAGGCCTATGCCAGCGAGCTCCCGGATCTGTCGGGGGCACCGCAGAAACCACCGCAGCAGCGCAAACCCGCTTCGGAACGGCCCGCTGAGCCGGCGGGGCGAGCGGCTGGGCTGGCCGCCCGGGTTCAGGTCGCCGCCAACCGGTCGCGCGGCCCGGTCCGGGCCAGCATGCAGATACGGCACATCGATCCGTGGAGCACCCTGAAGGTGTCGCTGCTGCTGTCGGTGGCGCTGTTCTTCGTGTGGATGATCGCCGTGGCGTTCCTGTACCTGGTGCTCGGCGGCATGGGTGTGTGGACCAAGCTGAACAGCAATATGGGTGACCTGCTGACGGCCACCAGTGGCGGCGGTGGCGAACTGGTGTCCAGCGGGACGATCTTCGGTGGCGCAGCCCTGATCGGGCTGGTGAACATCGTGCTGCTGACCGCGATGGCGACGATCGGCGCGTTCATCTACAACCTGTCCACCGATATCGTCGGCGGCGTCGAGGTCACCCTGGCCGACCGGGACTAGCGACTGCGGCCGTGGTTTGGGTGCAGTGGCACAGGTGCGGTAATCTCGTCGCTCGGTCGTATGCGAATACGGGCCTATAGCTCAGGCGGTTAGAGCGCTTCGCTGATAACGAAGAGGTCGGAGGTTCGAGTCCTCCTAGGCCCACGATGTCCTGGTCGACGCCGAACGTGTCCGTGCGACGTGCACTGCTGATCACGGTGCTGGTCGTCGGCGTCGTAACGGGCATGGTGCGCCGCCGCGGCGAGGTGTGGCATGACGCGGTCGACGAACCGCAGACCATCGCCGACCAGCGCACAGACGAGGGGCCTTAGCTCAGTTGGTAGAGCGCTGCCTTTGCAAGGCAGATGTCAGGAGTTCGAATCTCCTAGGCTCCACAACGTACGGGCAACCTTCTGCCCTCTGACGAAGTGACCAAGGACCCCTCCCGCACCACCCTTTGCTGCATACCCTGAACCCCTGACGGTGGCACAGACCGTCTGCTGAGCGCCAGGGGGTCAGCCAGTGGTCTTTTCCGACAACGTCCTCAAGCCCGTCCGGTCCATCGGCGGGTTCTACGCCATGGCACTGGACGCCCTCGTCGCGATGTTCAAGCCGCCCTTCGCCTGGCGCGAGTTCTTCCTGCAGACCTGGTTCGTGGCACGGGTGGCGGTCATCCCGACCCTGCTGCTGGCGCTGCCCTTCACCGTCCTCGTCGTCTTCACCCTCAACGTCCTGCTGACCGAGTTCGGCGCCGCCGACTTCTCGGGCACCGGTGCCGCCAACGCCGCGGTCACCGAGATCGGGCCGATTGTGACCGTGCTCGTCGTCGCCGGGACGGGAGCGACCGCGATGTGCGCCGACCTCGGCGCCCGCACCATCCGCGAGGAGCTCGACGCGCTGCGGGTGATGGGTGTCGACCCGGTGCACCGCCTCGTGGTCCCTCGGGTGCTGGCGGCCATCGTGGTCGCGGTGGCACTGGTGTCGCTGGTGAGTTTCGTCGGGCTGGCCGGCTCGTTCGGCTTCGCGGTGTTCGTCCAGCACGTCACCCCCGGTGCCTTCGCGGCCGGTCTGACCCTGTTCACCGGGCTGCCCGACATCATCCTGGGCCTGGTCAAGGGCGCACTGTTCGGCATGGCGGCCGCGCTGATCGCCTGCTACAAGGGCATGTCGGTACGCAGGGGCCCGCAAGGTGTCGGCAACGCCGTCAACGAGACCGTCGTATACTCCTTCATCGCGTTATTCGTCATCAACATCGTCGCCACCGCCGTCTACTACACGAGCACCAAATGACCTACGGCACAGCGGTCGACCGGCCCTTCGGATGGCTCGCCGCGGCGGCGCACAGCGTGGCCGGCGGCTGGAACCGGGTAGGCACACAGATCGCCTTCAACGCAAGGTCCGTGCGCGAGATGGCGACAGCAGTCGTCCGGTACAGAACGGAGATCCTGCGACTCATCGCCCAGATGAGTCTGGGCACGGGCGCGTTGGCGCTCATCGGCGGCACCGTCGTCGTCGTCGGGTTCCTCACCCTGACAACGGGTGCGGTCATCGCCGTGCAGGGCTACAACGAACTCTCGGGCATCGGTGTGGAAGCGATGACCGGCTTCATCTCCGCCTACGTCAACGTCCGCATCATCTCCCCGGCGGTGGCCGGAATCGGCCTGGCCGCCACGATCGGTGCCGGCGCCACCGCACAGTTGGGCGCGATGCGCATCGCCGACGAAATCGACGCGCTTGAGGTGATGGCGGTGCGATCGGTCGCCTACCTGGTGTCCACCCGGGTGATTGCCGGTGTGACAGTGGTGATCCCGCTGTACTGCGTGGCGATGGTGTGCGCATTCCTGGCCGCCCGGTTCGGAACGACCGGGTTCTACGGCCAGTCGACCGGCGTCTACGACCACTACTTCAACACCTTCCTCAATTCGACCGACCTGCTCTGGTCGTTCTTCACCGTCGTGCTGATGGGCATCGCCGTCATGCTGGTGCACACCTACTACGGCTACACCGCCTCGGGCGGCCCCGCGGGGGTCGGCGAGGCGGTCGGCCATTCGGTGCGCACGTCGCTGATCGTCTTGACGCTGTTGCTGCTGGCGGTCGCGCTGTCCATCTACGGACAGTCCGGCAATTTCCACCTCGCGGGGTAGCGCGATGTCCGAGTCGCGTGCTGAGGGACTGCATCCGGCTTGGTGGACACTGCTTTTCGTCCTCGCCACCACCGGTGCCATCGTGCTGACCACGACGTTGTTCTCCGGCTCGTTTCGCGCCTACGTGCCCGTGACGCTGACCTCGGATCGGGCCGGCCTGGTGATGGACCGTGGCGCGAAGGTCAAGCTGCGCGGCGTCGAGATCGGCCGGGTCGGCCGGGTCACCGGTGGGCAGAATCAGGTGATCCTGAAGCTGGAGATCGACCCCGACCAGATGAGGTTCATTCCGGCCAACGTGGGGGCGCGCATTCGGGCCGGGACGTTGTTCAGCGCCAAGTTCGTCGAACTGGTCTACCCGAGCGACCCGAGCCCGCAACGGTTGGCCGCGGATGCCGTCATCAACTCCGACCACGTCAGCACTGAGATCAACACACTGTTCCGCGACCTGGCCGACATCCTCAAACAGGTCGACCCGGCGAAGCTTCAGGCCGTGCTGTCCGCGCTGGCCGAGGGGCTGCGTGGCCATGGCGCCCTACTCGGCCAGTCCATCACCGACGCCAACGAGGTCCTCAGGGAGGTCAACGCCCGCGCCGAAACCATCCGCGCCGACCGGCAAGCGGTCAAGGACGTCAGCGACGCGTATAGTGTTGCCGCCCAGGACATCCTCTCGGCACTCGATGGTGCGGCAACCAGCAGTGCAACCATCACCGACAATGAGCAGGGGCTGGATTCCCTGCTTACCGGGGTGGTCGGACTGGCCCGCGGCGGCATCGATCTGCTCGGATCGAGCCAGGCGAATCTGACCACGGCGACCGCCCTCTTCGAATCGACGGCACGGCTGCTGTTGACATACAACCCCACGTTCACCTGCACGCTGGTCGGCGCCAAAACGGCCCTGGATACCGGCTACCTGGATGCGACCGGAGCCGCGAACGGTAAGTCGCTGATCCTCGACAGCGCCCTGCTGTTCGGGCCCGACCCCTACCGGTACCCGCAGAATCTGCCGGTCATCGGCGCCAAGGGCGGGCCCGGTGGCAAACCCGGCTGTGGTTCGCTGCCCGATGTCGCCGCCAATTGGCCGGTGCGCCAACTCATCACCAACACCGGTTGGGGCACGGGCCTGGACATCCGGCCTAACCCCGGCATCGGCTTCCCCGGGTATGCGAACTACTTCCCGGTTACCCGGGGCGTACCCGAACCGCCCAGTGTCCGCTATCCCGGCGGCCCCGCGCCAGGACCCATCCCGTACAGCGGCGCCCCACCCTACGGGGCACCGCTGTACGCCCCCGACGGAACACCGCTGTGGCCCGGCCTTCCGCCGGCCCCGCCGCCGGGCGCTGCGCGCGAACCCGGGCCGCCGCCGCCGGGATCGGAACCGTTCGTCGTGCCCGCACCCGCGCAACTGCAACCGACACCGACGCCCCCGCTGCCCGCAGCGGCGACACCGTCACCCTGAAGAGGTAGTCATGAGAGAGAACCTGCGAGGCGCGATCTGGCGTATCGGTGTCTTCCTAGCGGTGTGCGCACTCGGTCTGATCGCGATGCTGGCGATCTTCGCCCAGCTGCGTTTCGAGGTCGAAAACACCTACACGGCAGAGTTCCGCACGGTGTCGGGCCTGGAGAACGGAAACTTCGTCCGCATCGCGGGAGTCGAGGTGGGCAAGGTCAAGAAGATCAGGATCCGTGACGACGGGACCGCCCTGGTCGAATTCGGAACCGACTCCTCGGTGGTGTTGACAGAGGGCAGCCGGGCGGTGATCCGCTACCGGAATCTCATCGGTGAGCGCTACCTGGCCCTCGAGCAAGGCGCGGGCGGCACCCGCCGGCTTGCGCCCGGCGCCACGATCCCGCTGTCTCACACCGCCCCGGCGGTGGACCTGGACGCGCTGCTCGGCGGATTCCGCCCGTTGATCGGTGCACTCGATCCCGGGCAGGTCAATGCGCTGTCCGGCCAGCTGATCGCAGCGCTGCAGGGCGAAGGCCCCACGATCACATCGGTTCTGACCCAAACGGCAGCCGCGACCAACACGCTGGCCGACCGCGATCGGCTGATCGGGCAGGTCATCACGAACCTGAAGACCGTACTGGGCTCACTGGGGGACCAGAGCTCGCAGTTCGCCGTAGCCGTGGACTCGCTGTCCACGTTGCTGGCGACCATGGCAGACCGAAAACAGGATCTCGGCAACGGACTTGCCTACGCCGATGAGGCGGCAGCGTCGATCGGCGATCTGCTCGCGCAGGGACGGGCACCGCTGGTGAAGGTGATCCACGAGGCGGATCGGACGGCGAGTGCCACGCTGGCCGACCGCGACTACTTCGAGCACCTGCTCGACACGCTGCCCGACGCCTACCAGCTGCTGAACCGCCAGGGACTCTATGGTGACTTCTTCAGCTTCTATCTCTGCGACCTCATCCTGAAATTGAACGGCAAAGGCGGACAACCCGTTTACGTCAAAGTCGCCGGTCAGGACAGCGGAAGGTGCACGCCCCGATGAAGACTTTCGCCGAACGTAATCCCGTCGTCGTCGGCGTGACGGGCGTTGCGCTGACGCTGGCCGTGGTGCTCGGGGCCCTCAACTACGGAAAGCTGCCGTTCGTCAACTCGAACCGCAAGTACTCGGCCTACTTCGCCGAGGCGGGTGGGCTGCTCACCGGGGCCGCCGTCCAAGTTTCCGGCTTCAAGGCCGGAAAGGTCAACGGCATCGACCTCGACGGTGCACGTGTCCTGGTCACCTTCGAGGTCCACAAGGACATCCGGCTCGGCGACCGCACCGAGGCCGCGATCAAGACGAGAAGCATTCTGGGCGCCAAGATTCTCGAACTCACCCCCAGGGGCGACGGTAGCCAATCCGGCCCGATCCCCCTCGAGCGGACGGCGTCGCCCTACCAGCTGCCCGACGCGCTCGGCGATCTGACCACCACTGTCGGCGGGCTCGACACCAACCGATTGTCGGACTCGTGGAAGATGCTGGCCGACGAGTTCTCGGAAACGCCACCGGCTCTCAAGACCGCGCTGCAGGGCGTGGAGCGCTTCTCGCGGACCCTCAACGACCGCGACGCTGCGTTGCGCACGCTGCTCACGGACGCCAACAAGGCGACGACGATCCTCGCGCAACGCAGCCAGGCTATCGTGAAGCTGCTCACCGACAGTAACGCGCTGCTCGTCGAGCTGCGGAGCCAAAGCCGTGCGTTGGAACAGATCTCGACGAACATCTCGGCGGCGAGCCGCCAGATCAAGGACCTGATCGCCGAGAATCGGCAGACGCTGAAGCCCGCGCTCGACAAGCTCGATCAGGTACTGACGATCGTCGACGAGCGCAAGGACCGCGTGCAGTTGGCGATCAAAGGGTTCAACCAGTACGCGATGTCGTTGGGCGAGTCGATGTCGTCGGGACCGTTCTTCAAGTTCTACATCGCCAACCTGCTGCCCGGGCAGTTCATCCAGCCTTTCGTCGATGCCGCCTTCTCCGATCTCGGGCTCGACCCGAACGTGCTGGCACCCTCACAGCTCACCGATCCGCAGACCGGCCAGCCCGGTACGCCGGCGCTACCGCTGCCGTTCCCCCGCACCGGGCAGGGTGGCGAACCCCGGCTGGATCTCCCCGACGCGATCACCGGCAGGCCCGGTGACCCCCGCTATCCCTACCGCGAGCCGCTACCGGCGCCGCCACCCGGCGGACCCCCGCCCGGGCCTCCCGCCGATCCCTCGCCCGCTCCGACGCCGACACCGGTTCTCGTGCCGGCGCCTCCGCTGCACGGGGAGGGCCAGTGACCAAGCGCACCAACGTCCGCATCGGCCTGGCCGCCGTGCTGGCGCCGATCCTCGTGCTGGCCGTCGCGGTCGTGGTGCATTCGGGTGCCGCGGCGACGAGAAGGACGGTCGTGGCGTACTTCTCGAACAGCAACGGCATCTTCGCCGGTGACGAGGTGCGCATCCTCGGGGTCACCGTCGGCAAGATCGACAAGATCGAGCCCGAACCGACCCGCGTCAAGATCACCTTCTCCTACGACGACAAGTACCCGGTGCCGGCCGACGCCAAGGCGGTGATCCTCTCCCCCGCAGTCGTGACCGCGCGAGTCATCCAACTCACCCCGGCCTACACCGGTGGGCCGCAGCTGCCGAACAACGCCGTGATCCCCGAGGAACGCACCGGGGTCCCGGTCGAGTGGGACGACCTGCGTCGGCAACTGGAACGTCTTAGCCAGATGGTTGCGCCGACCCAACCGGGCGGACTGAGCACACTGGGATCGGTCGTGCACACCACCGCCGAAACCCTGCGCGGGCAGGGCGCGAACATCAGGAAGACCATCATCGAACTGTCACAGGCGGTTTCGACGCTCGGCGACCACAGTGACGATCTGTTCAGCACCCTGAAGAACCTGTCGGTCCTCGTGTCGGCCCTGCAGGACAGCGGGGACACGATGCGACAACTCAACGACAACCTCGCCGCGGTGACCGCACTGCTGGCCGACGACCCCAACGAGGTGGGCGACGCCGTGTCGGCGGTCGGTGCGGTGGTCGGCGATGTGCGCAGTTTCGTCGCCGAGAACCGCGAATCGATGGGCACGACCGCAGACAAGCTGGCATCGGTGTCCTCGACGCTGACCGCCAGCCTCGACGACATCAAGCAAACCCTGCATATCGCCCCGAACGAGCTGCAGAACCTGATGAACATCTACCAGCCCGCCCAAGCGACGATGGGCGGGGCGTACGCGTTCAACAACTTCGCCGACCCGATCACCTTCCTGTGCGGGGCGATACAGGCCGCCTCACGACTGGGTGCCGAACGGTCGGCCAAGCTGTGCGTCCAGTATCTGGCGCCGATCGTCAAGAACCGCCAGTACAACTTCCCACCGCTGGGCGAGAACCTCATCGTCGGCGCGACCGCACGGCCGAACGAGGTGACCTACAGCGAGGACTGGATGAGGCCCGACTACATACCACCGCCGCCCAGGGATTCAGCTGCAGCCCGCGTTGATCCGCCGCTGCCGGCGCAGGTGCGCCAGACCGATCCGGCAGGCGGGCTGACCGCCATGCTGGTGCCCGGCCAGGAGGGGCGATGAGCTGGCCGGCAGCCACCCGGCTGATCGCCGGCGTGCTCGCGGTGTCGATCGCCGCCGCAACATCCGGCTGTGGGTGGCGCGGCCTCAATTCGCTGCCGCTGCCGGGAACCGCGGGGCGCGGCCCGGGCTCGTACACGATTCAGGCGCAGCTACCCGACGTGCGCACCATCGAGCCGAACTCCCGGGTACAGGTCGGCGATGTCACGGTGGGCACAGTCACCAGGATCGAGCGGCAGGACTGGCATGCACTGCTGACGATGAGTATCGATGGCGACGTCAACCTGCCGGCCAATGCCACCGCAACGGTCGGCCAAAGCGGCCTGCTCGGTTCCCTGCACGTCGAGTTGGCTCCGCCGGCCGACGTCGCACCACAGGGCACGCTCAGGGCCGGGTCGGTGATTCCGTTGTCGGCGGCCGGCACGTACCCGTCAAGTGAGCAGGTATTGGCCGCAATCTCGTTGTTGCTCAACGGGGGCGGGATCGGCCAGGTCCGAGACATCACCGCATCGCTGAGCACCGCACTGGCCGGTCGCGAAGATGATCTGCGCAGCCTGATCGAGCAGCTGGACAAGTTCACCCGTTACGTCAACGACGAGGCCGGCGACATCATCGCCACAACCGAGAGCCTGAACACCTTGGTAGGGCAGTTCGCCGACCAGCAGCCGGTGGTGGACACGGCGCTCAAGACCGTCCCGGACGCGCTTCGGGTGATCAGCGACAAGCGGCAGGTCCTGGTTGACGCGCTCGATCAGCTCGGCAAGCTCAGCGCATTGGTGGCCGACTCCACCAACCAGACGAAGGACAGCCTCATCGCGGAACTCAAGGACCTCGGTCCGGTGCTGGAATCGTTGGCCAACGCCGGTCCTGCCCTGACCCGCTCGTTGGGACTGTTCGCCACCTACCCGTTTCCCACGGACACCGTCGGCAAGTGGCAGCGTGGGGATTTCGCGAACCTGACCGCTGTCATCGACCTGACCCTGAGCCGCCTCGACGCGTCGTTCCTCACCGGGACACGGTGGGAGGGCGACCTCACCGAGCTGGAGTTGCAGTGGGGCCGTACCATCGGCCAGCTTCCGAGCCCCTACACCAGCGGCAATCCCCTTGTCGCTCCCTACCATTGGGACCAGGGTCGATGACGTGCCTCCACTGACGCTACGGATCCGAATTCAGCTGGCCGTCTTCGTCGTGGTGACAGTGATCGGTGTGGCGGCGATGGTATTCGGCTACATCCGGCTGCCGGCCATGTTCGGGATCGGGCGCTACCAGGTAACTGTCGAGCTGCCCCGAACAGCAGGCATCTACCCCGGCGGCAACGTCACCTACCGCGGAGCGGAGGTCGGGCGCATCAAGAATGTGTACCTGACCGATACCGGCGTGGCGGCCGTGCTGTCGTTGAAATCCGGCATCGCCATTCCCTCGGCTCTCGACGCTGAGGTGCACAGCCACTCGGCAGTCGGTGAGCAGTACATCGCACTGCTGCCCCGGCGGGACTCGGAGCCGCTGCGCAACGGCGATGTCATCCCCGCCGACCGCACCTCGGTGCCCCCCGACTTCGACACGGTGCTCGATGCGGTCAACACCGGCCTGAAAGCCATCCCGCACGATGACCTGAAGACGGTGGTCGACGAGGCATACACCGCCGTTGGTGGCCTCGGACCGGATCTCTCCCGGCTGGTGACCGGCGGCGGCGCGCTGGCGGCCGGCGCCCGCAAGAACCTGGGTCCGCTGTTGACCCTGATCGACCAGTCGAAGCCGATCCTGCAGGCGCAGACCGACTCCACGGATGCGGCCCAAGCATGGGCCGCCAACCTGGCCACCATCAGCCGACAGCTGCAGGACAACGATGCCGCCGTCCGCGATGCCCTGCAAGGCGGAGGCCCGGCCGTCGAGGAGGCCCGCCGGCTTCTCGAGGGGGTACGGCCCACCGTGCCGATCATTGCCGCCAACATGGTCAGCGTCGCTCAGGTCGCCCTCACCTACCAGCCCAGCCTGGAGCAGCTGCTGGTGCTCCTGCCACAGGCGGCGGCCGCCGCGCAGGCGATGGTCCTGGCCAACCGGGACACCCGGCAGCCCTACCGGGGCGCCTACCTGAGCCTGAATTTGAGCATGAACCAGCCACCGCCGTGTACGACAGGCTTCCTGCCCGCCCAGCAGCAGCGGCCGCCGGGGGTGGAGGACCATCCGGACCGGCCGGCCGGCGATCTGTACTGCCGGGTGCCGCAGGATTCGCCCCTGAGCGTGCGGGGGGTGCGCAACATCCCGTGTATCACCAGGCCGGGCAAGCGCGCCCCGACGGTGGCGATGTGCGAGAGCGACGAGAACTACGTCCCGCTCAACGACGGCTACAACTGGAAGGGTGACCCGAACGCGACATTGTCGGGCCAACCCGTACCGCAACTCCCGCCAGGCCACCCCGAGGAGTCCGCGCCGGAACCGTCGCCGCCGTCGATCGCCGGCACCGAATACGACCCGGCCACCGGAACCTACGTCGGCCCCGACGGGCAGCAGTACACCCAGACCGACCTGGCACAGGGCGGCAAGCGGACCTTGGAGTCGTTGTTGTTGCCGGGCAGTTGATTTCAGCACTCCACTACATTGAGAGCCAACCCACCCAGGGCCGTCTCCTTGTACTTGTCGGCCATGTCGGCGCCGGTCTCGCGCATCGTCTTGATCGCGGTGTCGAGGCTGACGAAGTGGGAACCGTCCCCGCGGAGGGCCATGCGCGCGGCGGTGATCGCCTTGACCGCCGCGACGGCGTTGCGCTCGATGCACGGTATCTGGACCAGCCCTTTGACCAGGTCACACGTGAGGCCGAGGTTGTGCTCGATGCCGATCTCGGCGGCGTTCTCGACCTGGGCCGCCGACCCGCCGAGCACCGCGGTCAGCCCGGCCGCCGCCATCGAACATGCCGACCCGACCTCGCCCTGACAGCCGACCTCGGCACCCGAAATCGAGGCGTTGGCCTTGAACAGCACCCCGATCGCCGCGGCGGTGAGCAGGAACTGCACCACGCCGTCGTCGTCGGCACCGGAGACGAAGCGGCGGTAATAGTGCAGCACCGCCGGGATCACACCGGCAGCACCGTTGGTCGGGGCGGTGACCACGCGCCCGCCGGCCGCATTCTCCTCGTTGACCGCCAGCGCGTAGACCGTCACCCAATCCAGGGCATAGAGCGGATCGCCGGGATGGGCGGCCAGCTGCGCCGCCAGCTGTCCGGCGCGGCGACGTACGTCCAGTCCGCCCGGCAACACCCCGCGATGTGCCAGCCCGGCCGTCACGCACTGCTGCATCACCGACCAGATCCGCAGCACCGCGCCACGCAGATCCGGGTGGCGGGCCAGCGCGCGTTCGTTGTCGGCCATCACGGCGGCGATGCTGCACCCACGATCCCGGGCCAGGGCCACCAACTCCTTGGCGGTGTCGAACGGAAACGGGACCTCGGCGGCGGCAGCCGGCGGTGTGCCGGCCTCGGCCTCGTCGACCACCGCCCCACCGCCGACGGAGAAGTAGATCCGCCGGTCGAGCACGTCCCCGCCGGCGCCGAGGGCTTCGAAGGCCATCCCGTTGCTGTGAAAGTCCAAGCGCTGCACGCTCAGCGAGATATCGGCATCGATGTCGAAGTCGATGACGGGGCCATCGGCCAGCGGCAGCCGGGCCTGGCTGCGCACCTCCCGCAGGCGGTGGTCGACATCGGCTGGATCGACGGTTTCGGGGTCGGCCCCGGCGAGTCCGAGAACCACTGCGGCGACGGTTCCGTGGCCGGCACCGGTCGCACCGAGTGACCCGTACAGCTCGACCCGCATGCGGGTCACCGAACCGAGCAGACCGAGCTGGGTCAGGCGGGTGACGAAACGCGCCGCGGCCCGCATCGGGCCGACCGTGTGCGAGCTGGACGGCCCGATCCCGACGGAGAAGAGGTCGAAGACGCTGACGGCCACTGCTGCCCGCTACGGTCGGGGCGCGACCTCGACGCTGGGTGGCAGCGCGGAGGGTTCCGGCTGTGCCGAGCGGCGCGCGATGGTGTAGGCCACGGCCCCGCCTGCCACCGCTGCGATGCCCAGGAAGCCGAACACGAACAGCCGTCGGCGGCGCCGGTGCTGGGCGGCACGTGCGTCCTGTAGTGCCTGGGGCAGGCCGGACACCACCTGCTGCACCGCGGCGGCCTCCTTGGCCAGGCCTTCCTGAGCGTCGGCGAGATGTTGGGATACGCGGGCCTGGCGGTAGCGCCGGCGCAGCCCGGAGGCGGTCGACTGCGCCGAGCGCGCGCTGATGGCGACGGCGCCGCGGGTGATGTCCACCGGGCCGACCGCGGTGTAGCGAAGTCCGCGCGTCAGCCTTTCTCCGGGCGTGATCGTGGTGTCGGTGTTGGGCCCCATGTGATATCTCCCTGCCTTGCGCGGCGTCGGCCTTTCACCCCCCACATTGCCATGTGGGGTAGCCCGAGGACAGCCTGCAGAGAGCTGGTGGCACACTGTGATCCCGTGACGAGCTCCATTGCGACCGCGACCGCGACCCTGCACACCAACCGCGGCGACATCAAGATTGCGCTGTTCGGTAACCATGCCCCCAAGACCGTTGCCAACTTCGTGGGCCTGGCCCAGGGCAGCAAGGACTACTCGACCCAGAATGCGTCCGGTGGCAGCTCCGGCCCGTTCTACGACGGCGCGGTGTTCCACCGTGTCATCGACGGATTCATGATCCAGGGCGGTGACCCCACCGGCACGGGCCGTGGCGGCCCGGGCTACAAGTTCGCCGACGAATTCCACCCTGAGCTGCAGTTCGACCGGCCCTACCTGCTGGCGATGGCCAATGCCGGCCCGGGCACCAACGGATCGCAGTTCTTCATTACCGTCGGCAAGACCCCCCACCTCAACCGCAGGCACACGATCTTCGGTGAGGTCGTCGACCCGGAGTCGCAGAAGGTGGTCGACGCGATCGCCGACACGTCGACCGACCGCAACGACCGGCCCACCGACCCGGTGGTCATCGAGTCGGTCACGATCTCCTAACGGCCCGGGTCCCCCGCGTAACCCGCGTCGGTCAGGACGTCCAACACCCCGAGCGGGTCGCCGCCGAGATCCCACCGGCTGAGCACGATCAGCCGACCGTCGCTGGCGTCGATCTCGAGCAGGCGCACCTTGCGCCCGATCCGCCGGAACTCGGTGATGCGGATCAGTTTGATGTCTGCGCGCCGCAGAGTCTGGGCGCGCAGCCAGCCATGGTACACCAGGCCGCTGGGAGTGATTGCCAGCCGCGGTCGTGCACGCCACGACCCGACCGCAAACACCAGCAGGCCCAGAGCGGCAATGCCGCCCAGAATCCGGCCCGGGGCGTCTGTGACAACGGTCACACAAGCGATAGCCATGAGAACGCCGGCGATGCCAAGAGCTGCGATTCCGGCGGGGTTGGGGCTCCATTCAGTTTGCTGCAAGGGGTCCTCGCATACTGTCACCGTGGCTGATGGAGTTATCCACAGGCCCTATCAACAATGGGGATGAATCACACGCGTGTGATTGGATTGCCAGAAGGTTGCCAGGGCGGTAACGGGGATCACACAGCCCGGAACTCGTCGGTGTGGCGCCCTGCTCAACGCCACCGCATCGTGAGCAACAACCCGGTGATCATGAAGGCAAACGCGATCGCGTAGTTCCACGGACCCAGCTCGGCCATCCACTGCAGCGCTGGGGGGGTGTCGAAGCCGGACGCGGCCAGCTGGAAGACCAGCAGCCACACCAACCCGATCAGCATCAACCCGACGAACAGCACGACGAACCACACGCTCGACGGTCCCGCCTTGACCTTGACCGGGGTCCGGCTGACCGGGTTGGCGGTGAAGTCGTTCTTCTTGCGAACCTTGGACTTGGGCATGAATACCTTCGGGACGGGAATCTTCTGCGACCATGGTGCGCAGATCGTCTATGAGATTAACGCAGCGTCGCCGCGACCAGAAAAGTCCGGCCTCATCGACCACGGGTAGCCGGCGCTCCCCGTGGCGGTTCGGTGTGCCGGCGGTCTGCCTGCTGGCCGGTCTGCTGCTGGCGGCGACCCACAGTGTGTCCGGCGGCGGGGAGATTCGCCGCAGCGACGCGCCCCGGCTGGTCGACCTGGTCCACGATGCGCAGAACTCCGTCGATCGGCTCAGCGCACAGCGTGACGCCCTGTCCGACCGGATCGACTCCACCCACGGCGCCTCCGCCGGCACTGCGCTGGCCGCGATGCAGGCCCGGGCCGAGGAACTGGCCCCCGAGGCGGGGCTGGATCCCGTCCACGGCCCCGGGCTGGTGGTGACCCTGTCGGATGCCCAGCGTGACGCCAACGGGCGCTTCCCGCGCGATGCCTCCCCCGACGACCTGGTCGTCCACCAGCAGGACATCCAGGCGGTCCTGAACGCGTTGTGGAGTGTCGGTGCCGAGGCGATCCAGATGCAGGACCAGCGCATCATCGGTACCTCCGCCCCGCGTTGCGTGGGCAACACCCTGCTGCTCAACGGGCGCACCTACAGCCCGCCGTACACGATCACCGCGATCGGCGACGCGAAGGCGATGCAGGCCGCGCTGGCCGCCGCTCCCCTGGTCACGCTCTACAAGCAGTACGTGGTGCGGTTCGGGCTGGGCTACGACGAGCAGGTGCGCGACGATGTGCAGGTCGCGGGCTACACCGAGCCGGTGCGCATGCGGTACGCGCAGCCGGCCGGTCCGGTGGGCTACTGAGCGGACCGTCGGCAGCAGGCCCCAGGTAACCTGGCACGGTGCAGGTCTTGGTCGTCGACAACTACGACAGCTTCGTGTTCAACCTGGTCCAGTACCTGGGCCAGCTCGGTGTGGACGCGCGGGTCTGGCGCAACGACGACATCCGGTTCGACGGACCGGACCGCATCGCCGCGGTCGCCGACGAGTTCGACGGCGTTCTGCTCAGCCCCGGTCCGGGTACCCCCGAGCGCGCCGGTGCCTCGATCGCCCTGGTGCGCGCCTGCGCCACGGCGGGCACCCCGCTGCTGGGAGTGTGCCTCGGGCACCAGGCGATCGGGGTGGCCTTCGGCGGCACGGTGGATCGCGCGCCGGAGTTGTTGCACGGCAAGACCAGTACCGTGTTCCATACGAATGTCGGTGTGCTGCATGGCCTTCCGAACCCGTTCACGGCGACCCGGTACCACTCGCTGACCATCCTGCCGGACACCGTTCCGCCCGAACTCGAGGTGACCGCACGGACCCGGGGTGGGGTCATCATGGGGGTCCGCCATGCCGAACTGCCGATTCACGGCGTGCAATTCCACCCCGAATCGATCCTGACCGAGGGTGGCCACCGCATGCTGGCCAACTGGCTGGGCTACTGCGGGAGCCCTCCGGCCGAGGCGCTGGTGGCTCGGCTGGAGCAGGAGGTGGCCGACACCGTACGGCACGCCACCGCCGCCGACCCGTTGCTGGCGGCTACGACGCGAAGCTGAGGGTAATCCGGCTGCCGAAGTTCACCGGGGTTCCCGGGGCCGGGGACTGCTCGACAACCGCGTTGGAACGCTGGCCGCTGTCCTGCACGTCGCCGCCCTTGTCCAACGTGCCCGTCCAGCCCAGGGCCCGCAACCGCGGTTCGACGTCGGTCCAGAACTGACCCTTCAGGTTGGGCATCACGAACTGGTTGCCCCGCGATATCTGGATCTGGATCAGGGTGTCCAGCGGAAGTGTCTGGCCTGCCGGCGGATTGGTGCCCACCACCTGGCCCTGGGGCGCCGGGTTGTCGACGTCGACGGGCACCACGTTGGTGAAGTGCGCGCCCTCGAGGATCTGCTGGGCGACCTGCACCGTCTGCTCTTCGACGTCGGGAACCAGTGCGGTCTCGGGACCCGATCCGACCACGATGGTGATCTCATTGGTGATCGCCGAGGTCTGGTTCGCCGGCGGAATGGTCTGTACGACCTTGTCACGCTCCTCGGGGGCCGAGGTCCCCGGCGTCTCCTTGAACTTGCCGAAACCGGCGTCCTTGAGCTTCTTGACCGCGTCGGCATAGCTCAGTCCGGTCACATCGGGAACCTCGCGTTGTTCGGGCCCGGTCGACACGTTGATCGTGATGTCGTCGCCGGCACTGACCGAGGAGTTGCCGGCCGGGTCGGTGCCGATGACGTGATCCGGCGGCACCGTGGAGTCCGGCTTCTGCTGGGTGCGGATCTTGAAGCCCTTGTTCTGCAGCGCGGCGATCGCATCCGCGGAGGCCTGGCCGCGCACGTCGGGCACCTGCACGTCACGCGGATTGCCGCTGACCATGTTGATGGCGACGGTCACGACGACGGTCAGGATCGCCAGCACCGCGACGGCCACCAGCCAGCGGCCGACGGACTGGCCGCTGCGGTCGCGGTCGGAGAAGTCGGTCTGGCGGGGTATCTGGTGGGTGGCCTCGGCGTGCGAGGCCGGCCGCGCTCCCGCTGCCGTGATCGAGGTGCGCTCGGCGTCGGTGAGGATCTTGGGCGCCTCCGGGGCGTCCCCGTTGTGCACCCGCACCAGGTCGGTGCGCATCTCCGCCGCGGTCTGATAGCGGTTGTCGGGGTTCTTGGCCAGTGCCTTGAGCACGACGGCGTCCAGCTCCGGCGAGATGCCCGGGTTCTTGCGCGACGGCGGAACGGGATCCTCGCGGACATGCTGGTAGGCCACCGCCACCGGGGAGTCGCCGACGAACGGGGGCTGGCCGGTCAGGATCTCGTAGAGGACACATCCCAGCGAGTACACATCGGAACGCGCGTCGACCGACTCGCCGCGGGCCTGCTCCGGGGAGAGGTACTGCGCGGTGCCGATCACCGCCGCGGTCTGGGTGACACTGTTGCCGCTGTCGGCGAGCGCGCGGGCGATTCCGAAGTCCATCACCTTCACCGCGCCGGTCTTGGAGATCATGATGTTGGCCGGTTTGACGTCGCGATGGATGATGCCGTGCTGGTGGGAGAAGTTCAGCGCCTGACAGGCGTCGGCGATGATCTCGATGGCCCGCCGGGGCGGTATCGGGCCGTCGGTGTGCACGATGTCGCGCAGCGTGACCCCGTCGACGTACTCCATCACGATGTAGGGCAGCGGGCCGCCGGTGGTCTCGGCCTCACCGGTGTCGTAGACGGCCACGATCGCCGGGTGATTCAGGGCGGCGGCGTTTTGCGCCTCCCGGCGGAACCGCAGGTAGAAGCTGGGGTCGCGGGCCAGGTCGGCGCGCAGCACCTTGATGGCGACGTCCCGGTGCAGCCGCAGGTCGCGGGCCAGGTGCACCTCGGACATCCCGCCGAAGCCGAGGATCTCGCCCAGCTCGTAGCGGTCGGACAGGTGCTGTGGGGTGGTCATCGCGTTATCTCGTCGTACGTCGGTGTCCCGGGGGTTATCGGGTTGGATGGGGTCACCTGGGCGATTACGGCGACCGCCGTGGTGAATTGGGTCTGCCCGACCTGCTCTCCAGGATTACCGGTGGCCGGGCCATCCGTCCAACCTGATGGGGCGGCCGGGGCGGACTGTCCGCTCGGTGCCGGTGCGACCGTGTCGGTGACGGTCTGTTCGACGGGGGTGGAGTTCCGCTTGTCCCGGTCGGCCAGCACGATCAGGATCGCGCTGATGATCGCCAGCGCTCCGAGCACGCCGGCCGCCCACAGCAGCGCGCGCTGACCGGAGGAGAACGTCCGCCGGGTCGGCGGCGGGCGGTGGCTGCCGGTGGCTGCGCGGGGTCGCGCCCCCGCCGTCTGCGTGGGCACGGCGCGGGGCAGGCCGGGGATGGAGGCCGGGGTGGCCTTGATCGTCGGTGCTGAATTCGGCCGTGGGGGCCGGCGGCCGGATCGCACCGCGGCCACCGCGTCGGCGAACTGCCCCCCGTTGCGGTAGCGCATGCCGGGGTTCTTCACCAGGGTGATCTCGATCAGCTCGCGCACGTTGGGTGGCAGATCGGCGGGCAGCGGGCCGGGGGTCTCCTTGATGTGCTTCATCGCGACGGTCAGCGCACCCTCGCCGATGAACGGCCGCTTGCCCGACACGGCTTCGTAGCCGACGACTCCCAGCGAGTACACGTCGCTGGCCGCGGTGGCGTCGTGGCCCAGCGCCTGCTCGGGCGCGATGTACTGGGCGGTCCCCATCACCATGCCGGTCTGGGTGACCGGCGCGGCGTCGACGGCCTTGGCGATGCCGAAGTCGGTGAGTTTCACCTGGCCGGTGGGCGTGATGAGGATGTTGCCCGGCTTGACGTCGCGGTGCACGAGCCCGGCGGCGTGGGCCACCTGCAGCGCACGCCCGGTCTGCTCGAGCATGTCCAGGGCGTGGCGCAGGGACAGCCGGCCGGTGCGTTTGAGCACCGAGTTCAGCGGTTCGCCGTTGATCAGCTCCATGACCAGGTAGGCGGTGCGGCCTTCGCCGTCCATATCGGTCTCGCCGTAGTCGTGGACGGCGGCGATCCCCGGGTGGTTGAGCATGGCGACGGTGCGCGCCTCGGCGCGGAACCGCTCGACGAACTCGGGGTCGGACGAGAACTCCTGCTTGAGCACCTTGACGGCGACCCGGCGGCCCAGCCGGCTGTCGACGGCATCCCACACCTGGCCCATGCCGCCCGTGGCGATGAGCCGCTGCAGCCGGTAGCGGCCGGACAGCGTCACCCCTACCCGCGGACTCATGATCCCCCCTGCAATGCCGCCGCGATGGTTGCCCGCCCGATCGGGGCCGCCAGCGCGCCTCCGGTGGCCGACAGTCGGTCACCGCCGTTCTCGATCAGCACCGAGACCGCGACCTTGGGGCTCTGCGCCGGCGCGAAGGCGATGTACCAGGCGTGCGGCGGAGTGCTGCGCGGATTGGTGCCGTGCTCGGCAGTGCCGGTCTTGGAGGCAATCTGCACGCCGGGAATAGCCCCTTTCTGCTGGGTGAATTGCTCGGCGCCGATCATCAAATCTGTTAGCTTAGCCGCGACTTCTGGCGACACCGCACGCCGCTGCTCCTCGGGGGTGGTGGTGGCGATGTTCGACAGGTCGGGACCCTTGAGGCTTTCGACCAGGTACGGCTGCATCAGGACACCGGAATTGGCGACCGCCGCGGCCACCTCCGCGTTCTGCAGCGGCGTCATCGCCACGTCCTTCTGTCCCATGCTGGACATGCCGAGTGCGGCGGCGTCGGGCATCGGGCCGACGGTGGATTCGGCGACCTCGAGCGGAATCGGGTCCGGTTGGCTGTCGAGTCCGAACGCCTGGGCGGTGCTGCGCAGCGCCTCGGCACCGATGCGGATGCCCAGCTCGACGAACGCGGTGTTGCAGGACCGCGCGAATGCCTCGCGCAGCGAGGCGGTCGGTTTGTCGCCGCACGGGGTGTCGGCGTAGTTCTCCAGGGTGGCGGTGCTGTTGGGCAGCCGAATCCGGGGCGCGGCGGTCAGCTGGTCGTCGGGGGTGATCCCGGATTGCAGTGCGGCCGCGGTGGTGATGACCTTGAACGTCGATCCGGGTGGATAGGTTTCGGCGATTGCCCGGTTGGTCAGCGGTGAGGCCGGATCGTCGCGGAGCTGCTGCCACGCCCGTCCCTGCTCGGCGGCGTCGTGGCTGGCCAGCAGGTTGGGGTCGTAGGACGGTGAGGACACCATCGCCAGCACCTTGCCGGTCGAGGGCTCCAGCGCCACCACGGCGCCCTTGCACGGACCGTCGCAGCCCTGCTGCATGGCCTCCCAGGCCGCCTTCTGGACCCGCGGGACGATCGTGGTGTCGACGTTGCCGCCGCGGGGATCGCGACCGGTGAAGAAATCGGCCAGCCGGCGACCGAACAGCCGCTGATCGGAACCGTTGAGCACGGCGTCCTCGGCACGCTCCAGGCCGGAGCTGGAGTACCGCAACGAGTAGAAACCGGTGACCGGCGCGTAGGCGAAGGGATTCGGATACACCCGAAGGAACCGGTAGTGGCTGTTGGTGGACACCGAGTACGCCAGCAGCTGCCCCCCGGCGGTGATCTGGCCGCGCTGGCGCGAGTACTCGTCGAGCAGCACCCGCTGGTTGCGCGGGTCGGCGCGCAGACTGCCGGCCCGGAAGACCTGGGTCAACGTCGCGTTGAGCAGGAGCAGCAGGATCAGCGCCATGATCGTCATCGAGATGCGCCGCAGGGAGGTGTTCATACCCGATCGATCACCTCGGTGCCGGCCGTCGCGATCGGGGTGTTCGGTCCGGTGCGGATCGGGCGGCGGGCCGCGTGCGAGATCCGCACCAGGATCGCCAGCAGCAGATAGTTGGCCACCAGCGACGATCCGCCGTAGGACATCCAGGGCGTGGTCAGTCCGGTCAGTGGGATCAGCCCGGTGACCCCACCGACCACGATGAAGAGCTGGATCGCCAGCGTCGAGGACAGCCCGGCGGCCAGCAGCTTGCCGAAGCTGTCGCGGATGGCGATCGCGGTGCGCAGGCCGCGCAGGATGACGATCGTGTAGAGCATCAATACTCCGGCCAGGCCGACCAGGCCGAGTTCCTCACCGATGGCGGCGATGATGAAGTCGGTGGAGGCGGCCGGCACGGTGCCGGGCTGGCCGTTGCCCAGACCGGTGCCGAAGATGCCGCCGGTGGCGAAGCTAAACTGCGACTGCACCATCTGGTAGCCGGTCCCCTCGGGGTCGGCGAAGGGATGCAACCACGTCTCCACTCGCAGGCGGACATGTGCGAAAAGGTGGTAGGCCACCAGGCTGCCCGCGGCGAACAGGGTCAGGCCGATCCCGACCCAGCTGAAGCGTTCGGTTGCGATGTAGACCATCACCAGAAACGAGGCGTAGAGCAACAGCGATGTGCCGAGGTCCTTTTCGAAGATCATCACGCCGACCGAGATGATCCAGGCCGCCAGCAGCGGAGCCAGGTCGCGCGGGCGAGGCACGTCCATGCCGAGGACGTGCTTGCCGGCGCTGGTGAACAGGTCGCGTTTGTTCACCAGCACCGCGGCGAAGAAGATCAGCAGCAGGATCTTGGAGAACTCGGCCGGTTGAATGCTGAAGCCCGGGAATCGAATCCAGATCTTCGACCCGTTGGTTTCGGAGAACTTGGCCGGCAGCAGCGCCGGGATGGCCAGCAGCACGAGACCGGCCAGTCCGCTCATGTAGCCGTAGCGGGCCAGGATCCGGTGGTCCTTGAGGAAGATGACCACCAGGGAGAAGCCGACGACGCCCACCAGGGTCCACAGCATCTGCTGTTCGTCGGTGGGTCTGGTGGTGGACGGGACGAATGAACCGGCGACCAGGTTGAGGCGGTGGATCATGACCAGGCCGAGGCCGTTGAGCAGGGCCACCACCGGCAGCAGCAGCGGATCGGCGTAGGGCGCGAAGCGCCGGATCGACAAGTGCGCGCAGATGAACAGCGTCAGGAAGGCCAGGCTGTAGCTCGCCAGGTCCCAGCCGATGCCCTGTTCCTGGTTGGCCTCCACGATGAGCAGCGCAACGGTGGTGATGAGGGTGGCGAAGCACAGCAGCAGCAGTTCGGCGTTGCGGCGGGTCGGCAGCGGTGGGGTGACCGCCACCGGTGACTGCGGTTGGGTGGTCGTCATGCGGCCACCCGGCAGTCGATGCCCGGATTCTGCGGCGGTGCGGGCAGTCGCGTCACCGTAGGCAGCGGGGTCGTCGACGGCGCGGGACTCGGCGAACTCGTTGCCGCTGTGGCAGTTTGGCTGGCGGTGGGCGACGGGCCCGGGGTGGCCGACGATGTCGCCACGGGCGATGGCGAGACGGGGGTGGTGGTCGGTGTCGTGGGCGCGGGGCTGGCCGCACCGGTGGTCGGCACCGGAGTCGTTGTGGGCGTGGGTGCAGGTGCTGTCGTGGCGGCAGGCGCGGGTGTCGGTGTTGGTGTCGGCGTGCTCGTCGAGGACGGTGTGCACAGGGGCAGCAGCGAGCTGTGTGCCAGTTCCCGTAGCTGTCCGATCGCGTCGTCGAGGCTTCCGGCCGGAAGCCCGGCTGCCACCTGCGCCCGTTCAGACGGCCGTAGATCCTGCAACCGCATCAGCTGGCAGTCCAGGTTGTTCGTCGGCTGGCCGTAGCTGATCTGGGATAGTTCGCTGCGGTCGTTGAGACAGCCCAGCAGATACGGCTCCTGCAGGGGCACACCGAGTATCGAGCCCTGGATACCGCGCATGATGGCCACCGTGCCGTTGTATGCGCCGACGTAGTAGTTGCTGCGGATGATCAAGCGGCCCACCGCCAGACCGGCCAGGACAACGAGCACGACGACTGCGGCCGCAAGGATGATCCGCCGTCGTGACCGTTGGGGTGGTGGTTCTGGTTGGGGTGCAACACGTTTGGCGGTCTCGGGACGGGGAGTGATCGCCGAGGCGCGTCCCGCCGAGGTGTTGGGCGGTGCGACGGGGTCGTCGTCGCCGGACACCGCACCGGCCAGGATCGGTTGGGTCTGTCCGGCGTAGTCGTGGTCGACCACGTCGGCGACGACGACGGTGACGTTGTCCGGTCCGCCGCCGCGCAAGGCGAGTTCGATGAGGCGGTCGGCGCACTCGGCCACGTCGGGAATCTGGAGCGCTTCGACGATGGTGTCCTGGCTGACCGGATCGGACAGCCCGTCCGAGCACAGCAGGTAGCGGTCGCCCTCGCGGGCTTCGCGCACGGTGAGCGTCGGCTCGACCTCGTGGCCGGTCAGCGCCCGCATGATCAGCGAACGCTGCGGATGGCTGTGCGCCTCCTCGGCGGTGATGCGTCCCTCGTCGACGAGGGTCTGGACGAAGGTGTCGTCCTTGGTGATCTGTGTCAGCTCGCCGTCGCGGAGCAGATAGCCCCGGGAGTCGCCGATGTGGACCAGCCCGAGCCGGGTGCCGGCGAACAGGATCGCGGTCAGCGTGGTGCCCATGCCTTCGAGCTCGGGCTCCATTTCGACGTGGGCCGCGATGGCCGAGTTGCCTTCGCGTACAGCGGCGTCGAGCTTGCTCAGCAGGTCACCGCCGGGCTCGTCGTCATCGAGATGGGCCAGCGCCGCGATCACCAGCTGGGAGGCGACCTCGCCCGCGGCGTGTCCCCCCATGCCGTCGGCCAGGGCCAGCAGCCGTGCGCCGGCGTAGACGGAGTCCTCGTTGTTGGTGCGTACGAGGCCCCGGTCGCTGCGGGCGGCGTAGCGAAGGACCAGGGTCACGGGCGCAGCTCGATTACCGTCTTGCCGATGTGAACCGGCGTGCCGATCGGAACACGCACTGCCGTCGTCACCTTCGCCCTGTCGAGGTATGTGCCGTTGGTCGATCCTAGGTCTTCTACGTACCAGTCGGCATCGCGTGGGGATAGTCGGGCATGGCGCTCGGACGCGTAGTCGTCGGTCAGCACCAGGGTGGAGTCATCGGCGCGCCCGATCAGCACCGGCTGTGAGCCCAGGGTGATCCGGGTGCCGGTCAGCGCCCCTTCGGTGACCACGAGTTGACGCGCGGTGTTGCGGCGCTGGCGTGACGGCAGCAGCACACCGCGAAAAGCCAGTCCGCGGCGCACCATCACCGCCCCCGTCGGGGCGTAGATGTCGTTACGCAGGATCCGCAGCACCGCCCAGATGAACAGCCAGAGCAACAGCAGGAAGCCGGCACGCGTCAGCTGCAGTACTAGTCCCTGCATCCGGCGTCCTCTCCGTCCTCGCACTGTGGCCGCCGGTTCGGCGGCACCCGCTCTACCGGGCCGACTTCGGCAAGGTCACGATACTTGGAGGCCGGACCGGGTGAGGGGAAGCCACACAGCTTCGCTCAAGCCGTGCTCCCCGAGGAGGTCAGTGAACGCGGACGATGATCTCGGAGTGGCCGAGTCGGATGACGTCGCCGTCGGCCAGCTGCCACTCCTGTACCGGCGCGTTGTTGACCGTGGTGCCATTGGTGGAATTGAGGTCGGACAACAACGCAACCTGCCCGTCCCACCGGATTTCCAGATGCCGACGCGACACGCCGGTGTCGGGCAGCCGGAACTGGGCGTCCTGGCCGCGGCCGATGACGTTGGCGCCCTCGCGCAGCTGGTAGGTGCGGCCGCTGCCGTCGTCGAGCTGCAGGGTCACGGCTTGGCCGGCGGCCGGATATTCGCCCTGTCCGGTGGGTTGTCCGTAGCCGCCGTAGCCGCCACCGGCGGGTTGACCGTAGTCGTAGTCTCCGGGCGGGGCGGGGTAGCCGCCCTGCTCGTGGCGGCCGTAGTCGGGCCGGCCGTAGTCGGGCTGGCCGTAGTCGGGCTGGCCGTAATCGGGCCGGCCGTAGGAGCCGCCGTATCCGGGCTGCTCGTAGCCGCCCTGGTCGGGGTAGGCGGGTCGAGGCTCGGGCCGGCCGTAGACGGGATCCTCGTGGCGACCCGGCGCCGGCGGGCGGCCGTAGTCGTAGTCACCGGGCGGTGGGGCATAGCCGCCGCCCTGCGGCGGGCCGTACTGCGGCGGGCCACCGTAGCTGGGAGGGGCCTGGCGGTATCCCTGGTCGTAACCGGGGCCGCCGTAGCCGGCAGGGGGCCGCTGCTCGTAGTAGCCCTGTTCGGGATAGCCACCTTGTTCGGGGTAGCCACCTTGTTCGGGGTAGCCACCCCGTTCGGGGTAGCCGCCCTGCTCGGGGTAGCCGCCCCGCGGGGCATAGCCCGGCTCGTTCGGCGGGGCGCCGTAGCCGCCCTGGTTGCCCGGTTCGGGCGGGTAGGGAGCGCGCTGCTCCTGAGCTGCGCCGCGCGGATCGTCGGCCGGGCGCCCGTAGCGCTCGTCGTAGTACTCGTCGCCGGGCCGACCCTGACCCTGGCCGCCGTGGTAGCTCGGATTGTCGCTCATCGGTGGTACTCCTGGTTCTGCGGTGAACGCATGCTTCGATTCTGGCGGCGCGGTGGCGCCGGCGGGCGGGTGGGGGGCGGCGTCTGGGTTGACGACACCGCGCGCACGGTACTGGCCTGTGTGCAGGTTCGGCGACTGCTCGAACCGGACGACCACATCACCATACGTTTGCCATCCCTGTTCCCGGATATATCCCTCCAAGTGTTCGGCAAAAGTATCCGAGGTGAGGGCGTGATCAGCGATGACCTTCTCGAAGTCGGACACACTGAGGGTAATGACGTACTCGTTCGGCGCCAAAAGCTGTTTACCGGGCAGCGTGCGCACCCCCTCGGAGGCCTCCCGGCGCAGCAGCCCTTCGACTTCCTGGGGAACGATCGATCCGCCGAACACCCGCGCAAACGCGTCGCCGACGGTGCTCTCGAGTTTGCGCTCGATGCGTTGAACCAGACCCCTCTGGCTACCCATCTCACCGCCCGTCTCGAGTTCGCCGCGTGTCGCGGCGTGATCATTGTTCCCCTCATGGTATCGGCCCAGGTCGACGCACCGTCACCATGAGAACTCTGAGAATCGCGTTCCACCAGGTTGGAGCCGTGACGCAGGCGCTACGGCCCAGGTCGTAGGCGGGTTTTCGGCCGCGGGCGCGGTTTGGGGTTCACCGCCACAGCCGTGATAGGCTCCCCCGGTTGTTTCGGGCGAGTGGCGGAATGGCAGACGCGCTGGCTTCAGGTGCCAGTGTCCTTCGGGACGTGGGGGTTCAAGTCCCCCTTCGCCCACATTGAGCGGTTCTACGAACTGCGACGCATGAGGTCACGAACCAGAAATGGTTCGTGACCTTTGTGTTTGGGTGGGGAGTTGCCTTGTTGAGTGCCGCGCGTGTCTCAGATCCTCACTGTCGGAGGCTGGTGAGGACGGTAGTGGGTGTAATAGCGATTCTCGGGTACGCGCGGGTCAGCACCTCCGGCCAGGACCTCGGGGTCCAGGTTTCTGCGCTCAGCGCGGCCGGCGTCGCTCCCGGGCGGATGTTCAGTGACGAGCTGTCTGGCGCGGTTGGTACCGCGCGTCCCGGCCTGGCCAGGTTGCCTGACTACGCCCGTTCCGGCGACATCGTGATCGTGAGTGCGATCGACCGCTTGGGCTGCTCAGCCGCTGAAGTGACACGCACGATCGCAGACCTTGATGGGCGCCGAATTCTGCTACGCGCCTTACGCGAGGGGGTGGATACCGCCACTCCAACTGGGCGCGCGGTCGCTGGCATCATGGCTACCCTGTCCGAACTGGAACTTGAGTTGGGCCGTGAACGCCGTGCCGCATCGCGAGCAGCTCGTCGGGCGCGCCAGTAGCGGCTCGCCGCTACTGGTGAGCCGGTGAGCGAGCTGGCCGCGGCGTTCGGCATCGGTCGAGCGACCGCGTACCGGTACTTGAAAGAGGCCTCTGCTACTTCGTGAGGTACTCGATCAGCGCTCGGCGGATGGTCTCGCCTCGGCTTACTTCATCGATGGCCGAACGTTCGTCGGTGAGTGTCACCAAATCAATGGGCAGCCGCACCGAATAGGTACTGGAGGCGTCCTCGGCAATCGAGGGGCGCCCTCGTCGACGCAGCTTCTCGGGTGGCACGCCATGCTCAGCCTCGGCTGCCAGCCGCTCGATGGTCTCTTCATCGGGATCACTCGGAGGGCGCCGATCCAACAAAGACACCCCTTTGTCCAGCGGGTCATCACGGGTGCCCAGCGGCGGCCGTGTCACCTTGTCGTTGTCAGCGTTGCGCTCGGTGACCGTGGTCTTCGGATTGCGCGCTGCGGTGGACGCCTTGACGAACCTGCCAGTGACGGCACTGCGGCGACGGGTTCCGCTGCTGCGGTTGGCGTCCCGCTCGGTGACCGGGGACTTGCTGGTCGCTGCTTTCTTGGTCATATCAGTATCCGCCTCGGGCTTGGAGGGCTTTGTCGAGTTGGTGCTTCCGGGCCTTCATGCAGTGGATTACGAGATCGGCTTGCGCTGTATGGAGCACGATCAGCTCCAGCAGCGTGGCGTCAGGGGCGAATCCGAAGATCCATGTCCGCGGTGGGTCATCATCGATCACGTCTAGCTCGATGTGCACGTGCTTCAAAGCGTGAAGGATGTCTCCCTCGCTGCGGTCATGCTTGAGCGCCGAGGAGTAAATCTGCACCGGCTGCACCTCGAATATCGTAACACGAAATTAGGTGTCCCGGGTGAGTGGGCGGTCTCTATTGCCGTCGGTTGTGGCGCACGACTGATTTCAGGTGTTGCCTGCGGTTGTGAAGCTCTCGGACGCGAGTCGGATGGCTGCAGCTTGTTTCGATACTTGAAGAAGGTCGGCGAGGACAGCAACAAGCAGCTCGGCGTCGGCTGCCGCTACCGGTGGTGTGCCTAAATGGAGTTGCTGCATCTCTCGTAGAGCTATCCGGCGAAAGACACGGCGAGGCATGAGCAGGG
>Ga0210086_1000116_pt1 | contig 49497 bp, 41 predicted proteins | sample China_Galinas_PW_3_FD_184867 | JGI IMG/M metagenome (GOLD analysis project Ga0210086, IMG submission 184867) | Wetland microbial communities from San Francisco Bay, California, USA, that impact long-term carbon sequestration - China_Galinas_PWB_D2... | ecosystem: Environmental > Aquatic > Marine...
GAATTCATATGGCACTATATGCCCTAAATAATCGACGAACAATTCTTTTTCTTGCATATCAATCTGTGTGATGGTGCCGATATCACCATTAAACACAAGCTTGTCATAATTATTGCGAATCTGCATCACGCGATCGCCAACTTTAAAAGTAGTGCCGGTGTGCATAATCTGCTCAGCCGTTTGTGCAGGATTTAAAATTTCTTGCAAATGCAGGTTAATGGTTTGCGTGCCAACTACACCACGGTTCATGGGCGTGAGTACAATGGCATTTTTGGGATTTATGTGTAATTTTGGCAGGCCGTTTGTGTAAATATTATGCAAATGTTGTTGAACATTTTGTGGTTCCTGCTCTTTGATAAAAATAAAATCGCGCCGTGCGCCGGGTAGTTGTGAGGTGGGGAATTCGCCGGTATTAATGCGATGGGCGTTAATAATAATCATACTGTCTTGTGCTTGCCGAAAAATTTGCGTTAGACGTACCGTTGGCACACGACCACTTGTCATTATATCTTTCAAAAAGTTGCCGGCTCCAACCGAAGGTAATTGGTCAACATCACCAATAAATACGATGTGTGCATGTAATGGCATAGCTTTTAAAATGGCATGTGCCAAAAAAATATCGATCATAGATGCTTCATCAATAATCAGAAAATCAAGTTGTAGTGCATTTTGCTCATTGCGCGTAAATCCCATAACGCTTACATCAAACTCAAGCAAACGATGCACAGTAACGGCGTGCTTGCCGGTGCTTTCGGTAATCCGCTTTGCAGCCCGTCCGGTTGGTGCTGCAAGTTTGTATACATATTTATGGGTATCTAGTATGCCAAGTAATTTTTTAATGAGCGTTGTCTTACCGGTTCCCGGGCCACCGGTAATTACACTTACTTTGTTTTGCAGGCAACTTAAAATACCACGGTGCTGATCATCATTAAGTTCAATATCGTGTGCGGTGCGCAGTGCGGCATAGATAGCATCAATATTAAATGAGCGGGTGCTTTGGGTCTCAAGTAACTTGTTGAGCTTAAGGCTTACTCCTTTTTCAGAAAAATAATATTGTGACAAGGTAACAAAGTGTTGCTCATCATGGGAGATCAGTTTTATTTTGTCTTCATTATATAAATCGTGAAGCGCGCATGTTATTTTTGGGGCTGCTTGTGTGGCATCAAGCTCAAGTAATTTGATTGCTTCTTTTTTGAGTTTGTCTAGCTCAGTATATAAATGCCCATTACCAATGATTGTAGAAATAGCATATACCAAGCCGGCGGTAATACGCTTGATAGAATCGTGTGCAAAGCCCATGTTTTGTGCAATGGTGTCTGCCATTTTAAATCCAATACCCCATATGTCATCAGCGAGCCGATATGGATTTTGTGTAATTATGGTAATCGATTCAGCACCATATTTTTTGTAAATTTTTGTGGCATATACCGGAGAGATTCCCTTTTCTTGCAAAAAGACCATAACGTGCGAAATTTCTTTTTGATCGCACCATGCATGTGTAATGGTTTCTACTCGTTTGGCGCCAATACCGGGAACTTCGTGCAAGCGTTGTGGATGTTGGTCGATAATTTCGAGTACCTCTTGGCCAAAATAATTAACCAATTTTTCTGCATATACAGGGCCAATTCCTTTGATAAGACCGGATCCAAGGTATTTTTTGAGCCCTAATAGTGTGGTTGGTGTTTGTGTAGTACATTGTTGAGCATCAAATTGTCTACCAAATTTGGGATGAGTAATCCAAGAACCGCTCACGCGAATATGCTGCCCCGGTTGTATATTGGGCAGATAGCCTTTTACGATGATTTCACGTTTTTGGCCAAGTTGTAAGACAAATACGGTGAAGCCATTTTCGGCATTTTGAAAAAATAATCGGTCAACGGTTCCACTTAACTGTTCTAACGATACGGTCATCTATTATTCGTCGCCCCCGGTGCGTGAGAATCTATGAAAGAATGTTTCTATACTTTCTATGGTAATGTCCCTAAGCTCCATTTTATCAACATGTTTATCTTTTAGATAGTGCATAAATGCTTTTTGTGCTTCAGCATCAATTTTTGGAAGTGCTTTTGGTAATAATAGATGTATTTTGTTACATTTTTTTGCCCGTTCAACAAACTGCTGGCGCGCATTTGGGCAGCTACGGATTAAATCACCAAGAAAATCAAGAAGGTCATATGCAAAATCTTCGAGTGCGGCAAAAGTGGTGACTTCTTTCATAAATACTTCTTCTTCTCGTCCTTCGGTGGCATCGGCCCATTTGAGCAATAAAGTATTTTCTTTATGTCGCTTGTGTGCAGATTCTTCTACAAGTACCATCATCTGATGTTTTGTTTTGCGAGCACTCGCCATAAAAGGATCTACTTTTTTGATAAATTCTACTTTTATTTTTTGCAGTAGGTCGTGTAGTGCATGTGTGCGGCTTATATCAGTTGTTTTGTCTTGTTCAAGGTCAACTAAGTTTGTTACTGAATATAATTTTCCTTCAAATTCGTACGAGCCGGTATATGATCCATTCTTTGATTTTTGACCTAAGATCATAATATTAACTTCTCGGCGCACAAGGCCGATCAATTCAATAATGTCCGCATTAATACCTATGGTGGTTCCATCAAACATTTTGAGAACAGGGGATGTTAACTCAATATTATTTTCTATGCGTTGTGTGTGCGCATGGATAGTAGGAACTAATAAGCAGCTGAGTGATAAGGTAAATAGTTTTTTCATAAGATTCAATCTCCTTTGTATCCGTTTAAAATTTTGCTTCAATATTAAGTGCAACAGTCCAATCGTGGCCTATACCGGTTGAGAAAAAGGTATAGTCTACATGTCCACCAACAAACCAGGTGCGCGTTGCTTGTTCAATTTTACCGTTAATATCACCAAAGAATTTGCCTTGATACGCATATCCGATTTTTGCGCGTTCGGTATCCAAATGCAAGGTCATATCACCAAAACATGGTGTGTCTAACGAGATAATTTTATTGTCAGTTTGTAGCCAAAAATCGAAACCAAAATTGGCACCAAATTTGTGACCTTCGTAACAGAGCTTACTTAACCAGCGCCAAATGATGCCGGGTTGTATAGTGGTGTCTACGGCTGCCATATAAAATCGCTTGACCAATTCGCGCTCAAGAAAGGCTAAATTTACTTGTGCTTGTTCGTCATCATTAAAATTGTGTTCATCAAAGTCTGCAATGTTATTTTTTTCTATATAAAAACGTTTTTCGTCTGCCGGGAATAAATATTCTAATGAAAGACGATGGCATACGGTGATATTTTCTGTCCATGGGCGTTTTACCGTTTTATTTAAATCTGAGTATATGTGTAGGAGTGCACCAAATCCGACATGGTGGTCATTGCCGAGTGAGGTATCAATTAAGTTGGCAGATACACGATCGAGTGCGCCAAGTGCAAATACCGTTAATTGATCGAATGCTTTTTGTATATCCGGTTCATTAGGTCCTAAGATATCGCAAAATATATCTTCTATAAGTGTAGGCTGTGGCAAGCATGCATTTTTGAAATCAGAAAATGAGCTGCCCTTGAGTCCTTTTTTAAGTGCGAATGCGGTGGGCAATGTGAGTTGAATGCCGGCATATAATATGGCGCGTTTACTTCCATATACGCGATGTTCAATTTCAAGCCGTGTATCACCAAAGCCGAGTTTATCGCTGACAAAGTGTTTATCTTGGAATTCTTCTTCTGCTTCAGAACCAAATTCTTCTGCGAGTGCTTCGCGTTCTTGATTGTTTAAAAAGAAATTGTGTTCAAGATAATAAAATGGGAATAAGAAACGCAAGCGCCATTTATCCCATTGTCTGCGCCCATGAATCATGGCGCCAATGCGGCGTTGGTGTACTCTGAGGTTTCCTATATTTTGTATAACGCGTGCAATATTAATATTAAATTGATCAGGGGAAAATGAATCGATAAGTGGTTCAACAAAATTTTGAATTTTATTTATAAAAGAATCATCGAGAGAAAGATTGATATACGAAGATAAATGTGCACTGTCTTGCGTGTAATATGAATCATTCATCTGATTCCAGAATAAGCTAAATCCGGTTACCCATTTGCTTTCATACATCGTACGCATGAGTTCAAATACGGGTAAATCAAGTAAGCTACGTTGATTAAATTGGTTGGTGTGGCAATATAAATCTCTTTTTAATAAATCAATAATCCCGGCATCTACCAACTGTTGGATGATAGTTTCTGGATCAACCTTACGATGATGTTGGAGTACATCTTCAATTGAATCTTCACTTAATAATTCAAGTGCTTCCGGCGTGTCAAAAATATCAAAAATATTAGCATAAGATGTTGCTGCGATTAAAGATGAAATACCACAAATACCACGCAACACTTTTTTCCGTATTATTTTCATAATGTTCTACTTCTTTTTCTTTTTTATACTATGTGAGATATGATTGCATTATTTTAATTTCAAATATTACGCCGCTCTTGCCATAGCTTATTGAAAACTCAGCAGCAAATAGTAAATTCAAATATCAGATTCTATACCATTTTTTTGTCTATGACAAAGTTATGTAGATAATAGTCGCTTTTTTTTCCATAGTCGTTAAGATTAATTTATACCACAATATATTTTGCCGTTTTTTTTGACCACATATTTTTTTGACCGCATAAAGGAATATAATGGCTTTATCTCAACATTCACAACATTATTTTATTGTCGAAGGCAATATTGGTGCAGGTAAATCTACGTTTCTGCAGATTATTCAACAATATTTGCATGTGCAAGTAGTACGTGAGCCGCATACCAAATGGCAAACTGTTGGTGGTGAACATAATTTATTAGATGCTTTTTATAAAGATATGCCACGTTGGGCATATACTTTTCAGACCTATGCATTTGTTTCTCGTGTGATTGAACAAGAGCAACATGCAAAACGAAATCCGTATGTTATCCAGGTGTTAGAGCGTTCAGTTTTTTCTGATCGTTATTGTTTTGCCAAAACAGCCTATGAATCGGGCAATATGAATGCGCTTGAATGGAAATTATATCAAGAATGGTTTGCATGGCTGGTAGATGGCTATATACCAAAACCCGCCGGCTTTATTTATTTACAAGTTGACCCGGCGATTTGTTATGAGCGGTTGCGCAAACGTAATCGATCAGAAGAAGAAATGGTTCCGCTTGACTATATACAAAAGTTGCATATGCATCATGAACAGTGGTTGTTATATAAAGAAGGCATTGCAGAAAATATGCGCGAAGTGCCGGTACTTACGTTGCCATGCAATCGTGATTTTGAGCAAGATAAACGTGAACAAGAAAGACATATGGAAGCAATTGTAAATTTTTTTGCGCAGGTGAGTGGTGTGTCCCAGTCGCATACTATGCCAATGCTAAACTTGTAAAGTAATAGAAATGTGCGTTAAACTAACTCATTGTGTCTTGTTGCATATAATGAGGTGAACCTTTTTACCATAAAGGAGTATCGATGGATACAATTTTTTTTGCAAAAGCAGCAGCGTTTTTTGGTGCAGCACTTGCTATGGGTATCGGTGCTATAGGGCCTGCACTTGGTCAAGGGTTTATCGGCATGAAGGCCTGTGAAAATATAGGTAAATACCCAGAGCAGGGTGGTAATATCCGTACAACCATGATGATTGCAATGGGTTTGGTAGAAACATCAGCTATCTATGCATTGTTAATTGCAGGTGCGTTAATTTTTGTGGGCTGGAGTCTCTAAGCGCTCTGCCAGTAAATCTATGATTACAATTAATATAACACTTATTGTACAAGCAATTAATTTTGGCATCGCATATCTTTTACTTCGTTTCTTATTATTCAAGCCGGCTATACGTATAATTGCACAAGAACAAGCAGCAGAAGATAAGCTGCATAGTAATATTGCAAAGCAAAAAGCTATTCATGTAGAGAAGGAACGTGTATATGATGTACAAATCCAGACATGCCATCAATTTTTTGTTGATAATAAGCCGTTAGTAATAAATCCAGAGTTAATGATATTTAAAGGATTAACGCCTTCTATTACACCGGTACCACGTGCAGATGATGTTATACAAGATGCAACAAGAGAAATTAAGCAGGCGCTTATACAAAGGATAAAAAATGTTTTCTAGCGCATCAATTATCGCTGTTGTGTTTAAGATTTTAAATCTTTTGGTTTTGCTGGGTGTTGTGGCATATATTTTCAAAAAATATCTTTTGACCAGTATTAAGGCTGCAATGGCAGAACGCATTGCTCAGCATACTTTGTTACAAGAAGAGTCCGATGCGCTCAAAGGTGCAGTCCGTGAGTTGGATAGAGTTATAGAGCAAGAAGTTGCTGCATGTGAACATTTAAAAAAACAGGTAGTTGCATGGCGTATACGTGTTGAGCAAGAACTCGACAAACAACAGGAGTATCAACAAGAACAAGCGGCTAGGGTTGCTGCTTTGTGGCGCGAAAAGTCTGAAAATGTGCAGAAAGAAATATTGGAGCATAAAATAGTGCCACATGCGATAGAAGCGGCACGTAATGAGTTCAAAGAAATTTTTACTCAACAGACAGCAGGAACTCAATTTATAAAAGATGCACTTGATCAGCTAGAAAAGAGTGAAAAATGAAAAAAGAAGTTGCTCCCTATCTTGCACGTAAATATGCAGATGCATTTGTTAATATATTTGGTGATGAACTAACGGTGGATGATGCACGTGTCATGCAAGCAACAGGAGATTTTTTAGCAAGTAAGCACAGTGCATTATTTTTTTTACGATTGCCAATTATTAAAGATGCGGTCAAACGAGAAGTACTCGTGCATGTGGCATATGAATTTAAATTGCCAACTACGGTACATATATTAATTGATGTATTATTGCATGATAAACGTGCGTCATTAATTCCTAGCATATTACATGCTATATCTAAGTTGTACTATAAACGTACTGACATCGCATCATTTACCATCACGAGTTCACATGCATTGTCCCAAGAACAGCTTGATCGGTTGGTAGGATTTCTTGAAGCTTGGACACAGCGTGCAATCTTATATACTCATGCGATTGATCCCACACTGATCGCGGGCATACGCATGCAAAGCGATACCTTATTGTGGGAATATTCTATACATAGAAAATTGGCACAAATACAGCAGCTATTTATGCGGTAAGGAAAGACTATGGAAATTAAAAGTACCGATTTGGTTTCATTATTTGAGCGTTCATTGCGCGGGTTGCCAGAAGAAAAATTAGAAGATATTGGTGTTGTAGTGCAAGTAGGTGATAATGTCTGTACTGCCTATGGCCTGACCAATGCAATTTCAGGTGAATTGATTGATTTCGAAGGCGGCAATCGTGGTATCATCTTTGAATTAGAAGAAGATGCGGTTGCAATTTTTTTGTTGTATGCAGATATTCCGGTAGTAGAACGAGAAGTGGTTAAACGTACCGGCTCGGTATTTAAAGCACCGGTAGGTGATAATTTGCTTGGTCGTGTTATAAATGCAACGGGCAAACCGCTTGATGCCATGGGAGAGCTACATGCAGCAGAAATGCGCCCGATAGAAGCCCCTATAAAAGGTATCATTGAACGCAGTCCGGTTAACGAATCATTAGAAACGGGTGTACTTGCAGTGGATGCATTAATTCCGGTTGGTAAAGGTCAGCGTGAATTAATTATTGGTAACCGCAGCACAGGTAAAACAGCACTTGCTGTAGATACTATGCTGCATCAAAAAAATAAAAATGTTATATGCATTTATGTCTCTATTGGTCAACGGCAAGCAAGCCTGGCGCGTATTATACGCCTACTAGAAGAAAATGGTGCACTTGAATATTCGGTGATTGTGAGTGCAGAGGCAGGGCAACCGGCGCTCAATTTATATTTAGCGCCTTATGTTGGCTGTACAGTTGGAGAATATTTCCGAGATCAAGGTAAAGATGTATTGATAATATATGATGATTTGAGTAACCATGCAGTGGCATATCGGGAAATGTCTTTGCTGTTGCGTCGTGCACCGGGCAGAGAAGCATACCCGGGTGATGTCTTTTATTTGCATTCACGCTTACTTGAGCGTGCCGGCAAAATGGCAGTTGGTGGTTCATTAACTGCACTGCCGATTGTACAAATTCAAAGTGATGACATTACTGCATACATTCCCACAAACTTAATCTCTATTACCGATGGGCAAATATTTTTAGATACACAATTATTTAACAAAGGTATACGTCCGGCAATTAATGCGGAGCTTTCAGTTTCTCGTGTCGGTGGTGCGGCGCAAACCAAAGCAATCAAGCAAGTAACCAAAGCATTGCGTCTTGAATTGGCGCAATATCATGAGTTACTTGATTTTGCACAATTTGGATCTGAACTTGATGAAATTTCTAAACGTCGTTTGGCACGTGGTGAGCGCATTGTAGAATTACTCAAGCAGCCGGAACATGTTACCTATTCATTTGTAGACCAGGCGCTGATGCTATTTTTACTCAAAGAAAACTTTTTGGATCCAATTGCAGTTAAAGATGTGCATGCATTTGCAACGCAGTTTATCAGCTATGTAAAATCGATTCATGAGTCATTATATGAGTCAATTTTAAAAAATGCGGATATCTCCGATGCAATCTGGCATAAGCTGATTGAGATTGCTCATGAATTTAGCCGGTTGTTTATAGCGCCAAAAAATGGGTAAAGAACCTTTGTGCTTACCTTAATTTTGCTCTATACTAGAGGAGTCTTCCTTATCCCATTCTCTTAATATGTGCCCGTAGCTCAGTTGGATAGAGCGACGGACTTCTAATCCGTAGGTCGCAGGTTCGAATCCTGCCGGGCACACCAGTCTTCGCCAACTCGCTCTCATCCTGAGCTTGTTGAAGGATGGCTGGCGGAGCCAGTTTATCAAATGAATAGGTATTGATAGCAAGAGATAGCGAAGGCTGTCCGCCGGATCATTGGTATAAGTAAAAGTTTAAAAATGTAAATGGAGGTTTTATGTCAAATAATTCTTATTCACGAAAAAAGTCAGATAAAAATAGTCGCTATAAGGCGAGAGATGAGCGGGGTAGTAAAAAAAAGACCTCATTTTCAACTTCAAGCCGAAAAGGCTCTTCGTCTTCTCGTGGCTTCGGTTCTCGCAAAAGTAGAAATATTGTAACATTTGATCCGTCTCTTTTTATTAAAAAAGTTGAAGAACAGACAGCTACGCAAGCCTATATCCCCAAAAATACTTTTTCTGATTTTGCAATTGAAGATCAGTTAAAAAAGAATATTGAGCAAAAGGGATACCTTATGCCAACTCCCATACAGGATCAGGCAATACCATATATTTTAGAGGGTCGTGATATTATAGGCACCGCAAACACAGGTACTGGTAAAACGGCTGCTTTTTTGATTCCGCTGATAAATAACGTTCTCACAAAAAAAACTTCACGTGTATTGATTATCGCTCCAACGCGAGAGTTAGCAAGCCAGATTCAGAGCGAGTTTAAAAGTTTTACTCCCCAAACAGGTCTTACATCAGTTTTATGCATCGGCGGTGCAAATATCAATTTTCAGGAAAAAGCACTCAAAAATAAGCCGGCATTTGTTATCGGTACGCCGGGCAGATTGATAGATTTAGAAAATAATAAGATGATCAATTTTAGTCATTATACCGCTATTGTTTTGGACGAAGTTGATAGAATGCTTGATATGGGATTTATTAAAGATATCAAATATATTATTAATAAATTGCCAGCAAAGCGCCATTCATTATTTTTATCTGCTACATTGTCTAAAGATTTGCAAAATATCATGAACAGTTTTTTACGAAACCCTGTCGAAATAAGTGTTAAAACGAGACAGTCGGCAGAAAATGTTAATCAAGAGATTATAAAAGTTGGCCAACAAAATAAAATAGACATACTGCATGATTTACTAATTAAACCTGATTTAAAAAAAGTTCTTATCTTTTTGCGTACAAAACGTTCGGTCGATAAATTAGCAAAAGCTTTGACCGATCGTGGATTTAGCGTTGCATTGATTCATGGCAATAGAACACAATCGCAAAGAAATAAAGCATTGCTATTATTTAAAACAGGCAAAGTCAATATTCTTTTGGCTACAGATGTTGTTGCTAGAGGAATCGATATTGATGATATAACTCATGTGATTAATTTTGATTTGCCGCAAACATATGAAGATTATATTCACCGAATTGGCCGAACCGGCCGTGCAGACAAAGTTGGCCATGCGATTTCATTAGTTTAGTTTTAATATACCTAGTAATTTTTAAGGGCTCGGGAATTTCTCGGGCCCTTTGTTTTATTGTATAGTGTAAACTGTAGCCATTTTTTATAAAAAGGATTGGTGGAATGAGGTATATGCATGCCAAGGATTTATTGTTACACTGGTTACCTTAGATTTGAATAGCGGCAATAAAAACAATTCACTAACAAAAGGAAACGAGTATGAAAAAAATGTTAATGATATCACTTTCTGCAGCATCCTCTCTTATGTTAGCAGGATGTGGTAAACCAAATGATATGGTGCAAGAAAGTAAGAACGTACAAACTAAAGGAACACACAAAGTGGCACGTCAGAAAACAAGTTCAGGTTTAGAATATGAAGTTATACAAGAGGGCACCGGTGCATCACCGCAAAAAGGCAAACCGGTAACTGTACATTACACTGGGTGGCTTAATGATAATGGCCAACCGGGCAAAAAGTTTGACAGCAGTGTAGATAGAGGCCGCCCATTTACCTTTACCATTGGCGTTGGTCAAGTGATTAAAGGATGGGATGAAGGGGTACTATCTATGAAAGTTGGCGAAAAACGCCGCTTGTTCATTCCGGCACAATTGGGGTATGGCCCTAACGCCGTTGGTAATTTGATTCCGGCAAATTCTGATCTAATTTTTGACGTAGAATTGCTGCAAGTTTAATTATCTTTTTTACAGTTTTACCAAAAAGGGCTCTATACGAATAGAGCTCTTTTTTATTTCAAAATTTATATTCTATGTATCATGCTGCAAATACTCGAATTTATAATGTAATTATTCAATTAGGATATTAAAAAGACTGTTTTACATAAAAGTGGCACTAATATCGTAAAATAAGGCTTGTTTGGGGGGATCCTTGTTGACAAATTAAACAATTACCTTACGATTAAAAGCAAGATAGAAATTTGTGTATCAATTATTTTTAATGGAGGTTTTCTTATGAAGACACTATCGTTTAATAAAGCGTTCGCAGTAGCGCTTCTTTTTTCAGTAGCAGCAGCCCCTGCAGTACAAGGGCCAGATGCATCTGAACAATCAACTTGGTATACTCGCGCATTTAATGGTGCAAAAGCTCCTTTTATTCGGACAGCAGATAGAGCTAAAAATGGCTATGGCAAAGCGAAAAAAGTAGTAAGTAATAACTATGCTGCTGGATCAAATAAGCTTTTCAATGCAGTTGATGCTCGCAGTGAATGGGCATCTGGTAAATTGGAAACAGTATTAGATTTTCCTTACAATCATCCAACTATCACTAAAGCTGGTCTTGCAACGGCAGCAATAGCAGTTCTTGCAAAAGCAGGCCACAGCATCTATACCCGCATGAACCAAGATGCAAACACAGAAAATAAATCAGTTTTAGCTAACTTGGCTGAAAAAGCAAACAATGCAGCGGAAGCAGCAGAACAAGGCCAACCGGCAACTTTTGCATTTGATGCACAAGTGGTTGAAGCAGAAAACGTTGATGCAGCAGTAGTTACTTCTGCAGCAGCAATGGAACAAGCAGTAACCAAATATAATAATGCACCAGTTAAGGCAAAAGCTCCACGCAGTGCAGCACGCCTTAAAAAATCAGCAGTAGCAGAAGTTAAAGCTGCAAATGCAGTATTGCAAGAAGCTGTTTCTGCAGCAGTAGAAGCTCAAGCACAAGATACTCTTGCAGCTCGTGCAAAAGTTCAAGCTGTACGCGCTAAAGATGCAGCAGTAGCCTATGGCCAAGCAGCTTATGATTATGCAAAAGAAAATGCTAAAACAGTAGCAGTAGGGGCAGTAGTAGCCGCATTGGTAGGTAACGAAATACTTAATGGTTACAAAGATTACACAATTACGCCATGGATAAAATCTGGCGCCGTAGCAGCTTGGAATAAAACAAGCAACTACTTCAAAAAAGAAGATAAGTCTATGCGGCTCAAACCGCGAGCAGCTTCTGTGAGTAATGCTAAAGAAATTAATCCAGAGTCACGCAAACGATCAGCTTCTTTTGGTGATAAAATAGAAGTAACATTTAATAAAAATAATACAGAAGCTAAATCTACATCTTCAAATGTAACTCCAGCTATGGATGAAGCGATAAGTTCTCCAGTTGCAAGTTCATCAACTGGCACTACATTAAATGCAAGTACACCACAAGCGGGTTTTGGCATAAAATCTTCTAAAACCGCTAAAAAACGCAAAAAAAAGTAAACGCGATACAGTAGTATCATACAATAAACATGGTGTTCCAGTAAAATTTGTTCGTGAATTACCCGAAGGGTACTTTGAGAGCAAACAATAAATAAAGCAACAAAGACAAGGCGAGGGGAATTTACCCCTCGCCTTTTTTCATGCCTGATTTAGTAGGTAAAGAGGAGGGTAATCTGTAGAGCATAAGAGGTGCAAACTAGTTAAAAAAGACAAATTTTAGCCTCAGGTAAGCCTAGGAATGCAGGGGCCGTTAAGCTATTTTACAGGTATAAAGGGTACCCTTTTGACAAGGATTCTGGATCTGTTACCTTAGATAATGTAGGTATTTCTAGGATTCTAGCCCTTTCAGGGGCTATAGACCAAGGGATGCCTGGAGGTTTAAAACAGTAAGTTTTCGAATGAATGGAGGTTATATCATGAAGAAACTTTCTACAGCTCTAGCGGCACTTCTTATACTATCAAATGGTATAAGCATAATGGCTCTGGGTCCAAATGGCCTTTTTGGCAATCTTCGCCAGGCATTTGATGACCTTAGGAGCAGTGTGCGTGGTGCAACTCAAGACGTAACACGAGCAGCCAATGATGCAAAAAATACGGCACATAATAACAACCCTGCGGTAATCTCTGAGGAGATGAAGCAAGAAGCCAAAGACATGAACACAGCAGTTCATGGTATGGTTAACGATACATTTGAGATTACCGAACAGTATGCAAACTTGTTTGGTTACAAAACGTACAATACATGGCTTAAATCATTAGATGATTTGCATGCACAGCTTGAACAATCAGAAAATGAAGCAATCGATAATGGTGTATTGCGTACGATTAATATTCGCCAAGGTGCACAAGCATTAGAAGGTAGCCTTGATATGCAAGATACACAAGATGAATCGTTGGCGCGTAATCGTTACAAACAAGCAAAACGCCCGGTAGCACAACAACGTCCGGTAGTACAACAAAGAAATATGCGTAATGGGCGTAATGTAAGGCAGCCACAAGCACAAGTAAGACAGCCACAAGTAAGACAACAAAAAAATCAACCATCATTGCAACGTATGCAAGATAGCATTGCTCATTTTAATACAGCAGTAACAAACTATTTCAACAACAACAGAAACCAAAAATTCAGAAATAATATGGTCATTGCAGCAGATAATGCACACAGAGAAATCGACTTGATCAGAAATCATATAGATGCACAACGCCAAAAAGAGATTAACACAAATCCGGTTGCTGACATCACGTATGGTGGATCAAGCTGGCGTGGATTTATGCTTAAATCAGTAGCAGTTCTTGGTGGTATATACTTCTTGTCTCACATGTTTAGTACTGATACTGGTAAAGATGGTGTAAACATGTTAGGTAACATCTTGTCTCCGGTCAAAAACTGGATGTCAGAACAAGTAAGAGACATTTTTACTGATGCAGCTAAAAAAAGCGCTGCAGGCACAGCAAGTAATGCATGGAATGGTGTTAAATCATTCTTTGGTTACAGCAACAACACAGCTAATGATGGATCAAGCAGTAGTCCAACAACATAAGCTATAAGCTTACATTCAGAAATATAAATGAGCGGTCTTAAAAAACCGCTCATTTTTTTATGCTATCAATTTTTGCAATGCTTCAAATGCAGCAATGGGATTTTGTGCATCAAATATTGCTGATGCCACGGCAAAATCATCGGCGCCTTTTTGCGCAAGCATGACAATGTTATCTGCATTAATACCACCATCTATGCCGATTCTGAATGATAATTTGTTGGTGTTGCGATAGGCCGCAAGTGGGGTAATTTTATCTGCTACGGGCTTAAGAAATTCTTGTCCTGCAAGACCTGGTTCTACAGACATAAGCAATACTTGTTCTATATTTTCTAGAATAGGGAATATATGCTCTATATTTGTTTCTGGATTAATGGCTACACTTGCCTTCCAATTATTACCATGTATGGTGTCAATGAGCGAGTTGCTTGCACCAATAGCCTCATGATGAAAACTTACGATACTGCCCGGCATCAGGTTGAGATAATTTACCCATTTTTCTGGCTGTTGTACCATTAAATGTACCCAGCAGGGGTGCGTACTTGCTTGGCTAATGGCATTTACATCTTCCGGATGGAATAAGGCTCGTGGCACAAATTTGCCATCCATTACATCGATATGAAAACCTTTATGCATGTGGGGATTAAACTGCTTAATTACTTCATCCAAATGATCTAAATCTGCGCCCATGAGCGAGGGATATATATAGTGCATGTTCAACTCCTTATTTTCAACAAGACCCATTAGGGGGTATATTATGCGGCTAAATTCATGTACACTAGTGTACTATATATTCATAATGCCATGCTAGGCTTAAAACAATGTTACATAAGAAAGGGGGAACATACCACATGTCTATCCAACGAGTATATATGCTCATTTTGTTACAAAATGATTTAAATGCCGCAGTAGAATTTTACCAGAAGCTCGGATTACAGCTCAAATTCCAGCTGAAGGATCAATGGGCAGAGTTAATGCTTGGTGATGTCAAAATTGGCTTGTCTCCAACCACCCAGGAGCTACCGGATCGTAGACCGGGGATTGTGCTATATGTAGATGATCTGACGGCATTTTATCAACAGTACAAAGATACGGTTACTTTCTTGAGTGAACCGGTTGAAAAGGTTCATGGTATTATGGCCAGTATCAAAGACCCGGGCAACAATATTTTGGACTTGTATCAACCAACGCCGGAAAAGGTAGAGGAATTGATTAAAAAGACCAAAGAAGAGGGTGATTGTTGTGGCGGCACCTCAGATGATTCATGCGTATGCAGAACAACGCAGGTTCCAAAGGCATAGTAGATCAATATTTGAGTCTATCGCTATCAAAAAAATGGCTTTTAATTTTTTAGATTTTAGCCTATACTACTAATGGTAGGGAATGGTTAATTTTTAGATATTTTTCCTACCAAAAAACAGACAATTATATATTTATAAGGAGGCGCTCAATGTTCCAAAAACTTCGTCCACTCGGAGACCGAGTGCTTGTCAAACGTCTAGAAGACCAAGAAACTACACCTGCAGGTATTATTATTCCTGATGCGGCAAAAGAAAAAGCACAAACAGGTTCAGTTGTTGCCGTTGGTATCGGTCGCAAAGATAAAGATGGTAACCAGATCGCTTTAGAAGTAAAAGCCGGCGATGTTATCTATTTTGGTAAATATGCGGGCACTGAAGCAGGTGAAGATCATCTAATTATTAGAGAAGATGAAATCTTGGGTATTGTAGAAAAATAATTCTTTATTACTCGATAATGAATAGGATGTAATTATGTCAGCTAAAAAAATCATATTCGGTGCAGAAGCACGCGAACGTATTCGCAAAGGGGTAGATATCCTTGCAGATACGGTAAAAGTTACTCTCGGGCCCCGTGGCCGTAACGTGGTATTTGAACGTTCATTTGGTTCTCCATCAATTACCAAAGATGGTGTAACGGTTGCAAAAGAGATCGAGCTCGAAGATAAATTAGAAAATATGGGTGCACAAATGGTGCGCGAAGTTGCCAGCAAAACGGCTGATATTGCCGGTGATGGTACAACAACGGCAACCGTATTGGCACAAGCAATATTCCGCGAAGGTAACAAATATGTTACTGCCGGTGCAAACCCGATGGAACTCAAACGTGGTATCGACAAAGCAACGCATGCGGTGGTAGAAAGTATCAAAGCAAGCGCAAAAAAAGTTGATAGCAAAAAAGAGATCGAACAAGTTGCAACTATTTCTGCAAACTCAGATACAACTATCGGTCAACAAATTGCAGAAGCAATGGAACGTGTTGGCCGTGATGGCGTGATTACCGTTGAAGAAGCAAAAGGTATGCATGATGAGTTGGATGTAGTTGAGGGTATGCAATTTGACCGTGGCTACTTGTCTCCATACTTTGTGACAAATGCAGAAAAAATGGAAACAGTTCAAGATAATCCACTTATTTTGATTTATGAAAAGAAAATCAGCAATATGAAATCATTATTGCCGGTGCTTGAGCAAGCAGCAAAATCTGGCCGTGCATTGATGATTGTTGCAGAAGATGTAGAAGGCGAAGCGCTTGCTACGTTAGTGGTGAACAAACTCCGTGGTACCATTAATGTTGCTGCAGTTAAAGCTCCTGGTTTTGGTGATCGCCGTAAAGCAATGTTAGAAGATATTGCAATTTTGACTGGTGGTAAATTAATTACCGAAGATCTTGGTCTTAAATTAGAAAACGTACAAATGTTCGATCTTGGTACCGCAGCAAAAGTAGTGCTTACCAAAGATAGTTGTACGATCATAGAAGGCCAAGGCGCGCCGGAAGCTATCAAAGGCCGCGTTGCGCACATTAAATCTCAGATCGCAAACAGTACCTCAGACTACGATAAAGAAAAACTACAAGAACGCTTGGCAAAACTTGCCGGTGGTGTAGCAGTTATCAAGGTTGGTGCAGCAACAGAAACTGAGATGAAAGAGAAAAAAGATCGTATAGAAGATGCATTGCATGCAACTCGTGCGGCAGTAGAAGAAGGTATTGTTGTGGGTGGTGGCGTTGCGTTAATGCGTGCACAACAAGCAGTGGATGCGCTTACACTAGAAGGCGACGAAAAACTTGGTGCGGCTATTATTCGCCGTGCGATAGAAGAACCATTGCGCATTATTGCATCTAATGCAGGGCATGATGCAGCAGTGATAGTCAATAAGGTAAAAGTAGAAACCGGCAACATGGGCTTTGATGCAAAAAATAGTGAATATGTTGATATGATTGCAGCAGGTATTATTGATCCTGCAAAAGTAACACGTTCAGCAATTCAACATGCAGCGTCAATAGCAGGCTTATTGTTAACCACAGAAGCTACGATTTACGAAATTCCACAAGAAAAAGATAAGGCAGCAGCCCCGGCCCCAGGAATGGGTGGCATGGGCATGCCGGGCATGTACTAAGTCGTTAAAAAAAGGCCCCAGTTTTTGGGGCCTTTTTTATTTTTTTATGGTTATGATGAACTTTATGAAATATTTTTTTTTCTTTTTAGCAATTTTGAACTTTGTTCCATTACATGGTATGAAAAGGTCTGCAGATAATGACGGTATGCATGATAGCATAGCTGACCGTGTTGCCAAACGCAGAAGAAAAAGTTCATCTACTGCATTGCAAACTGCAGATGTGGCATCACAGTCGCTACAATTATTAGATTTGCCTGATGAGTTGCTCTCCAAAATAGTGGCCTGCAGTAAGCAGAAGAATAACCTGAGAAAAACATGCAGAAGGTTTTATGGGATAGCATTAAAAAATAATCCATATATCTTGCTGCATGATCCATTGGTATTGTACCCGCGCGATGCTCAATATTTTTTATTTAAATTGGCTAAAGATCAAGGTCATGAGTCTGTAATAGGGTGCTTACTCCAATGCGGCGCTTCTGCAAATTGTTGGACCTTTGTATATAAAAATGATTATAAAATTAATGAGCGTACGGTTATGAAATGGTATTTACTAGGCCAAGCTGCGGCACATGGTAACCTATCTATGGTACGTACATTGCTGGTTGCAGGAGCTCAAGCAGATAACGGCGTGAGTATAAGTTGCTATGACTTAGATGATTCCGATGATGATAGTTCCTGCACGTTTAATGGTGCATGTTCATCATTATGGCTTGCATGTTATCATGGCCATATAGCAGTAGCGGAAGCATTATTGGATGCCGGTGCACATATAGAATATGAAGGTGATGGCGGTTCGGAGTTCCCGGATGTTGCATGGATGGCTAGAACACCACTTGAGGTTGCTGCAGAGCGTGGAGATCTAGCGCTTACGCAATTGTTGCTGAAACGCGGCGCAAGCACAAAGTATGTAGCGCTGAATCCTGTGATTAACGCCGGACATGGTGATATGTTACGCATATTATTAGAGCATGGTGCGCAATTGCCTGAACACACAAAAAAACATGCGATTTGGCAGCTGATAGAGAAAGGTGATGTTAATCTTGATATGATACGTGTACTCATGAGTGCCGGTGCTGAAGTGCCGAGTTTTGTAGTGAATAAAGTAATAGATTCTCAGAATGTTGCCTTGTTGCAGTTGCTTGTAGAGCATGGTATTAAAGTTGATAGTTATACAACAATAAGTGCAATTGAATCGCAAAATGTTGACATGATAGCATTATGTTTGGATCACGAAGGTGATCCCAATAGTTTTGATTTGTATTATGCCATAGGTACCCATAATATTGATATTGTTTCTCTGTATCTCGAAAAAAGAGGGATAGAAGCGTTGTATCATTTGAGTTCCACATTTGATGATCTTGATTTTTGCAAGCAAGTAGTTACTACACTTTGTATGGGGCATGCGGTAGCTATTCAAGAATTCAAAAGTAAACAAGGTAAACCTTATTGGTATATTGAGCCGGTAATAGATGAATCAGGAGTCTAACATAATGTGTAAATACATTTTAATACTGTTTAGTATATCTCTTGTACATATTTTACCATTACATAGCATGAAGCGTCCTAGGTCTGAATCTCATGTGCCACGCTCAGACAGTATAGCCGGGAGAGTGAAATTACGTCACATGCATATTGATTGGGTAACAGATTTACCCCAAGAATTATGGGAAAAAATAATTGCATGCAGTGATGGTAACGTTAAGAATAAGATACGCACCGTATGCAAAAAATTCGCTGAGCTTGCAGTAAAAAATAACCTAAATATCTTAATACATGACCCGTTGACATTACATCATGATGACGCACAATATTTTTTATTTGCATTGGCGCGAGAAGCGGGTAGTAGAGATCAAGCAACACTCGCACGGATAGTGCAAAACTTGTGTGCATGTGGTGTAGATATAAATGTCTATATAAGCGATCCTAATTGCTGGATAATTTTGCATCATATATCACCGTTATCTGAAGCGGCAAAATGCGGTAACCTGTCCATGGTGTGTGTGCTTTTGCAAGAAAAAGCAGATGTTGAGAGTGTTCCGCCAAGTGTACATAGCCCAACGCCATTGTGGCTTGCATGCCGATATGGACATGGTGAAATTGTACAAGAACTATTAGATGCAGGTGCATCTAAAGATTGCTTAGGTGAATTTAAATTGAACAATGAATGTAATGTTTTGCGGCCAATCGCGATTGCTGCATTAAAGGGACATTTGGATATAATCAAGCAATTGCTTTTGCATAAAGATTATATTATGCCCGGTAGAAAAGATTACGCTATAGCAAAAAACTACCGCTATTTTAATCCTGATTGGCTAAGTCCTTTATGTGCTGCTATGATGGGTAGCCAAGATACCATAGCACGATTCTTACTTGATGAATGTTATGCTGATTTTGAATTACAACAACTTGATACTACCACCAAATGGGCGATACGTACTGATATAAATGAAGCATTGTGTATGGCGTCACGCTTTGGATACAAATATGGTATACAACAACTATTGGCGCATGGTGCAGATCCCAATACTCTTGAAAAAGCAACCGGTTATCCTCCTTTAGGATTAGTCGCACTTGGTAATTATATAGATTGTGCGCGATTATTGTTGCAAAAAGATGCATGTCTAGAAGCGGTTTCAGCATATCATATAGCTCAAAGTACGCCGCAGATGCAAGCATTACTTGCTGAGTATAATTTTTTTGATAGCTAAATATAAGCAAGTTAAGTATTTTGGAAATTCAGCAAATATTGACAACTTAAATTAATATTTTCTAGGATCATGGATGTCTCATTATTTAAAAAAAGGAGTACCCATGGATAAAGGATTGATCAAGAATCTTATCATAATCGGACTTGTTGTATTGGCATTATTCTTTGCCGGCCGTTTTGTATGGCGCCAAGTGCAACGTGCAATGGTTGCAAAAACAGTACAAGAACAGGCAACTGGCTTAATGGGCCAAGCAGAACAAAAATAATTTGTAATTTAATGTGTGTTATACCGCTTTTATGATGTTAAGATTTATAAGGGCGGTATAACACAAAATTATTTTTTTAAAAAGCCATTCCATATTTGACCCACATACCATGGTTTCTTAATGCAGAGTTCTTCTGCGGAACTTCAAAAAATCCACCAATATTAAAGAGAACTTCTACCGGTGCATCTTTACGCATGAGACTGAATGCAAGATGTACTTTATGTACCAGTGCGCTTGCGCTTGCACCTGATTCAAAATCAATATCCTGAATTCTAATGGTCACAAATGTTTCGTCATCTGGTGCTTTGCAATTAATGGTACTATTACTTGATGATGCGCCTACTTCGTGCCCTTTTACTACAATGGTACCACAACCGGCAATACCATATTCCTCAAAGCAGAATGATTCTGCTGGCGTATCGCGTAATTTAATTTTTTCTTTATCATGACCCCATGCATTATAGCCGATTTCAAATTCACATGGGCCTGCTTGCAAGCGCCAGCCGGTTGAAAAATCAAACATGCCATACGGTTCTACGATTACTTCTAAGGTAAGCACATTCACGCCAGGAATATTTTGATTTGGTGGGCCATCTTTGCGGTTCATAGGCAAGAAGCGACTCCATTGTTTATCACGCAAGTCAAAAGTACGGCGTTGCTTGTTACGAAAAAGCCAGATACCTTCTAAATTAATAAAGTAGTTGAGCATGTAGCGTTCAATATTTTGATTGAGTAAAAAATGCATGTAGGTGCCAAATCCAAACCCAATATGATGATTATTTCCTGCATATGGTGCAAAAATAAAGCTTGGGTCTTGCCAGTCTGCAAAAGGAATAGATAAAAAGCTAAAATAAGAAAATTTATGATGTTTATTTTTGTGGATATAGTTACGTCCTAAATCTATACGTAACTCTGATGCGCCAAATACTTTATGAGATTGTGGGCAAAATTTGCCATATTTCCAATCTGGTTGATTAAATGCTTCGAGTATATCATGCGGTGCTTGTGTTGGTGGGTTGCTGCCGGTCATGATCATTGATTGTGCAGGATTAAATGCATTCTCCACCGATACCAAAGGCATACTAAAACTAATCCATGTATTTTGTGTGAGTATATCTCCTGAAATTTTTTCTATGTCTTGGTTGAATTGCAGAATTGCACCATTTTGTTTTTGTTCCGGGTTAATGGTTAACATGCCGCGGAATGTATCGGGTAATCCAATCCATTCTGCTCGCACATCACGTGTAAAAAAATCTGCGGCTATCGCATCACCGGCTACCACTATTTCTTCGCTCACTTGGCTTGGTAAAAAATAACGTTTGGTAGTATCGCGTTCTTGTGAGCGTTGATGAAACCCAATAATTTGGAACCTACTGCCATGCTCCGTTTTATCATACATAAAGTTATACCAACCGGCTTGATACATGGCCATGTTATAACATCCGGGACGGGTATACATAAATGATCGTGCATGTGCTTCTTGTGGATGTGCGGCCAATTGGATTGCACTACAAGAGAGAATAATGAGTATGCTTGCCGCATATTTATTCATTAGAACTTCCTTTTTTCTGATAAGCTGATTCGGTTATAGCTTAAGACAGCTTTTGTATAAATACAAGTTTTACTCAAGAGCCGGTCTGTCGTATATCTGCAGTAAACCGTTTGCCAGTAATTTTTTCTAAATCAATGTATAGATGTATCAATTCATTATATTGTGCCAGTTTTTCTTTTTCTATTTCATATAAAGCTATTTCTGTGTTAATGAGAATTACCATATTAAGTTGCATAGAGTCAAAGTATTTTGAGGTATATGCAAGTGCTTCTTGGCTTGCCGGTATCATCTGTTCAGTGTAAAGCATCATATTGCGGCTGGCTGATAATAATTGTGTATATGTGCTATAGAGTTCTTGTAAAATAGCCTGTTTTTGTGCACGGTATTGTGACTCTGCTTGATGCAACTCAAACTGTGCACGTTCCACTTGTGCCTTATTGGTGTCAAAAATCGGAATACTCAAACCAAATGCCGGGCCAAGTGTTTTGGTTTTATCCGGATCACGCTCATAAGCAATACCAAAATTTACTTCTTTTATAAAGCGTGATTTTTCATATGCAATTTTATCTTCTGCACGCTTGATTCTAAAGTGAGCTATGTGCATTTCTGGCCTATGTTCAAGTGCATATATATGTAGATCTTCAAGAGCTGGTAATGACGTGGGCGGTATATTATTATCTATCAGCTGTATATCTTGGTAGCTAATCTTAATGCCTAATAATCTGCGTAGATTAAGAAATGCTTGCTGGAGCATAGTATCTTGTTTGTTTAATTCTAATTCCCATTTATTAACCATGATGTTTGCAAATTGTTTATCGAGCTCGCTGGTAAATCCAAACTTATAGCGGTAGTAGATACGATCGCGTAGTTGTTTTACTTTACTTAATATTACTTGTGTAAGTTGAGACAGCTGCAAATGATAAACACAGTCCTGAAATGCATGAGCAGTTTGCGCAGTTAGCATAATGATATCTCGTAAAATACCATTCGTGATTATTTCAAGGTCATCATAGGCAATATTTTTGCGCAATGGTACTTGCCAAAAATCTGATAAAGTAAAATTGATCTGTGCTTCTATATCAGCAGATATATTCTTGCTTATCGGTGCTTTAAATAGTGTTTCCAGTTGTGGATTAGTAAAAAATCCTGCCTGCTGTAAATCTGCCTTTGCAATGCCAAGTTCTTCAAATTGTGCTTGTAATGTTGGGTTATTTTGTAAGGCAATACGAATTGCATCATTACTCATAATACCATGCTCAAGTTGTGTATCTATAGCATCTTTAATAATTGGTTTATTTGCTTCTAAACGTTGCCATACAGGATCAGTAAGCATAGTTTTTTGTGTTGTATCTTTTATTCGTGCAAACTCTGGTTTTACATTGATTTTTTTGCAACATGGCAATAGGACAAGCATAGTTCCCGTCCATATAGTAATAATTTTCATTATGCAGACTCCCCTATATCTGTTTGTTTAGGATGCTGCCATGGTGCATCAGGATTTTTTGGGATTACATGAAGATAGGTGAACATGCCACCATGCATCATAATAGGCATAGGTATATCTGCGTGTGCATTAATAATATGGTGTAATTTATGGCAATGAAAGCGCCAAAGCCCGGGATTCCATGCAACGAATTCTACATCACGTGTGGTACCGACTGGTACATTAATGGTTGACCCTTTGATGCGTGCAGATGGTTGAATGGGACCACCTTCAGTTCCAACTTCTTCCCACACATACCCATGTATATGTATGGGATGACTATCCATAATCATGTTACCAAAACGAATGCGCACTCGTTCACCTTGTTTAACCGTCATAACCGGAATATTTGGTGCAGCGAAACCATTAAAGGTGAACCAGTTGAAATCCATAGTCATGAGATTGAGATAACTGCTACCAGGTAATATTGCCCATTCTTGGAGCATAATTGCAAACTGTTTATCAATTTTGTGTTCATATTTTTTTGGATGCACCACAATCAAACCTTCTAAACCACTGTGATCTTGTTTCATTACATTAAACCCTGAATGATACATAAATGTACCCGATTGATATAGTGTAAATTCATACGTAAATGTTTCTCCGGGCATAATTGGCGCTGCAGTTTCGGGTGTTGCGCCATCTTGATTATTCGGTACCTCTATCCCATGCCAATGAATAGAGGTTGGTTCAGGTAATTCATTTTTAACAATAAAACGCACACGGTCACCCTCGGTAAGTTCTATAGTTGGACCGGGTGTTGAACCATTATATCCCCAGCAATATACTTCTTGATACATATGGTTGTGATGTTTGGGTAAATCTTTAGTATTTTGTTTAGGGATTAGCGGTGCAAGATATGAATGCGATGTATCGACAATAACTTTTTTAATTGGTTGGGCAATAAGAGTAAATACTTTTACATTGCCATCTAATTCATAGCCAAGCGGTGGAATGCCCAATGTATCTACAACACCCATTTGTATACCTAATAATTTAGGTGGTCCTGAGATAGGTATATCGGGATCTTTCCATACATAAAGTGGATCATGCGGTGATCTTGCTGAAGTTGGTAATGGCAATATGAGTACTGGTTTTGTATGCCAGAGAGATAGCGTATAGAATGGTGTTGGAGAAGCTAAGATTTCTGGTAGAACTGGGGCATATATATTTTTATGTTTATGTGGTGTAATAGTATATATGGTCTGGCCCGTGCCGATAAGTATTATAAAAACTATAAAAAATAATAAGTTGTTTTTAACAGTATACATATTTACTACCCTCGTTATCATATTTATCTGGAAGGAATAGCACAATTTTTGGGAGCACGCAAATTCAAAAGGAGATGTGATGTGTTTTTCTGCTACAAGTAGTTTTGCTGCTGCAGGTATGTTAAGTGGTATTGGATTGTTATCTGTGTTGCATGTGCGTAAAGCCAGAGACTATGCACTGGCATTAGTACCGTTTGGATTTGCTATGCAACAATTGGCAGAAGGGATTATATGGCAGCGCTATGGTTATTTTAGTGACCAAGAATTAGTGCAAGCAATGGCATATGTTTTTCTAATAATTGCGTTTGTTGTTTGGCCAGTTTGGATACCAGGTGCATTATGGATGCGTGAGCGTGCGGCGAGCCGCAAAAAAATACTTTTTTATTTTTTATTGTGGGGATTGGTTGTTGCAGCTTATGCGGTGTATACGCTTATATTTAATGTAGTAGGTGTACGCATTTTAAATCATAGTATTGCCTATATGTTAAGTGATCAACATGTACAAGGTCAGATGGTATATCTAATCAGTTATGTGATTGCAACCGTGGTGTCATTCTTTATTTCGAGTAAAAAATTACATTGGTTATTTGGCATACTAATTGCCAGCGGATTATTGGCAGCATATGTAGTTTGGTCAATTACCTTTATCTCGGTATGGTGCTTTTTTGCTGCACTTGTGAGCATGTTGATTTTGGTTGATATGTATAGCGAATAGTAACTTATTTTTTGAGTTGTTTAGTTGCTTCAGCTACGGTTTTATTATCATATACAATTTCAGAAATAGCTTCTGTTATAGCCAGGGCTTGTGGTAACCCGTGTTGGAAAATATTTCTGCCTACTGCACATCCTGCAGTGCCCCCCGTATGTATCTGCTCATATAATTCTTGTAAATATGAAGTCGGATCTTTTTGTTTACCGCCTGCACAAATCACGCGTGTATTACCTGCTGCGGCAACAGCAATTTTTAAATTTTCGGGATCAACCGGTTTTATTTTTACAAAATCAGCTCCTAAAGAATTTGCTACACCGGTAGCGCCGGCAGCAAGTTGTGCTGGGTCACCTTGTGCAATGTGCTGGCCGCGCGGATATATCCAGAGCATAGCAATAAGCCCATGCTGATGGGCGGCGTATATTGTTTGTGCTGCTTGAGAGAGCATGGCACTTTCATACTCACTTCCCAAATATATGGTATATCCGATACCACGAATATTAAGACCGGTTAATTGTTTAAAATGCATAACATGTTCAATGTGCCAGAGTGCAGTGCTGATAGGATCTTTTTTTATGGTGGGTATTAAGTTTGTGGTTGCATTAAGTTTCACAATATAATTTACCTGTGGGTAGTGCTTGGCGTAGCGAGTCATTAATCCGAGGTGTGTGGCCATTGCACCAATTCGACCTTGCGCGGCAATTTTGAATAAATGTTCCGGAAACTGTGCATCATAATGTATGTTTTGGCCATAAAAATCTGAATTTAAATGTTCAATTTTTTGGTCGCATGAAAATAAAAAAAGTCGATCGGTGTTGTGCGTAATTGCATGATAATTTTCTGTAAAGATACTTTCTACTTGAGCAGGTATATCTGCAGGGATAATTATTTTATTACTCATTGGTTCTCCAGAAATAAGATATTAAACAATGCGATCATGAATAATAGCATGTTGCGCGATAATACGGAATAATGGTGCAGCAACGGTTGATGCAAAGACATTTTTGCGAGTTGATTCTTTTATGCAAGTGACAATAACACGCGAGTAGGTACCTTGTTCTACAATGCCGGCACAGGTATATAGGTTTTTATTATTTTGATATATGCCATTAACCAATAAATTGGCGGTTCCTGTCTTGCTCATGATGCGATATCCCGGTATACGTGCATACCGGGTGGTTCCTTGTTGGGTGGTATGTTCTAAAATTTCTTTAATTATACCTAATGTTTCTGTGCGATATAGTTGTTTATTATCATGAGGAGGTGCATTGCGATTCATGATGATCTGTGGTGTTACAAGATAACCACCGTTGGCAATAACACAGAATGCGCGGGCCAGTTGCAATATAGTTGATGAGACTTCATAGCCATATGATAATGAAATAATGGATTGTTTAGACCATTCCCATGGCGGGTTTAAAAATCCCTTATGTTCACCGGGCAGTTGGATGCCTGTTTTTTCTCCAAAGCCCAATTTTGTATAATGCTCATACAAAAGATCATCCAATCGCTTTGCAACGATAGCAATGCCAATATTATTTGATAAGGCAATCACATCTTTAAATGGTATGGCACCTTGTGCTTTCCAGGTATTTATTTTACGCCCATCAATATAAGTGGTGCGTGCATTCTTACAATCGATAAGCTCATCTATTTGTACTGCTCCTTCTTCAAGCGCAGCAAGAGCAGTAAATATTTTAAATACAGAGCCGCGTTCATATGCATCACTGATTACATGATTCCTGGTGGTATCAATATCTATGTGTTCAATATTATTTGGGTCAAAATGTGGATATGATACCATGGCAACAATTTCGCCATTTTTAGGATTCATAACTATAGCACATCCTTCTTGTGCGCCAAATTGTTCTACGGTTTTTTTAACTGCTTCATGAGCCAAAAATTGTAAATCATTATTGATAGTCAGCGTAATAGGTGTACCATGTTCACCGGTTACTTTAGTTTCTTTTTTAAAATAGAATTGTCCTGAACGAGCATCTTTTTCTAAACAAAATGTGGTAGGTGTTCCGGCAAGTTGCTTATTACAAGAAAGTTCTATACCCACAAGCCCATTATTATCTATATCAGTGAGTCCAACAATTGGTGCTGCCGCTTCAATGGGATAAAAACGATGCGGTTCACTTAAGAAATGTATGTCGGTGATATTATGGTTACAAATAAGCTTTTGTTGTTCTTTAGTGAGTTTCCGTTTTACATACATAAAATGTTTATGTTTGTGTTGCAAGATGTGTTCATATGCTTGTGGAAAATGTTCTTGTAAAAATGGGTATAAGGTATCTGGTGATTCAACGGCATTTGGTAAAATAAATGCAGAAACACAATCCTGATTAACAGCAAGTGGATGTGCACCTGTGCGATCATAAATAGGGGCACGAGGAGGCGCTTGTGTACGAGTAACATTATATTGCTGGGCGCCTAATTGCATATAAAAATTAGTATGACGAATTTGAATAAAGTACAAGTTAAATGCAATCATCACATAAATAATACAAAACAATAAAAAAATAATAGATGCACGTATTTTATATTTATTGGTTATCATCGGTTATCTTTTTTATTTGGTCTAAGTGTATATAAGTCATCTGTAATTTGTTATGTGCATATTTTTTGATTTCCGGTTTATCTTGTAGTGCATAAAGCATATACATACGTTCTTCTTGTTCATGTTGTAGTTTATCACGCAAATGTTCATTTTTTTGTTTGCGATACGATTGTTTTATAAACTGTGTATGCTTGTGTATTTGCAGAAATATAAACCCTATATGGGTAAGGATAAAAGTGGCCAAAAATAATCCACGCTTCATGATTGTTCCTTTTTTTATTTCCTTTTTTGTGGACTATAGCATGAAAGGGGGAGGATTGTTAATATATTGCGTATATTGATACGTATATCATATTTATTTTGTATATTATTTGATAATGAAATTTATTTCTTATTACAACAATGAGTCATAAAAAGAAATAAATTATATGTATAACAATGCTGCTACTTGCACAAGACTAAAAAGATTACCAGTCGTAATTCATACCAAAATGAACCTCAGAAGCACTTTCTCCCTTGCGTGGATCAAGCTTGAAACCCCAATCAATTTTGAGTGGCATAGGTTGCAGCATACGGATACCAACCCCAACTGAGTGACGATAGTCAAAGTTGTTACCTTCGAGCTGATTTGGTACTTCCAGACAATCAATGCATTGCTTAGCAAATGGATTATGTAATCCCGCACCACCATCATAAAAGACGACACCTTTGAGTGTCATGTCACCGGTAATTGGAAATACCAATTCTGCATTCCAAAATAATGCGCGTGATGCACCAATTGAATCTCCGGCAAATCGCGGACCAATTTGACCAAATAGATATCCTCGTACGCTATGTTGACCGCCAACATGGAAAAGTTCAGCATATGGTACGGTATGCTGACTAAATGGATGTACAATGCCACCAAATGCATGTAGATGGAATATAAGATCATATTCATCAATTAATGGAGTAAACCAATGAACTTCAATAGTTCCTTTGAAAAATCCGATTGTGTCATTAAAGGTTGGGAATGCAACCTTGTTTGCGATTTTCCACAAATGCCCGCGACTTGTATGAATTGGATGGTTAAGAGTATTTTGTTCTATGTAATTTGCAATCCATGCAAAGGTGCCCGGGTCAAATTCTTTGTTCAAAATGCATTGCAATGCATTATTTACAGCGGGTGGTCCACCAATGATATTGGCGAAAGGAGGTTGCTCATATTTAACGGAGTCTACGCCCGTGCTAAATAATACTTGTGTATCACGTAAAATTTGATATGTCGAACGCGTGATCCAACCTGCAGATAGTGCACCACCAGTTAATTTTGCATTAACGGCGCGTACGTTTCTAAAATTATCATAACTTGGACGGCGGTGATACAGATCGATAGCTGCAGAAATCGGTTTGTCAAATAACCAAGGTTGGGCAAGACGGAATGCAGCAGTTTGTTCGCCTTTTGCCCAACTTGCATCTAGATTTAATTGAATGCCGCTACCAAATAAATTGGTATCAGCTAAATTACCTTTTACCGAGAGTCCGGATGCAGGAGAGTTAAAGTCTGCGCCACCAAAACCCATCTGAATATTGAAGTTACCGGTTTTTGCCTCTTTCAAGATAAGATCAAGATCAGCAAGGTCATTACCGATACGCGTTATTTTCCAATTTACCCCATCACGCGGATCGAAGTAGCCAATGGATTCTACACTATTTTTAGATATATCCATGTGGCGTTGTGTAATTAATTCACCTTCTTCAAGAATAATTTTACGACGAATGATTTTATCACGCGTTTTTTTGTTGCCGCGGATATTAACTTTATTTAATCGTATTTTATTACCAAGCTCAGAATAAAATGCAAGGTCGACCGTTTTGGTATCTTCGTTTGGTTCAATAGATGGTTCTATATGTGCAAATATATAGCCGTGGTTTCCCCAAACACGCTCTAATACTTTTATAGTATTAGCAATTCTATCAGGTGAATAGAATTGGCCCTGGCGTACCGGTAGCATAGAAAGGAGAACCTCTTCCGGTAATAATTCATTACCTGGCGCTTTGACACTACCAATTTTGTAGCGTTCGCCTTCTTCTATTTCATACGTCAGTGTAATACGTTGTCGTTTGTCCATTTCTATCTGGACATCAGTTACTTTTGCTTGTAGAAAACCTTTGTTTTGATAGTAGCGGCTAATAAAGTGTTTATCAGCTTCGATACGCTCATCTTGATACATACCTGATTTATCCAAAAAGCTGAGAAGCCATTCTTCTCGGGTGATCATAATGTTACGCAATTCTTTACTTGGGATAGATTCGTTACCTATAAAGCGTACCTCTTTCACGACTGATTTAGGACCTTCGGTAATGGTAAAGGTTGCGATTGCCTTACCGTCAGTATCTATTTGTAGATCGGTATCTATTTGTACTAGGTGGTAACCTTTTTCGACATATTGTTTTTTGATTTTTTGCCCAAGAATTTTGAGTTCTTCTTTATCGAGCGCGGGAACATCAGCGAGTTCAATTGCTTTAGTTAGTTCTTTATCGGTCAGTTGTTTATTACCTTTAAATTGTACTTCTTTAATGACATGTTTTTCTTCAAGTACAACGTAAATATCAACTAAATTACTACCAATTGTTTCTGCTTCTACGGTGATATTATGAAATCGTTTGAGGCCAAAATAAAGATTGCGGATCAATTCACGTGATTTACGTGGGTCAAATATTTCACCCTCTTTGTACGGTATATATTTTAAGATAGCAGAAGCTGGTGTGAGTTTGTTGCCACTAATAATAATCTGATTAATACGGCGTATTGCAGCAAATTCTGATGGTGACTCTTTTTCATTTTCTTTGTCTTCTTGTTCAGCATCCGGTGTTATTTCTTGTTCGGCAGTATCGGGTGTATCTGTGTTTTGGTGAAAGGTGTTTAGTTCCGGCAACTGGTCTTTAGTATGAAATTCGAGTGTATCATCTCCATATTCCTCAGATGTACTGGGGTTTATTTCTTCCGATGTAATACCTACAAGGACATGAGGTAATGTTAACAAAAGAATGATAGCACATAAGTGTTTAGCAACATGAATACGTGTCGGGATCATTACTTGGCTCCTGCTGTTCTGTGCTGTATTATGCATAGCAACATAATTTTATTTAAGAGGTTAGTCCATTATATTACTATTATTTTCGAAATTGACTAGAGCAAGCGATATTTTTTAGTTACACTGTGTTGGTATATTTTGGGTAATGTAGAGCGAATAAATTCTGTATTTAATAGGGTTATAACATGTTAAAGCTTACCGATACATTAAGTGGAAAAAAGAAACTATTTCAATCTATTACACCGGGCAAAGTGTTAATGTATGTGTGCGGTATCACACCATATGATCGTGCGCATATCGGACACGGACGTTGCTACGTGGTGTTCGATTTATTATATCGTGTCTTGATGTTACTTGGATATAACGTAACTTATGTGCGTAATTTTACTGATATTGATGATAAGTTACTTAAACGTGCAGAACAACAACTAGGCGATAAGTTACGTTACAAAGAAATTGCAGATACTTTTATCAAAAGTTTTCATGATGACATGCGTGCATTAGATAACATTAAACCAAACCAAGAACCACGTGTGACCGATAACATAGATTTGATTATTGATTTTGTACAAGGGCTTATAAATAAAGGCCATGCTTATGTAGTGAATAATGATGTCTATTTTGATGTGCGTAGTTTTAAAAAATATGGTGAACTATCTAAACGTAACATTGATGAGCTTCTTGTCGGTGCCCGTATTGATGTGAGTGAAAAGAAAAAAGATCCTCTTGATTTTGCCTTATGGAAGGGAGAAGCAGAAGGTACTTTTTGGAAAAGTCCCTGGGGGTACGGCAGACCTGGATGGCATATTGAGTGCTCTACCTTAGCATCATACTACTTGGCAGATCATATTGATATTCATGGTGGTGGTCTTGATTTAATATTTCCACATCATGAGAATGAGATTGCTCAATCAGAAAGTTTACATGATGATATTTTTGTAAATTATTGGGTACATAATGGGTTTGTGGTGCTTGGTAAAGAAAAAATGTCGAAATCATTGGGCAATATTGTAACATTAGATGATCTGTTTGCTCGAGTAAATCCCATGGTAGTTCGCTATTACTTTTTAAGTCATCATTATCGTGCGCCTATGGAATTTTCTCTTGAAATAATTACACAAGTGCAAAAAAGTTATGAACGGTTAATTAATGCATTTGGCGAAGGTGAGTCAGCTCCCTATGATTATGCGCAATTATATGCTATGCCAATTATAAGCAAGATGCTTGATTTTCTATGTGATGATTTAAATACCCCGGGTATGCTTGGTGTATTATTTGAACACATAAATGAATTGCAAAAAGATTTGCAACAACGTCAAGCAGTACAATTTATACTGCGTCATGTGCTTGGTTTAACATTGGAACCACTAGCCAAAGAAATAGTTGAGATTACTCCGGAGATACAGCAGCTTATTGATGAGCGTGAACAAGCGCGGGATGCAAAAGATTGGGCGCGCGCCGATAAAATTCGTGATCAATTACAGCAACTTGGTGTATCTGTGCAAGATAAAAAAATAGATTAATAGTCTTTTTATAACGGAGTGTGTGTAATGAAACGTATAGGTACGAGTATAATTGTAAGTGTAGCAATCACTAACTACATATCCGGAATGGAACATTTAGAAAAATTGTATGAAAAATGTGAGAATCGATCAAATTCACGCATTGGTTTAATACACTCACGTTCATACGAAGAAAAAACAAATATTGCCCTACCAACCGGTAAAGGTGCACTCATACAACATTTCAATACATTACGTATTATTGCAGATGATATGTTTCCGGATAATCAATCTATTCAAGCAGTACAGACATTATTAGATATAACCGATAGTTATAATGCCGATTACTTAGCTCAGCTAATGGGAGCATTTATGACTGTTGAAGGCTTGTTTAATCAGATTATTGATCAAGATAGTCAAGATCAACTTATGCACTATGTGCAACAGTTTAAAAATCGTATTAAATCTGAGCAAAAACGTCTTGAAAATAAAATAATTGCACGCAGAAAATTATCCGGTATTTTGCGAACAAAAAAATAATATATTGTTATGAGTTCGGGAATGTGGTGAAAGTATTATGCCGTATAGTATGTGCATATATGTTTTGTTATATGCATACGTATGCTATGAAAAAAGATATACGGGAAAGTCCACGATATAAACAAGAACTATCTCTTATAGATGCAAAATATAAAAAAGCAGAAGAAGCACAAGCAATCTTATGTGCATTTGACTTATATTTGAATTTGAATGAGGTAGAAGATATACCTATGCATTCTGCACGTTTTGCGCAGTATCCACTGAATGCATTTATGTGTGCATATATTCCTTACATGCATGCACGGTTTAAAGATAGCTGGCAAGATGAATCTATTAAGTGGTCAAAAAATGATCAGTCTGAGCAAATATATTGGCATGTACTTGGGAACTATTATGGCTTTGCAACCTATATGTATCGGGGATTTGTTTTCTTTATTGGCGGACCTATGTATAGCACATATTTTCATAAAGGTTTGTCGCATTATATAGAAAAAAAAACAGAAATTGCCCAATGTACGGATAAAAAATTACTCGATTTAAAGCAGCAAGAATTACTTTATTTAGCAAATAAGATGACACAAAGATACAAGATACACCTTATGCCTAAGCCGGGGATGGAATATTATTGGGCCGTACTTATACCGCTTATGAAGCGGTTGTGGGAAGACACTGAATTTGCTCAATTAGTGAGTAAATTTAAAGTTGCTAATAACTTATCTCTTAATATGGATAAGTACAAAAAAGTATTACCAAAAATAGTCTTATATATACACGAAGGTAAAAAAAATGCGCAAAAAGCACTTGATCAAATATATGCGATGTTTCAACAGTATGAAGGTCTTGATATAACCCCACGGTATAACCAACGCGTGACAAGCTTGATTTACTTTGCGCAGGGCAATGGTGACGATAAGCAAGATGAGTTTGCAGAATATTATGAAGAGCCGGAACGTATTTATTATACATCAATAATCTTAGGCAAAAAAAAGAAGAAATTTCACCTAAAAATACCGCATTAAAAAAGGCGCCATAACGGCGCCGTAATTAACCAAGGTAAAATTTTATTTTCTCTTGTAATGCTGCTTTACTCATGTAGCCAACCTCTTTACCTTTTACTTCACCATCTTTCAAAAAGATGAATGTTGGGATAGATGTAACACCTAATTTTATTGCTACATCACGGGCTTCATCAACATTTAATTTTGCGAAGGTATATGAGTCGCCCAGCTCTCTGGATAATTCTTCAAACAAAGGCGCCATTTGCTGACAAGGTCCACACCAGCTTGCATATGCATCAAGTACAACGGGTTTTGATGAACGGATGACGTCTGATTCAAAATTTTGTGCGGTAATATCTACTGCCATAGGAATTCCTTACGTTAAAAAAAGATGCGATATGGATTATATATAACTATACCAATGAGTGCAAAAAGATCCAAGTAATACTCATTAGGGCTGCGTAGGAGTTGATACTGGTTGTGGAACTACACAAGGGGTACATCCGGTTACCCTTTTCTGTTGCGGTCCATTTCTAAATTTATATCCTTCTATAGTAAGTGAGTTGATTGCTTGGAGAGGTACAATTTTTTCTATTGGGCCGGCCGGATTAATTTCGTCGCAGTATATTTTATTTTTTAAATCAAGCAGGTAGTGTGACTTTGTTTTTTGTTCGTTGTTAGAAATAATTACGATCTCGATATATTCAATTTTGCGATACCCTTGTTCTTTTTGATACACCCATACTTGTTCGGGGTATGGAATACGTATTTCATATGTTTCGTTTAAATCAATTTTAGTGGTCACTAATTGTGTGCGAGGATCAACGGTTAGCATGAATTCTTGTCTTTTGAGATTGCCTTGTTTATCGGTAATTGCTTGCGATACTTCGCTTTGTAATGATGGTTTTTCATACATGGGAATCTGTCTAAATTTGTGGTCAATAGAAATATTATCTACACGAATAGATTTATTATTTTGACGAGTAACAAGTGTGCCATAAAAATTGACACGTTGTTTTTCATTACCATCTATGGATGATTCTTGAGAGCTCCAGTTTGCAAGCCATAATGTACTGACTATGCACATGATTAAAAAAGAAGTGGTATGTAGAAATTTCATGATAAGGAATCCTTTTTTTAGTGGGTTAGTATGGTTATTTTTATATGTACTATAACTGGTTACTGATGCGCAAGTAGTTTTTATCGATACAGCTAGACAATAGGAGATTAGGTTTGCTAAGGTTAAAAATAATTGTACATAAAAAAAGGAGTATATATGTTTGGACAAACGGAGCCCTCATCTGCGCTTTCTATCAAATCAATTATGTATGCAGTATACGGTTGGATGACTGTTGCTTTGGCAGTTACGGCCGGAACGGCATATTATATTGCGCAAACACCAACTTTTTATCAAATGTTGGTTGATAACTCTTGGTTACTCTTTGCATTATTTATAGGGCAAATATCACTCGTGCTTATATTAACTATTTTTTTACATCGCATGAGCTTGACTGGTGCACTTGCTATGTTTTTAGTATATGCAGCATTATTGGGTGTTACCTTATCTTCTATTTTTCTTGTATTTACGCAAGCATCCATAGTAACTACTTTTTTAGTAACGGCCGGAACTTTTGGGGTAACCGGGTTATATGGATATTTTACCAAATCTGACTTGTCTGCCATTGGTAGTTTAAGCATGATGGCATTATTCGGCTTAATTATTGGGTTAGTTGTTAATTTATTTTTACAAAATCAAATGATTGATTTTATTTTGTCTGGTGTTGGTGTCATAGTATTTACCTTACTGACTGCTTATGATACGCAAAAAATTAAGCAAATTGCACAAAAGATGTCTGCTAATAAAGAAGTAAGCGGTAAAATAGCTATTCTTGGAGCGCTGACACTCTATTTAGATTTTATAAACTTATTTTTATATTTGTTACGTTTCTTTGGTAAACAAAAAGAATAAAAAAAGGAGTGAGCTAGTGGAAATACGTAAAATTATATTTAGTGCATTGGCAATTGGTGCAGTCGGTTGGATTTTTATCGCAGAAAAAAATAATAACCCTCTTGCCGAGCGTATGGATGCGGCTGATGCTGCTATCACGCAAGAGATACAAGAAGCAACGACGGAGCAACAAGAAAAGCTTGAATCAGAACGCCCTCAAGGGAAACAGGAAGTAGCAGAATCATCTGACCAAACAAACCAAGCACCGGAACAAGAATTGGCACCGTTGAGAATGAATGAAGATATTAATGATGTAGAGGCAAAACGTGCTGCCGCAAAAAAATTAGTTGAACGTGCAAAAAAATATTTTGATGAGCATAGCTTAGAAGATGCATGTAGCACGTTTGCGCATACCAAAGAATTTGTAGAGGGTGAGCTCTACATTTTCGTTTTTGATAAGAAGGGCGTAGTTTTTGCCAACCCGGATGAAGAATTAGTATGGTCTAACTTGTTGCTTATTAAAGATGAATTTGGCGTGCCGGTTGCAAAACCGATTCTTGATACTGCAAAGGCAGGTGGCGGATGGGCTACCTATCAATGGCGTAATTCAACTAAAAGATCCTGGGTGCAACCGGTGAGCAAAGACGGTAAGGATTATGTGATAGGCGCCGGTTACTATCCTCACTCAAAGGAAGATACGGTAGTGAGCTTGGTAAAAGCAGCAGTCGTATTATTTAATCGTGTAAAGTCTGAGGGTAAGCAACCTGCTATAGCCTTTAGTGATATGAGTTATCCTCTTGGCAATTTTGTATTTGCAGATTTATATCTATATGTTCTTGATGAAAAAGCTACCTTGATGGCGCAAGGTGATCGACCAAATTTAATTGGTACCAATGCCTGGGATTATAAAGATGCAGAAGGTAAATTGGTCAACCAAGAAATTATTAATCGTGCAAAAGAAACCAAGCAAGGTATTTGGGTTGATTATATTTCTAAGCGTGCTAAAAAACATACGTATGTAGAAAAAGTAGAAGATGCAGAGGGTAATTTCTATTTTATTGCCTGCGGTTATTATCCGGAAGAAAATCGTCAAGTTACGGTTGATTTAGTACGTAAAGGTTACACCTTTATGAAGCGTAGCGGAAAATCTGCAGCTGCAGAAGAATTTACTGATCGCACCAATGATGAATACCGTTACGGTGATATTTATTTAGTTGTGTATGACATGAAAGGTAAGTGTATCGCAAATGGCGGAAATTCAGAATTGGTAGGCAGAGACATGTGGGATGCGAGAGATGAAGATGGTCGTTATTATCTGCGAGAGATAATTGAAGAAGCAAAAACGGTTGGTAGCGGTTGGTCTACCTTTAAAAGAAACAAGTCATACATGTCAGTTTATTTTGAAAAAATTGAACTTGGCATAGATACATTTGTAATTGGTGCCGGTTTATATCCGGTTTCTAAAAAAGATACAGTTGATCTTATGACTAAAACTGCAGCCGGTTTCTTTAATGCCCAGTCACGCAAAGATGCATTAGCAGCATTTGTCAGAAAAGATGGTCCATTTGTAAATGGTGATCTTGAGATATTTGTGTTTGATGTTACCGGTATATGTTATGCATATGGCACTGATTATGATTTAATTTGGCGAAAAATGCTTGATATTAAAGATGATGATGGTAAGCCATTTGTAAAATTATTTATAAATGCAGTAGAACGTGGTGATGCAGAAGTGAGCTTTAAATTAAATAAACATATAAAAGTTGCAGAACTCGTTCCGGTAGAAAAAGGTAATATAAAATATGTGATAGGCTCTAGTTACTTTATTAATTAATTATATATAACAATAAATAAGGCGGTTTGATTATATATCAAGCCGCCTATTTTTTTAAATAGCTGGAGGAGAGAGAGGGATTCGAACCCTCGATTCCGATCTCTCGGAATAACGGTTTTCAAGACCGCCGCATTCAACCGCTCTGCCATCTCTCCACATATGTAAAAGAAAGAATTTAGTGGTGCGCCCGGGAGGAGTCGAACCTCCAACCTTCAGATCCGTAGTCTGACGCTCTGTCCAATTGAGCTACGGGCGCATTTAAATTTTAAACTAACCAGCTGTGCCAGCTATGCCCTTGCGTAGTCTGGTGGAGAGAGAGGGATTCGAACCCTCGTGCCCGGTTTCCCAGACTCTTGCTTAGCAGGCAAGCGCTTTAGACCACTCAGCCATCTCTCCAAAGCTGTGTTTTTCAATATCCATAAAGGATAAATCTAATTAGCTGTTTATGCAAGTTATTATGCGTTAATTTTTAATAAAAGTGTAGCTTTTTTTGCTGCTTTTGTATATCTGTATAACATAAAACCTATGCTTAAGGAGCACGTATGCTTTTATTTGAAGTTAAGGTGGTGCCAAGTGCAGGCCGTATTGCCTGGACAATTGATAGCTCCGGTCAGGTAAAATGTTTTTTAAAAAGTGCGGCAGAAAAGGGTAAGGCCAATCGTGAACTTATTAAATTGTTGGCCGATATATTGGGTCTCAGGCAAGGGCAAATACGGATAGTTCTCGGTGAAACCTCACGTAAAAAACGACTTAAAATTGATGCCGATTTTTCACGTGAACAAATATTACATATGCTTAATTTAGATAAGCAAATTCCATTGTTTTAATAAGTTTAGGGAGTAGTATGCCTTATTTTAAATGGTCCGGTGTTGATATAATGGGTGCATGCCGTAAGGGTAAATCATTTGCTCGTACAGACAAGCACCTGGATGCCGTCCTGCTTAAGCGTGGTGTTGCATTACTTAGGGTGCAACCGGTACGGTTTTGGATTGTACGACCTATTAATTTAGCACATATTGTACATGTGTTCCGGCAGCTGACTACGCTCTTGGATGCGGGCATACTATTACCTGAAGCACTCGATTTGGTAGCGGAGCAAATTGATCACCCACAATTGCAAGATATTATGCATAAACTTGCTGATGTCGTGCATGAGGGCATTCCGTTGAGCGAGGCAATGCATGAATACCCGCTATTTAATACTATGATGGTGCAACATATTAGGGTGGGAGAAGAATCGGGTAATTTAGCACTTGCCTTTGACGCATTGAGCAATTCGATTGAAATGACACATGATTTTTATAGTAAATTACGTGCCGTGCTTTTATTGCCTATTATCACTTTAGGATTTTTTGTATTGATTGCCGCTGTTATTTTTACCGTTATTATTCCACGATTTGCAGATCTATTTGCTGCAAGCCATCAAGATATTCCGCTGTTTACGCGTGTATTGTTGCAGATAAGTTCATTGTTGTGCAGTTGGTATGGTCTGTATCTTTTAAGTTTTATGATGATGGTAGGTATTGCAATATACTGGTATGTCGCTTACAGATCCGGCAAGCAAAAACTTTTGACTTTGGGGGCACGTATGCCCTTGCTAAGTACCATTATTAGATATCGTTTTTTAGCAAATTTTACCTATAGTCTTGCGATGCTACTGAAAAGTGGTATGCGCTTGGTACCTGCTTTGCGGGTGATGCGGCAAGCCAGAGAGGGACAGCTATTTTATGAGCATCTTGATTATGTAGAAGAATCGGTCGATTCAGGCAGCTCGCTTAGTGATGCCTTGGCCCAGTGCCCCGGTGCCATATTCGGCCAAGATACCATAGCTATGATTGCTGTGGGAGAAGAATCAGGCCAATTACCTGCAATGCTCGCGCGGATAGCTCATTCTTATCATGAGCGGGTCAAACGGCGGCTAGACTTGAGCACTACTATGCTTCAACCACTGTTTATGCTGCTACTAGGGTTACTGGTGACAGGGCTTATTTTTGCTGTCTATGGGCCTATATTTAACTTGGCCAATGTGGCCGGTTTCTAGCTTATACCTGTAAATTTTCATTTAAACAGTATGTCATCCCTGTAATAGGGGGGGCATTTGTCAGTTTGAACCCTTTGGTATATAGTAAAACTATAGGTTTATAGCTATTAAATGGGGTAAATGGAGGTTAATCATGTTATCTCACATACATATTTTTAAGAAATATATTGCGCTTGTTATTCTCTGTGGCATTGCGACACCGTTTGCAGTTTCTGCGGCGGGGCAATCAGACCAAGAAAATCCACTCATGCAAGAAGCAGGCCAAGTGGTAGAACGTCTAGTGAAAAAACAAAAAAGATTACAAAGACGTTTTGAACTTTCGCGTGACTTGCTCAATAATGATAAGCATGCATTTGCGCATATACAACCTATTATAAGTGATTTTGAAGCACAAGAGCTTCAACTCAATAAATTAATGAATATTACCAAACCGGTGACCATGCTTGGGCATACCGGGTTATCTTGGATGTCTATTCCTGTAGCTGACCAACAAGAAATTAAACGTCGCCAAGCCATGCTGCGTGCATTGGTAGAAGATGCTTCTGCATTTGAACAATTGCAAAATGCATTGCAAGATGTGAGCAAGGGTGAGCTTGCATTGTTACGTTACTGGGATACAGAAAGCAAATTTAATAAATATATTAATGATAATTTCGTTTACAAAAAAGGGGCAATAAATAAATTGCCTATCGTAGGTTCATTCTTGGATACTACTGAATCATGGAATAATAGTTCAGTTGCCCTTGAAGGTGCAGCATTATCTCGTCTAGTAAATTTGGTAGTGCCATTCACATTAAGCTCGTATGCTTATTCTTGCTTAAATCAAATGGCATGGCAACCTTCTTCTGGATGGAATTTAAAAACGGCTGCAGAGGTGTGTATTCCAAGCAAGAAGAAAGCGCGTAATTTTATAAAATCTACCGCATATGGGTTAACGAGAGATTTATGGGAACTACCTTTAGATCCACGTGGTAAATTACGTAGTCCTGACTCAGCAACCTATGCAGTATATGATTATGATCAACAGGCAAATGATATTGTACGGGATGAACGTGGATCCCCTAAGCGTGTATCAAAACCATTAGATCAAATGGGAGCAAACCATATTGAGCAGGTACTTTTAGATGGATCTGCTGCAGATAGGTTCCGTCTTGGATGTGATACAATGCAAAACAGTAAATATAGCCCTTATGCCGGTTATGCGCTTGGTAGTGCCTATGTATTAAGTTATGCAGCACTTTACTATTGGCTTGAATGGGGTTGGTTTGGCATTTATGGTATCGCAAAAAGAGGTAAAGAAGTACTTACAAAAATGCAAAAATTACATCGCTCATTATCTGAGGTTGCGGCTCTAATGCGTTCACTAAACACACTTGATTCGGTGGTGGCACAGGTTCCTGCACTACATAATTCTGCAGCCCACAAAAATTTACAAAGCGTGCTCGACAAATCAAATTGGTCAAAAGATTTACGAGATCTTATGGATCTATTTGCAACCGGTACATTTGATAACCCTGATGCATGGGTATATTCACGTGGCCGTACGCTCAGAGCATATAACTTACTCAAAAAAGTAAAAGATGAATTAATTCCGGCGATGCAAGCAATAGCAGAGTTTGACGCATATTTTGCCATAGCGCAACTGTATAAAACACATCAAGGGCAATCAAATCGTTTTGTCTTTGCGGACTTTGTACAAAGCAACATGCCACAAGTGAACATAGATGGTTGTTGGACACCATTGGTGCCTGCACAAGAAGCGGTAATGAATGACGTACGTTTGGGTGTGCGCGATGTGCCAGTTCGTATGATGATCACCGGCCCTAACGGTGGTGGTAAATCTACTTTCTTAAAATCATTGGGCCATGCGGTTATGATGGCACAATCATGGGGTATCGTACCTGCGCAAAAAGCACAACTTACACTATTTAGTGGCGTACGTACAAGTTTAGACCCTCGTGAAGATATTTCACGCGGTATCTCGACCTTTATGGCGCAAAAAGAGCGTATTGGTTTGCTCAAAGAATATGTAAAACAAAGTAATGCACAGAAAAAAATGTTGATCATGCTAGACGAACCGTATCGTGGTACTACCGATGCGCAAACAGAAGAACGTATTTGCGAATTTGGTAATCATGTTGCACGCTTGCCACATGCAGTTGTATGTATTGCAACGCACGTGAAAAAACCGGTAACTCTTGCAAATAATAAGAGCTTTGCAAACTACCACGTAGAGATCCAAGATCTTGGTAATGGTAAGTTCAAACGTCTCTTTAAAGTACAGCCGGGTGTAGCAAATAAATGGTTAAACAATAAACGCTGGGCAAGCCAGTTTGTTGATTGGTTAGACACAGAAATTAGAGAAAAAGCTGCACGCAGACAAGGTGGTATGGGGCTACCTGCAGCAAGTGCGTAAATCAATTTTATTTTGTGAACAAAAAAGCCATCTCATTATGAGGTGGCTTTTTTAATGCTCTTTTGTTTAATTGGTAATCTGTTACAATTGCTTATTATCAACAATGTCTTTACAGAGGGGGATTACTCTATGTTTTTTGTATATCGATATAAACAGTTTATAGCACGAGCCTTATGTGTGAGTTTATTGCTGCCCGCTATGTTAAGTGCGCATACTCATGCACCGGATGCCACTGATAAATCACTTATCTCTACTATCCAAAAACGATACGAACATACACGCAATAAAATTGCAAATGATTTGCTATTGAGTGTGCCCAATGAATTTGAGCATGCAGAGTCAATTATAACTTCATTTGAATGGCAAGAATTGCAGGCTAATAATCTGGTCAAAAAACTTGGTAAGACAGAAACTGTGTTTGGGCGGCAAGGGCTTAAGTGGTTATTAATGCCGGTGAAAGGCCAGCATGAGATTACACGTCGCCAAACCGTGGTGCATGCATTGGTTGATGACCAATCATTTTTTACATCATTGCAAACATCATTGCAGAAAATAAAACAAGGTGAAGATGCCTTGTTGTTATATTGGGACAAAAATAACCCACATCACGAAAGTGTTAAAAGCTTTTTTTTCAAGTTGCTGCCTGCTGATATCAAAGAAAGTTTTAATAATAGTGCACTGGCATTAAATGCCGGATTTGCATATTCGCTGTTTATATCATCACGTATTTTATTGTATGAATTAGGTTTGGGGGGTATACAAGCAGAGTTTATGTCGCCGCATGAAGACCTGAATATAAGGCGTGGTCTTAAAGAAGGGTTCCAAGCACCACTGCGTTATCATAATTGGTTTCAAGATAAATATAAAGACCTAAGTTCAGTAAAAAAAAGTGCTAACCCCGCAGAATTTAGTTTAAAAAAAATGTATACCATACTTTCAGATGGATCATTTGGTGATAAATATGCATTTTTTAAAGATGCATATGGTGGAGGTATATTTGGTAAACTGGTTGGGGCTACATGGGGCGGTATTCATGCAATATCATATGATTGGTTATGGGGTATGCTTACCTACTATGCATGGACAGAGATGAAAGATCGTATTGCGGTTGTTAATGCAGCACAAAAAGTTCTGGTTGACGTTGCAGCGCTTATGCGTGGTCTGCAAGAACTAGAGACCGTAGTATCTCGTTCTCCGGTATTACGCGGCACTAATGTACATCAGCATTTACAGCGCGTGATGAATAAGCGCTACTGGTCTAAAAACTTTACTGACTTAATGAGGTTGTTACATTCTTCTACATTTGATGGGTCAACCAGTTGGTTTTATTCTCGTGGTAATGTGTTGCGCGCGCATAGGTTATTAGCACAGGTCAAGCAAGAGTTGGTGCCGGCATTGCAAGCTGCCGCACAATATGATGCTTATCTTTCTATCGCAAAACTATTTAAAGATTATCAAGACAAAGAAAATACATTCTGCTTTGTAGATTTTGTAGATAGTGATGCACCTGTTATCGATTTGCAAGAATGTTGGGAGCCGCTGGTTCCCGGTGATACGCACATAACAAATGATATTCAGCTTGGTGTAGATCATAAACCAACACGTATGGTTATTACCGGCCCAAATGGTTGTGGAAAATCTACTTATCTCAAAGAATTAGGGCATGCCGTTATGATGGCGCAGTCTTGGGGTATTGTTGCAGCAAAAGAAGCAAAAATGACGATATTCCACGGCGTGCGCACAAGCTTAGACCCGCGAGAAGATTTATCAAAAGGTATCTCTACCTTTATGGCGCAGAAAAAACGTATCAAACAAGTACATAACTTCTTGCAAGCAAGTGACCCGAGTTTTAAAATATTAGCAATGCTTGATGAGCCGTATCGTGGTACGACCGATTATCAATCAGCACAGCGTATCTATTCCTTTGGCACGCAGGTAGCTCAACTGCCACATGCGGTGGTATGCATTGCAACGCATGTACGCAAACCAATTGAGTTAGAGCAAGATACTAAAGGTGCCTTTGTGAACTATCATGTAGAAATAGATGAGACACAAGAGGGTGAATTTGTACGCACCTTTAAATTGGCGCAAGGCCCTGCTACCTGGTGGTTTGATGACCAAGATAGGGCAGCCCGATTTGTTGACTGGCTTGATACAGAGATGCTACGACGAGCAAAGGGTGTCTCAGAAGAGGACACTTTTTAGTTTGACTAATAGGTGGATTTTGGCTATCTTTATGGGCATATGTAGTCTTTGAAAAATTTGTGTGCCGGGGTGGCGAAATTGGCAGACGCACGAGACTCAAAATCTCGCGGTGGCGACACCATGCCGGTTCGAGTCCGGCCCTCGGCACCAGTACTTTGCTTATCCGGACCTTCAGGCTTGGCAAGCGGAGTTTATCCTGAGTATGTGATAAGTGCATCGAAGGGACTGGCACGGCCAGTAATATAAAAAATTTGACAAAACATAGAGAGTATCGTGTCAGAAAATAACTGTATATTTTGTAAAATTATTGCACGTCAAATTCCATCAAAAATTATCGCAGAGAATGATGACATACTTGTCATTCAAGATATTGCGCCAAAGGCGCCCATTCATTATCTTATTATTCCTAAAAAACATATTGCTGATGTTCAATCATTAGATAATTCTGATGCAGCCCTTGCAGGCAAAATGTTGTTGATGGCGCGCGATCTTTCTCAAAAATTACCGGGTTCCGGTGCATTCAGACTAATCATAAATAATGGTGCAGAGGTAGGACAAAGTGTGTTTCATATGCACTGCCATTTTATTGCCGGCAAATGCATGAGTGATTTTTAGTTCTAAACAGGTTACTGTTTAAGTGATTCTGATTCAAAAAACGCACTATCCGGTGGAAATTCATCCTGTTCCTTAAACTCATCTTGGTAAAATAATAACAGACCAATAAATACAATTACTGCAGCAAGATAAAAGTGCCATGTAATAGTTTCATGCAAAAAGAGCCAACCATATAATGCGGTAAAAAGTGGCGACATAAATCCGGCGAATGATAAAAAGGTAGCGGAGTATTTTTTGAGTAAAAATCCATATAAATTATGACAAATAATATTGCTGATTAAAATAATAAGCCCAAGTAAAACAACAAAGGTGCCAAGATTGCTTACCGGGCGCATAGTATCTTCTACTACAAAAGAAGTAAATAGTGCAAGCAGGCCGCCACTTGCCATTGATATGCCATTAATCATCATAGGTGAATAACTTTTTTCTCTGACAAGTTTGCGTACTATAATCCAGCTATAGCTATGCAGTGCAACTGCTAAAATGACCGCTAACTCCGGCCAAGATAGGTATCCCCATTCACCAATCGCTTGCTCACTTGGTGATGTACTAATGAGCATAGGAATAAGTCCAATAAAGCCAATTGCCAAACCAAGCCATTGCTTGCGAGTGATTTTTTCTTTAAAGAATAAGTACGAGTAATATGAAGACAAAAATGGCGATAAGTTATACAAAAATGATGCTTTTGATGATGGCATGTATTTAAGGCCCCAAAAGCGCAATATGTAGGTAAAATAAATACCAAATAAGGTAATTTGTGCATAATACCATAGATGTTTGCGTTTAAATTGGAATTGTTGTTGTGGGTGAAAATATTGATATGATAGTAAAATAGTGCCTGCAATAAGCATACGGATGCCCACCAAAAAGGTTGGCGTAGTATAATTTAAAATTGCTTTGCTTAAAGTAAATGAACCAGCAAATAGTGCATAGAGAAGAATAATTAATAACATGAATGTTACCCCTATCTGCGTCAACAAGACGATACTAAAATATTTCAGCAAAATTATTTATTATATTTATTTATACACAAAATATTAGGAGATATAAAGGGTTAGCGGCGAGATGCTAACATTTCATTGTTTTCTGTGGTAGATTTTGGACACATGCTTAACATCACTAAAAGGATCTAGCCATGAAAATTATCATCATATTAGTAAGTTGTATTTTATCTTTTTTCGCAACCGCGGTTATGAGTTACATTGCTATGGCAACTGCTATAGGGCCATGGATTACGCCAACGGTTGTCTTATCTTCAGTTTTATTATTCAAAGTTTTTACCGGTCATATATATATGCGCAATATTGCCTTTGCTACGGTGGCAAGTTCTGTCGGGGGGATAGTAGCCACTGCGCTCGGCTTTTCATTCCCGGCATTATATTTTTTGGATAGCAGTCTTTTTGATGCATGGCTTGCAGCACCATTGTATTTTATCGCGGTAATTATTGGTATATCATTGGCCGGTGGGTGGTTGGGTATGTGGATTGCTAATGTTGCAGAACATAAATTACTCGTAGAAGAAAAATTGCCCTTTCCCATAGGTGAGCTTGCATACAGCATGATGGTAGCGGCAAGTAATCATATTCGTAAAGCTTATGAGCTTACTATTGGATTTTTGGGAACCATGCTTTTTTGTGTAGTACAAAATGGTATACAAGCATTGCAGGGTTTTATCCCAAAAACATGCACCATATTTGGCCCCTTGACGCTTGGCTATGTTTGCATTCCGGTTATTCGATTTGATTTATTACCAATTTTTTGGGCAGTAGGTTTTGTAACCGGTCATGTCATTGCAGTGCCTTTGGTAGTTGGCGTGCTTTCGAAAATTCTTCTGCTCGAGCCGCTCAATAAACTCTCTTGGTTTTCTCATCTTTCTCCGGTGGAATTTGTATTGGCATTTTGTAGCGGTATGGTACTTGCCGGTGCAGTGTCAGGTTTTATCGGATTGCCTAAACAATTATGGCGGGGTGTTAAGAATATAAAGAAAAAAATTAATAATGATCAAGTAGTATCATGGAGCAAGGTACATATAAATGGTTTGTCATTTGATCAACTTATTGAGCTTGGCTTATTGCTTGTTTTTTGTATCTTTTTTTTAACCTATTTTGGTTTTTCTTTTCTAGCGCAAGTATATTTATTAGTTTTTTCTGCTATTTGTGCATACCAGATTGCTGCTATTGCCGGTAAAATTGGTTTAGCATTACTCGGGCGCTATGCTACATTTGTGATGGTACCAGGTATGTTGTTCTTTGGTTGGAACTCGGTGCAACTGGTTTTGGTTTCTACTTTTGTGCAAATAGCTGGTGGCGTGGCAACTGATATTTTATTTGGTCGAAAAATCGGTAAATTAGCAGCGATAGATCACACAACATTAAAGCGTTATCAATATCTTGGGTTAGTGGTCAGTGCAATCTCTGCCGGTATAATTATGTGGCTTTTAATACGTCATTTTCAATTGGGCTCTGATGGTTTATTTGCTCCCAAGGCACAAGCACGACGCTTGTTAATTGATGCAAAGCAGTTTGATTATTGGGTGCTAATTATCGGGGCTTTATTTGGTCATTTATTAAAAAAAGTAAAAATAAATCCCACGTTGGTATTTGGTGGATTGCTCATGCCGGTAAACTTAGTAATAGGGTTAGTATTTGGTGGTTTATGTACCAAGCTGACCAAAGATAAAGAAGCATGGTATCCATTCTGGTCCGGTGTATTTGCAGCGAATTCAATATGGATGTTATTACAGGCATTGTTTTAAATACATTATTTTTTATTTCAGTATATGCATACGCTATTTCTTAACCCAGTGTTAGGAGAGGGTTTGCGCTATGTCGTCCTTTTCTGCCTAAATGAAAATCCGTAGATTTCGGTCAGATACCTCTAGAAATTAACCTTTTTGTGTCATTTTTCTAAAATTATTACGATTTATAGGGCGCTATTGTTACTATGGTAATAAGGGAAAAAAGGGGGAGTGGACTATGAAGCGCTTTTTGCTAACTATTATTGTTATTATGCTTATGCTCCTAAATATGCGCTCTTGTGCGCTTGAGGACACATCGCATACTTTTGATGTTGCGCCATTCGAATTGACTTTATCTGCCAATAAGCAATCTAATAAATTGGCCGCCGTGAGTCGTATTAAAAAGGCTCGACAACAAAAAACAGTACAGATGCATAAGCATAAAAAATCATTAGACCGTCAAAACATATCAAATAAGAATAAAGCGCGGCAGTTATTGGCTCAACAAAGAATCCAAGAGAAAAAACGCTCATCTATGCAGGTAGCTCAGCAAATCGCAGAAGAACGTGAAGCTAAGCGGTATTTGGCACAACAAAAGTATTTGGAACAAAAGCGTGAGCGAGCTCAAAAGCAAGAAGAGCTGAAAGCGCATGCACTACGCGCGCGACAGCAGGCTGCCGATGCGCGCAAAGCCAAAGAATTATTAGCACAGCAAAAAGTTGCTGAAAAGAAAGCCCAACAACAGGCTTTAATACAGCAAAAGGCTGTAGAAAAAGAACATGCGCAATTATTAGCTCAAAAAGAAGCAGAGCAAAAACGTAGAGAAAAGGCGTTGCTGGCGAAGCAAAAAGAAAAAGAGAAAGAACAACAACAATTAATTGCTCAAAAAATGACAGAAGAAAAACGTAGAGAAAAAGAATTATTTGCTCAAAAAAGATCTCAAGAAAGAGAAAATCAAAAAATTTTAGCTGAACAAAAAGCTGCAAAAAAAAGACAAGTGCAACAATTATTAGCCCAACAACGTAAGGAAGAACAAGAACAGAAGAAGGTTATAGCAGAAAAAGAAGCAGCTGCAAAGGCCAAAGAAAAACAATTGTTAGCACAGCAAAAAGCGCAAGAACAAGAACAGAAGCATATCTTAGCAGAACAAAAAGCAGCAAAAAAGGCTCGAGAAAAAGAATTGATTGCGCAGCGCAAGGCAGAAGAAGCTGTACAAAAACAGTTAGTTGTAGAGCAAAGAGCGGCAGAGAAAGAAAAAGAGAAACAATTACTGGCACAGCAAAAAGCGCAAGAACAAGAACAAAAGCGTATCTTAGCAGAGCAAAAGTCAGCAGAAAAGATAAAAGAAAAAGAATTGATCGCGCAGCGCAAGGCAGAAGAAGCTACGCATAAACAGTTAGTTGCAGAGCAAAGAGCGGCAGAGAAAGCTCAAGAGAAAGCTATTCTTGCTCAACAAAAAGAACAAGAACAAGAGCAAAAGCGCATATTAGCAAAACAGAAAGCACAAGAGAAAGCTATTCTGGCACAGCAAAAAGCGCAAGCTCAAGAACAAAAGCGTATCTTAGCAGAACATAAAGCAGCAGAAAAGGCTCGAGAAAAAGAATTGATTGCGCAGCGCAAAGCAGAAGAAGCTGTACAAAAACAGTTACTTGTAGAGCAAAGAGCGGCAGAGA
>Ga0210086_1000117_pt1 | contig 49447 bp, 53 predicted proteins | sample China_Galinas_PW_3_FD_184867 | JGI IMG/M metagenome (GOLD analysis project Ga0210086, IMG submission 184867) | Wetland microbial communities from San Francisco Bay, California, USA, that impact long-term carbon sequestration - China_Galinas_PWB_D2... | ecosystem: Environmental > Aquatic > Marine...
TCTAAAGGGGGCCGGCTAGAGGGTACCGACGCCGGCCTGCGAATTCTGGGCGAATCCCCAGTCGAGCAATCGCATCGCCTGATCCCAATTGGTCGGGGCGCCGGCAGTATCCAGCCCGAACATCGTCACGACGATCAGTCTGCGGTCACCGCGCTGCGCCGCGCCGACGAACGTCTTGCGCGCAATGTTGGTGTAGCCGGTTTTCCCGCCCAGGGCGCCGGGGTAGCGCTTGAGCAGCTCATCCTGGTTGACCAGCACGGTGTCGCCGGTCTTGGTAGGGAACACGGCCGTCGGCTGAGCGGTGATCTGCGCGAACACCGGGTTGGCCATCGCCGCCCGGAAGATCACCGCGAGGTCGTGCGGCGACGTCCACATGGGAATCCCCGGCCCGTCCAGCCCGGACGGGCTGCCTGCGTTGGTGCCGTACGCCCCAAGCAGTGCGGCCGTTGCGTTCATCTTCGCCACCGCCTGATCCTGCCCGCCCAGGCCGCCGGCCAGTGTGTTCGCCGCGTCGTTGCCCGACACCAGCAGCAAGGCCGGCAGCAGCTGGCGCACGGTGTACGTACGGCCGGGCACGACACCGGCGCAGTTGCACTCGACATCGGTATCCGCCTTGCTCGCCACGATCGTCGTGTCCAGGCTCAGCTCGTTCAGGACGGTCAGCGCAAGCAGCACCTTGATGGTGCTGGCGGGCGCGTATTGCCCGTACTCGTTGCGCCCGGCCAGGATCTGGCCGGTGTCCATGTCGGCCACCAGCCACGCCTGCGCCGGGCCGTTCGGGATCGCGACGGAGCCGACGGGCGCAATGTCGGGATCGGCGGACGCAGCCGGGGCGTGCAGGCCGAACAAGGCGAGCGCGGCGATCGCGAGAAGCGTGAAGAGCCTGTGCATGGGCCGTGAGCCTATCGTGTTCAATCGCTTCCATGTTGAGCCTGGAGGAGATCTCGGACCGGTTGGAGATCCAGCAGCTGTTGATCGATTACTCGACGGCTATCGATCGGCGCCGCTTCGACGACCTGGACTGCGTCTTCACCCCGGACGCCTACATCGACTATCGCGTCCTCGGCGGCATCGACGGCAGGTACCCGCAGGTGAAGGCCTGGCTGGCGGAGGTGCTGCCGAACTTTCCGGTCTACGCACACATGCTCGGCAACGTCGACGTGCGGATCGACGGGGACATCGCGTCGTCGCGGACCATCTGCTTCAATCCCATGGTCTTGCCGGGGGACAAGGGCCAGGTGCTGTTCTGCGGGCTGTGGTACGAGGACGAGTTCGTGCGCACGCCAGAGGGTTGGCGGATGACGCGCCGGGTCGAGGCCAAGTGCTTCGACAAGATCGTCTGACGTCGTCGAGTGTGCGGATTTGTACGCGTCATCGGCGTGTCAGTTATGAAAAAGCACGGTCGCCGGACGATTTCACTCGCTGATCCGGGTTCTGGCACAATGGTCGGCTGGTCAGACCCACGCGAGGCAAAACCGGATCCGGGCAACCGCACGGCATCGCTGAATTGCCGCGTGACACCTCGAGGAGACGTTGTTTCACCATGGCTGTGAAGATCAAGCTCACCCGGCTTGGCAAGATCCGCAATCCCCAGTACCGCATCGCCGTCGCCGACGCTCGCACCCGGCGCGACGGGCGGGCCATCGAGATCATCGGCCGCTATCACCCGAAGGAAGAGCCGAGCCTGATCGAGGTCGACTCGGAGCGTGCGCAGTACTGGCTGTCCGTGGGCGCGCAGCCCACCGAGCCGGTGCTGAAGCTGCTGAAGATCACCGGTGACTGGCAGAAGTTCAAGGGTCTGCCCGGCTCCGAAGGCACGCTGAAGGTGGCCCCACCGAGGCCCAGCAAGCTGGAACTGTTCAACGCCGCACTGGCCGAGGCCCAGGGCGCCCCGACCACCGACGCGACGACGCCGAAGAAGAAGGCCGCCGGAGCCGCGAAGGCGGCGACATCAGGCAGCGCCAAGAAGGCTCCCGCCAAGAAGGCCCCGGAGAAGGTGGAGCCCTCCGAGACGGCCGAAACGGCCTCTGAGGCGCCGGCGGAGGCTGAAACGGCCGCTGAAGCGCCGGCGGAGGCTGGACCGGCCACCGAACCGGCCACCGAGCCGGCCGCGGACGCCCAAGGCTGAGCCGGCGATGAGTTCTGTGGTGGTTGACGCCGTCGAGCATCTGGTTCGCGGCATCGTCGACAATCCGGACGACGTCCGCGTCGACATGGTGACCAATCGCCGGGGACGCACCGTCGAGGTGCACGTCCACCCCGAAGACCTCGGCAAGGTCATCGGGCGCGGCGGCCGGACCGCGACCGCGTTGCGCACGCTGGTCGCCGGCATCGGCGGCCGCGGGATCCGCGTCGACGTGGTGGACACCGACCAGTAGTCATTCGTGGAACTGGTCGTCGGGCGGGTGGTCAAGGCGCACGGCGTGACCGGTGAGCTGGTCGTCGAGGTGCGCACCGACGACCCCGACAGCCGCTTCGCGCCGGGTTCGACCCTGCGGGGCAGGCCCCGGCAAGGCGCCTCCCGGCATGAGTACACCGTCGAGTCGGTCCGCAGCCATGGCGGCCGGCTGCTGTTGCGCTTGGCCGGGGTCGACGACCGCGACGCCGCCGACGCCATGCGCGGTGTCGTCTTCGTGGTCGACTCGGCCGAGCTGCCGCCGATCGACGATCCCGACGTCTTCTATGACCACCAACTCGAGGGCCTTGCCGTGCGGACCATCGGTGGGCGTGACGTGGGCACGGTCTCCGAAGTGCTGCACACCGCCGCAGGCGAGCTGCTCGCCATCCGCTGCGACACCGGCGAGGTGTTGGTGCCGTTCGTCAGCGCGATCGTCACGTCGGTGTCGCTGGCCGACGGCGTAATCGAGATCGACCCTCCCGAGGGCCTGCTGGAATTGGCTTGACCATGCAGATAGATGTCGTCACGATCTTCCCGCAGTATCTGGAGCCGCTGCGACAGTCGTTGCCGGGCAAGGCAATCGACGCCGGAATCGTTGATCTGCGGGTGCACGACCTCCGGCGCTGGACGCACGACGTACACCGGTCGGTCGACGATACCCCGTATGGCGGCGGACCCGGCATGGTGATGACGGCGCCGGTATGGGGCGACGCGCTGGACGAAATCTGTTCGGCGGAAACGCTTCTCGTGGTGCCGACGCCGGCGGGCGTGCCGTTCAAGCAGGCCGACGCCCTGCGCTGGAACTCCGAGGCCCATCTGGTGTTCGCGTGCGGCCGTTATGAGGGGATCGACCAGCGGGTGATCGACGACGCCGCCCGGCGGATGCGCGTGACGGAGGTCTCGATCGGGGACTACGTGCTGCCCGGCGGGGAGTCTGCCGCGCTGGTGATGATCGAGGCCGTGCTCCGGCTGCTGCCGCAGGTTCTCGGTAATCCCGAGTCACATCAACAGGATTCGTACTCCGACGGGCTGCTGGAGGGACCCAGTTACACCCGCCCGCCGACCTGGCGTGGGCTCGACGTGCCGGAGGTGCTGCTGTCCGGCGATCATGCGCGTATCGCGGCGTGGCGTCATGAGATGTCGCGGCGCAGAACGGAACAACGCCGCCCAGACCTTCTCGACTAGGTGCTCAGATGTGACCGTCGGGAAACATCGTCTTGACGGCCTGAGTGATGGTGTTGCGCGCGGTGAGGTCGTCGGTGGGTTGCAGCGAGCTCACAGCCATCACGAAGCGACGTTCCGGACCGATTACGCCGGTGGACACGTGCAGTTGGTTGGCGCCGTTCCAGCAGCAGAACCAGCCCTGTTTGACAGCGACGGGGGACGAATACATCCCATCCGGGATGCCGAAACGCTGGGGGTATCCGTCGGACCCAGTCGGTGTGGATTGCGCGAGGTTGCTCATGATCACGCTGGCCTGTTGGGGCGGAAGCCCGCCACTGCCGTCCAACAGCATGTCGTAGTAGCGGACGAGATCGCTTGTGGTGCTCAGCGTGACGTCCCAGTTCCCGTTGTAGGGGGCCGTCGTGGCCGTCAACCCGTACCGCCGAGTGACACGCGCGACGATCTCACTGCCACCATTGCGGTTCCAGAAGTTCTCGGCGGCGGTGTCGTCGGAGGATCGCAGCATGACTTCCAGCGCCGCACGATCGGCCGGGGAGAGCTGCGTCTGTCCCATGGCTTCCTGGAGGAGCAGGTCGTCGGCGATGAACAGCTTGGCTACCGAGGCGATCGGGAAAGGCGAATTGTCGCCGTTGGACACCGTTTCGCTGGTGACCCGGTCCATCACAGTGACCGAGATCTCCGCGCCGCTCGCGGCGGCTTGCAGGGTCGCCTGCTGCACGCGCGACTCCAGCCCGTCGAAAGCGGCCCCGATGTTCACCGCCGGAGGGTCAGCCATGGGGCGCTCGGCGCCCAGCGGTATGACGTCGTTCTCTCGGTGGACTCCTGCGGCGCCGTGCTCCTTGGCGACACACGCTCCGACGAGGACGGCCGACATCAGGACCGCAACCGCTGCCCTCAGAGCTGACCGCGGCCGCCGCATGTCTCTCCTCAATCGTTGCTGGGGGTGGAACCGGTCCGACCGCACCGCCGTGCCGTTAGGTGGCTAGCCTAACCGGATTTTCGGCGCCGCGGGGGCGTTAGCGGGCGCGGCCGCGGGTGTGTCATGCGGGCTGGCGCCGCCACGATTTTCTTGCCTGCCGGTGATCTGGCACAATTGACCAGTTGTCTGCGTGGCCATCCCGCAACGCAGAGATCAAGACGTCAGAACCCGACGGCTTCGGGCTGCGTTGCGCACGACGCGATGCGCCCTTGCCGCGACCGCGAGGAAGATTTTCGCTATGAACACGCTGGACTTCGTCGACCGGACTTCGCTGCGCGACGACATCCCGGCATTCAACCCCGGTGACACGGTCAACGTGCACGTGAAGGTCATCGAGGGATCCAAGGAACGCATCCAGGTGTTCAAGGGCGTCGTGATCCGCCGGCAGGGCGGCGGAGTCCGGGAGACGTTCACGGTCCGCAAGGAGAGCTACGGCGTGGGCGTGGAGCGCACGTTCCCGGTGCACTCGCCGAACATCGACCACATCGAGGTCGTCACCCGGGGCGACGTGCGGCGCGCCAAGCTGTACTACTTGCGCGAGTTGCGGGGCAAGAAGGCCAAGATCAAGGAGCGGCGCTGACCGCGGTAGCTTGATCCCGTGACGGACAAGACGGATTCTCCGCGACACGACGCCACCGACGCTGATCCATCGGCCGACACCCAGGGCGAAGCCGAGACCGATACCCGGGCCGACTCGACTGCCGAAAACGCCGGGCCCGACGACGACGGCAAGCCCAAGCGCAAGAAGTCGGCGCTGAGGGAGTCCGCGATCCTGATCGTGATCGCGGTGGGCCTGTACTACGTGATGCTGACGTTCGTCGCGCGTCCGTATTTGATCCCGTCGGAGTCCATGGAGCCCACACTGCACGGGTGCACAGGATGCACCGGCGATCGCGTGATGGTGGACAAGCTCACCTACCGCTTCAGTTCTCCGAAGCCGGGCGACGTGATCGTCTTCAAAGGCCCGCCTGCATGGAACGTCGGATACAAGTCGATCCGCTCGGCCAACACTCCGGTGCGTTGGGTGCAGAACGCGCTGTCGTTCATCGGCTTCGTGCCGCCCGACGAGAACGACCTGGTCAAGCGTGTCATTGCGGTTGGTGGCCAGACGGTTGAATGCCGCAACGCCACGGGTCTGACCGTCGACGGCAAGCCGCTGGACCAGCCGTTCCTCAACACCAAGACGATGGGGGTGGAAAACCTCGACCCGGCCGCCTACCGGTGCCTGGGCCCGCAGTTCGGTCCGGTGACGGTGCCGGAGAGCCGGCTCTGGGTGATGGGGGACAACCGCACGCACTCGGCGGACTCACGCGCGCACTGCACCAGTAAGCCCGAGGACCTGCAGAATGGCATCCTGTGCACGGGAGACCCGATGGCCGGCACGATTCCGGTCGAAAACGTCATCGGCAAGGCGAGATTCATCGCCTGGCCGCCGGGGCGATGGGGTGGAGTCAGTTCGGTGGACATTCAGCGAGGCCAGTAACGGATGACTCGCGCGATGGGCCGCGCACAGCGGGTGTGGCCGCCGCGGGCGGTGATCCGCAAGTCGTCGGGTCTGCGCACCCTGGAGTCGGCGCTGCACAACAGCGGGCTGGGACCGGTGGCCGGCGTCGACGAAGTAGGCCGGGGCGCATGCGCCGGGCCCCTGGTGATCGCCGCGTGCGTGCTGGGGCCGAATCGGCTGAAGAGCCTGGGCGATCTCGACGACAGCAAGAAGCTCACCGAGAAGTCGCGAGAGGCGCTGTACCCCATGATCCGCCGGTACGCGCTGGCCTATCACGTGATCTTCGTGCCACCCAGCGAGGTCGACCGGCGCGGCGTGCACGTCGCCAACATCGAAGGGATGCGCCGGGCGGTGGCCGGGCTGTCGATCCGCCCCGGCTACGTGCTGTCCGACGGCTTCCGGGTGCCCGGACTGCCGATGCCGTCGCTGCCGGTGATCGGTGGAGATGCCGCGGCGGCGTGCATCGCGGCGGCCAGCGTGTTGGCGAAGGTCAGCAGAGACCGGCTGATGGTCGCGACGGACGCCGAGTATCCGGGCTACGGCTTCGCCGAGCACAAGGGCTACTGCACGTCGGCCCATGCCGCGGCGTTGGCCGAGCTGCGTCCGTCCAAGGTGCACCGGTACTCGTTCATCAACGTGCGCCGCTCGGCGGTGGAGTTTGTGGTGCCGGAGGAGCGGTTGGAGCAGGCGTGAGAGAAAATACGGGAAATTATGTGAGCAAAGGACGGCCGGGTAGATGAGTGCCGAGGATCTCGAGAAGTACGAAACCGAGATGGAGCTCTCGCTCTACCGCGAATACAAGGACATCGTCGGGCAGTTCAGCTATGTGGTGGAGACCGAGCGACGGTTCTACCTGGCCAACAGCGTCGAGCTGATTCCGCGCAACGCCGACGGTGAGGTGTACTTCGAGTTGCGCCTCGCCGACGCCTGGGTGTGGGACATGTACCGCCCCGCCAGGTTCGTCAAACAGGTTCGGGTGATCACATTCAAGGACGTCAACATCGAAGAGGTGGAGAAGCCCGAGCTGCGACTGCCCGACTGAAATCGGCGCCGCCGCATTGATCACTTACTCAAACCGTGCTCAGAAAGCCATTGGGCCGCAAGACGTTTCGATGCGCGTGCCAGCCACGCGTCTTGAATGAGTTCGGCGAGTTCGTCTCGCTGTATTCGATACAGATCAGCGGCGCGCACGAGCACAGACAGATGACCGTCGAAATGTGGGGTGGTGAAGAACGGGCTGTCGTGATCTTGAACCAGCGCCGTCTTGTCGGCGTCAGATCCGACCCAGACGACGATGACGTCCGAATACGTCTGGCCGCTGATCGGGTCGCGTGCGTCCGGGCGCGGATTGCGGAAGAACACGAACGATTTCCCGCCAACCTGGTAGACGGGGTTGCCCTTGGGGCCCTCGATGCGCGTGACGTGCGGCATGCCGGCGGCGATGGCGTGCACATCGCTCAGGGCGGCTGGCCGGTCAGCCATCGACGAATGTTGTGCGAGAGCAATTTTCGATGGTGGCGCTCATCTGACGAGTTTAGATGTTCAGATTCTGCGGTACGTAGAACCGCACAGGCCGGGGAAGCGACCGGATCGCAAGTGAGAAGGACAGGAACAATGACACGGACACCTGGCACCGCGCGTCGCGGACTGTTCGGAATGTTTGCTGCGTCGGCGCTCGGCGCGGCGTTCGCGGCGACCATCGCAGTCCCGACGGCCGCCGCGCAGCCCGCCCCATGCACGGCTGCGGGGCTGGCCAACACCCTGAGTGGGGTGACCGCGGGGGCGGGTCAGTACCTCGACGCCCACCCTGATGCCAACGACGCGATCACCGGAGCCGGTTCGGAGACTCCCGAGCAGGCGCAGGTGAGTTTGCGGGCGTATTTCGCCAGCCATCCGCAGGAGTACAGCGACCTGCGGGGGATCGCACAACCACTGATCGATCTCCGCAACTCTTGCCCGCAGAACGTGTCTGGCGCCCAGCTCGCTGCGCTTCTGCAAGCATTCACCTCGCCGTAGGCCACAGCCGCACTGTGGATGGAACTCAGGTTGGGGATAACCCGGCCTGATCCGCCACGCGGCCGCACATTGCGGCCCAAACCTGTCGGGGGCGCGCCGCAAGCTCGAGGGCATGACAACATTGACTCGCGCCGAACTGGGCGCACTCGGTGAGCAGCTGGCTCTCGACCACTTGCAGAGCCGCGGCCTTGTGCTGCTGGCCCGCAACTGGCGGTGCCGCTACGGCGAGCTCGACCTGATCGCCGCGGATATTCCAGCGCGCACCGTGGTGTTCGTCGAGGTGAAGACCCGCACAACCGACCAGTTCGGCGGGTTGGCGTACGCGGTCAATGCCGAGAAGGTGCGCCGGCTGCGCCGGCTGGCTGCACTGTGGCTGGCGCAGCAGGATCGCCGTTGGGCCTCGGTTCGCATCGACGTGATCGGTGTGCGGGTCGGCCGCCGCCGCACACCCGAAATCAGCCACCTGGAAGGTGTCGGCTGATGGCGTTGGGCCGGGCCTTCTCGGTCGCGGTGCGCGGCGTGGCAGGCGCGATCGTCGAAATCGAGGCGGACATCACCTCCGGTCTGCCTTGCGTGCACCTGGTCGGTCTGCCCGACGCCGCGCTGTCCGAATCCCGGGACCGCGTCCGGGCTGCGATCATCAACTGCGGCAACCGTTGGCCGATGTCGCGGCTGACGCTGGCGCTGTCGCCGGCGACGTTGCCGAAGGTGGGCTCGGTTTACGACGTGGCTCTGGCCGCGGCGGTGCTGTCGGCGGACCGCAACGTCGGCGCCGCGCGGCTGGAGAAGACGGTCCTGCTGGGCGAACTCGCGCTCGACGGAAGGGTCCGCCCGGTCCGCGGGGTTCTGCCCGCGGTCATCGCCGCCAAGCGGGAGGGCTGGCCGGCTGTGGTGGTGCCCGCCGAGAACCTCGCCGAGGCCGCGCTGGTGGACGGCATCGAGGTATACGGAGCTCGCACGCTTCGCCAGGTGCAGTCCTGGCTCAACGGCGCCGGTGAGCTGGAACAGACCACCGGGATGCAAGCCGCAGAACTTGGCGACGGGCCCGACCTCGCTGATGTTGTCGGCCAGCCGCAGGCGCGCTACGCCGTCGAAGTGGCCGCCGCGGGCGGACATCATCTGATGCTGGTCGGGCCGCCGGGAATCGGTAAAACGATGCTGGCGCAACGGCTTCCGGGCTTACTGCCGCCGCTGGCCGAGGAGGAGTCGCTCGAGGTGACCGCCATCCACTCCGTCGCCGGGCTGTTGTCGGCTGACACCCCGATGATCTCGCGGCCACCGTTGGTCGCTCCGCACCACACGACGTCCGTGGCCGCGCTGATCGGCGGCGGCAGCGGTCTGGCCCGGCCCGGAGCGGTCAGCAGGGCACACCGCGGTGTGCTGTTTCTCGACGAATGCCCGGAAATCGGCACGCACGCGCTGGAAGCGCTGCGAACTCCCCTGGAGGAAGGCCAAGTTCGGTTGGCCCGGCGCGACGGGGTGGCGGTCTACCCGGCCCGGTTCCAGTTGGTGCTGGCCGCGAACCCATGCCCGTGCGCGCCTGCCGACCCACGCGACTGCATCTGCGCGGGGGCGGCCAGGCGCCGCTACCTGGGCAGGCTGTCCGGTCCGCTACTGGATCGGGTCGATCTGCGCGTTCAGATGCACCGGGCGCGGACCGGCGCGTTGAGCGCCGGTGTCGGCGAACCTACTTCGATCGTGCGCGCGCGGGTCGTTGCCGCACGCGCGGCTGCCGCGGAACGCTGGCGGCCCTACGGGGTGCATACCAACGCCGAAGTGCCGGGTCCGCTTCTGCGCCAACGGTTCCGGCTCGGCAACGATGCCATGGCGCCGCTGCGGCAGGCGCTCGACCAAGGGCTGCTGAGCATCAGGGGAGTAGACCGCACGATCCGCGTCGCGTGGACGCTTGCCGACCTGGCCGGCCGCGAGCGGCCGGGCATCGAGGAGGTCAGCACGGCGATGGGATTTCGTCAGACGGGAGCGGATCGATGAACAGCGAGCGACGAGCGTGGGCTTACCTGTCGCGCGTGGTGGAGCCGCCGTGCCCCGATCTCGCCGCGCTCGCGGCCCGAGTCGGCCCGGTCGAGGCCGCTGAGCGCGTGCGACGTGGCGCGGTTTCCGCCAGAGTCGTTCAGCACACCGAGGCGCGTCGCGATATCGACTGCGCCGCTGATGATCTCGACCGTATCGATCGGCTAGGCGGCCGCTTGCTCACACCGGACGACGGCGACTGGCCGGTGCTGTCGCTCACGTCGTTCAACGGGGTCGACGTGCGCCGTCTGCCCGACGGCGTCGCGCCGATGGCGCTGTGGGTTCTCGGTGAGGCGGCCATCGGCGACGTGGCGTTGCGCGCCGCCGCTGTCGTCGGTACCCGGGCGGCCACGACCTACGGCGAATACGTCGCCACGGATCTTTCGGAGGGGCTCGCCGAACGCGACGTCACAGTGGTGTCCGGTGCCGCGTTCGGGATCGACGGAGCCGCGCACCGGGCGGCGCTGGCGGCGGACGGCTGCACGGTGGCGGTGCTGGCAGGCGGTGTCGACGTTCCGTATCCGGCCGGTCATTCGGCCCTGCTGCACCGCATCCAGCGCGCGGGTCTCGTGGTGAGCGAGTATCCGCCCGGCGTGCGTCCCGCGCGGCACCGCTTCCTGGTCCGCAACCGCTTGGTGGCGGCGCTGTCGGGCGCCACCGTGGTGGTGGAGGCCGGTTTGCGCAGCGGGGCGGCCAACACCGCTGCGTGGGCACGCGCACTGGGCCGCGTGGTGTGCGCGGTGCCCGGCCCCGTGACGTCGTCGGCGTCGGCCGGCTGCCACGTCCTGATCCGGCAGGGCGCCGAGCTTATCACGCGCAGCGAGGAAGTCATCGAAATCATCGGCAGAGCAGGCGAATTCGCTGACGAACCCGAGCACCCGTCATCGCCGCTGGACCACCTGACCGATACCGGAAGACGCGTATATGAAGCGCTGCCCGCCCGCGGCGTGCGCTCCGCCGACGAGTTGTCGGTCGAGTCCGGGCTTCCGGTCGCTGCGCTGCAGGGCCAACTCGCTCTGCTCGAACTCGCCGGCCTCGCCGTCCAGAGCGACGGCCGCTGGCAATTGGCTCGCAAAGGCCCGCCCACGTGCGGAGAGAGGGAGAACTTTGAGTCATAGCTTCTACGCGAGTGGGTATGCAACGTTCCGTAGCGGCTCACAACGAGCGGATCGCCCATGGCCGTTCTGGCAGTGATATTGGCAGTCGTGGCTGTCATCGTGATCGTGGCGGGCGTGGTGCTCTACGCCAACGGGGTCGGCGTGGACCCCGACGGCCGCACAGAGGGTGAGCGTGTCGGGCGGGGTTTCGCTCGGGTGCCGTATCGCGACATGTTCGGACTCATGCCCAAGTCGGTCAAAGTCGTCACCGATTCGGATGCCGGCCGCCGGGATCGGCTGATGGGTGCCGGTGCCTTCACCGTGCTGATCGGCATCGTCGTGCTCTGCCTTGCTGTGTTAGCGGCCATCGGGGCGCTGCTGTAGGTCGGCAGCACCTCCGCCCCGCGACGTATAGTCCACACCAGCTGATCAACTTGACGGGAGGCGATGTGGCTGGCCGTCCGGTGCACAGCTTCGAGGTCGTGCGGACCGAGCGCGTGTCATCGCGCATGGTACGAGTTGTGCTCGGCGGCAACGGCTTCGACACCTTCGTCCCGAATCGGTTCACCGATGCGTACTGTAAGGTCCTATTCCTTCGCGACGACGTCGAAGTCGAGGCCCTACCGACGCCCCTGACGTTGGACAGCTTCCAGGGTCTGCCTCCCGACCGCCAACCGGTGATCCGCACCTTGACCGTGCGGTCGGTGGACCCGGCGAAACGCGAGATCGCGATCGACTTCGTCGTGCACGGCGAGCACGGTGTGGCGGGGCCGTGGGCGTCGACGGTCCAGCCCGGCAGGTCCGCCTATCTGATGGGTCCAAGCGGGGCCTACGCGCCCGAACCGAGCGCCGACTGGCACCTACTGGCCGGCGACGAATCGGCTCTGCCCGCCATTGCCGCCTCACTCGAAGCTCTCCCGGCCGACGCCGTGGCGCGGGTGTTCATAGAGGTCGCGGGCCCGGACGACGAGATCGAGCTACGTTCCGCGGCCGACGTCGACACCTACTGGATCTATCGCGGCGGGCGCGCCGACCTGGTTCCCGAAGAACGCGCCGGGGACCACGCCCCCCTGATCGCGGCGGTGAAGGAAGCCAGGTGGCTGCCCGGTCAGGTGCAGGTGTTCATCCATGGCGAAGCGCAGGCCGTCATGCACAATCTGCGGCCCTACGTCCGCAAGGAGCGCGGTGTCGACGCCAAGTGGGCGTCGATCTCCGGCTACTGGCGTCGCGGGCGGACGGAAGAAACCTTCCGCCAGTGGAAGAAAGAGCTGGCTGCAGCGGAGGCAGCTGAAGGCTAGACACGCGGCGCGGTTGGCGGCTTGTGCGGCCGCGATCTGCGACCGTGTTCAGGTGAGCCGGCCCGCCGCGTTTGCCGCGATTCTCGACGAGTTCGCCGAATACCTCGTGCTGGAACGCGGACGCTCCGCGCACACCCGGCGGGCCTATCTCGGCGACATCGGATTGCTGCTCGACTTCGTGGCGAGCAGCAAGCCGGACCCCGCGCTGGCTGAGCTGACGCTACCGGTATTACGTTCGTGGCTGGCTTCCCAAGCGTCGGGCGGCGCCGCGCGTACCACACTCGCTCGTCGCACGTCGGCGGCCAAGACGTTCACGGCGTGGGCCACGCGGCGCGGCCTGCTGCCGTCGGACCCGGCGACCCGGCTGCAGATGCCCAAGGCCCGGCGCACGTTGCCCGCGGTGCTGCGACAAGACCAAGCACTTGACGCGATGGCTGCCGCCAAATCCGGTGCGGCAGAAAATGATCCGATGGCGCTGCGCGATCTGCTGATCGTCGAGCTGCTCTACGCAACCGGCATCCGGGTCAGCGAGCTGTGCGGTGTCGACATCGACGACGTCGACACCGAACGACGCCTGCTGCGTGTTCTCGGCAAGGGCAACAAGCAGCGCACCGTGCCGTTCGGCGAGCCGGCACAGGCCGCGCTGAGCCGATGGCTGACCGACGGCCGGTCGGCGCTGGCCACCACGACCTCGGGCCGCGCGCTGTTATTGGGCGCCCGGGGCCGTCGCCTCGACCAACGCCAGGCGCGCACCGTCGTCCACCAGACAATCGCCGCCGTCGGCGGCGCCCCCGACATTGGACCACATGGGCTGCGTCACAGCGCCGCAACGCATCTGCTCGAAGGCGGTGCCGATCTCCGCGTCGTGCAGGAGCTGCTCGGCCACTCCACGCTTGCAACCACGCAGCTGTACACGCATGTCTCGGTGGCTCGGCTGCGGGCCGTGCACGACCAGGCACATCCCCGCGCCTGACTGGCGATTTCGGCGCGCAAACCGCCGCTGATCGCACTGTCGCTGATCGCACGTTAGCGCGCCAAAATCGGTTTCAAACGGATCGGCGTCGTCGCCACCAGCCCCAGCGGGTCGACGTAGTCGGCCGCCGATGCCGGACCCCACATCGCACTCCAGTGCAGGCAGGCGTTCGTCGGACAGTCAGCGTGGCCGGCAAGAAGCTCACCGATCACGTCGCCCTGGTTCACCAGCTGCCCGGCCCGCACCGACGGCTGCACCGGCTCGTAGCTGGTCCGCAGCCCGCCGGGATGCGCGATCGACACCAGCGGCCGCCCGGCGAGCTCGCCGGCGAACACGACCGTGCCCGCTCCGGCGGCGTACACCCGCTGACCCGCGGTGCCGGCGAGGTCGACGCCGCGGTGGCCGCGGTTCCAGTTCGGCGTCGGCGCGTCGAACGTCCGCATCACCGCGGGCCGCGGCTGCAGCGGCCAGTCGAACCGGTAGCCGTCGGCCTGGGCAACAGCGGCAACGGCGGCAACAGGGGCGACGAGGAGGGCGAGGATCAGGACGAACCAGCGCATCGGTCCAGTCGAGCCGACTCGACGGGGGTGTGACCACGGGCCGTCGGCTCAGCTGTGGACAAAGCAGCAGTTGGGGACGTGTAGGCTGCTTTCTGCAGCCTGCTCGAGCGGGCTGACTTCGCGTGCCTGCAGTCCTTCGTAGAAGGGGAATGCCGTGCGGTCCCGTCTTCGCGACGGGTGCGGCATTCCGCAGGTGCCAGGGCCCGTCATCACCCGACGACGGGCGAACAACCGACACACAAGTGAGGCAAGAGCATGGCCGTAGTGACCATGAAACAGCTGCTCGACAGCGGCACCCACTTCGGGCACCAGACCCGTCGCTGGAATCCCAAGATGAAGCGGTTCATCTTCACCGACCGCAACGGCATCTACATCATCGACCTGCAGCAGACGCTGACCTACATCGACAAGGCGTACGAGTTCGTCAAGGAGACAGTCGCGCACGGCGGGACGGTCCTGTTCGTCGGCACCAAGAAGCAGGCTCAGGAGTCCATCGCCGCCGAGGCCACCCGCGTCGGCATGCCGTATGTCAACCAGCGTTGGCTGGGCGGCATGCTGACCAACTTCTCGACCGTGCACAAGCGGCTGCAGCGGCTCAAGGAACTCGAGGCGATGGAGCAGACCGGCGGTTTCGAGGGGCGCACCAAGAAGGAAATCCTCGGCCTGACCCGCGAGAAGAACAAGCTGGAGCGCAGCCTCGGCGGTATCCGCGACATGAACCGGGTGCCGTCGGCGGTCTGGGTCGTCGACACCAACAAGGAACACATCGCGGTCGGCGAGGCGCGCAAGCTGGGCATCCCGGTGATCGCGATCCTCGACACCAACTGCGACCCAGACCTCGTCGACTACCCGATTCCGGGGAACGACGACGCGATCCGCTCGGCGGCGCTGCTCACCAAGGTGGTCGCCGCGGCCGTCGCCGAGGGTCTGCAGGCCCGCTCCGGTCTGGGCAATGGCGACAAGGGCCAGGCCGAGGGCGCCGAGCCGCTGGCCGAGTGGGAGCAGGAGCTGCTGGCCAGCGCCACCGCTGCCGCCGAGGCCACCGTCCCGGAGGACGCTCCGACGAATCCCGGCCCCATCGCCACCGAAACAAGAACCACGGAAGGCTGACATGGCGAACTTTTCCGGCCCCCGCAAGCGGGTGGTACCCCCAGCCGACGTCAAGCGACTGCGGGAGCTGACCGGCGCCGGCATGCTCGACTGCAAGAACGCGCTGACCGACAGCGACGGCGACTTCGACAAGGCCGTCGAGTTGTTGCGCATCAAGGGCGCCAAGGACGTCGGCAAGCGCGCCGAGCGGTCCACTGCCGAAGGGCTGGTCGCGGCCAAGGAGGGCGCGCTGATCGAGCTGAACTGCGAGACCGACTTCGTCGCAAAGAACGCTGAATTCCAGCGCCTCGCCGACGACGTGGTGTCCGCGGCGGTGTCGTCCGGTGCCGCCGACGTCGACGCTTTGAAGGCCGCGTCGGTGGGGGACAAGACCGTGGAGCAGGCGATCGCCGACATGTCGGCCAAGATCGGCGAGAAGCTGGAATTGCGCCGGGTCGCGGCGTTCGCCGGCACCGTGGAGACCTACCTGCACAAGCGGTCGGCGGATCTGCCGCCGGCGGTGGGCGTGCTCGTCGAATACGAGGGCTCCGACTCCGATGCGGCGCACGCGGTGGCGTTGCAGATCGCGGCGCTGAAGGCGCGCTACCTCTCGCGCGACGACGTGCCCGAGGACGTGGTGACCAACGAGCGCCGCATCGCCGAGGAGACCGCGCGCAACGAGGGCAAGCCGGAACAGGCGTTGCCCAAGATCGTCGACGGTCGGCTGAACGGCTTTTTCAAAGACATTGTGCTGCTTGACCAGCCGTCGGTCTCCGACAACAAGAAGACGGTCAGGGCGCTGCTCGACCAGGCCGGCATCACGGTGACGCGGTTCGCGCGGTTCGAGGTCGGGCAGGCCTGATGTCCGTCCATGCCTTTCGCGACGACGCGTTAGGTGACGACGACGCCGTCGGCCTCGTCGGGCGGTTGCGCTGCGGTGATGTAACGGCCGCCGAGTTGGTGGAGGCCGCGATCGCTCGTGCAGAAGCGGTGAACCCAACGTTGAACGCTCTTGCGCATCAGGCGTTCGACGAGGCGCGTCGGCAGGCGGGCGGCGACCTGTCGCCCGCGTTTTTCGCGGGCGTGCCGACGTTCGTCAAGGACAACGTCGACGTCGCCGGCATGCCGACCATGCAGGGAACGGACGCGTGGGAGCCGACGCCCGCCCGGGCCGATGGTGATTTCGCACGCGCGTTCTTGGCGACGGGGTTGATCCCGCTCGGCAAGACCCAGTTGTCCGAGTTCGGGTTCAGTGCGGCAGCCGAGCACCCACGTATCGGCGCGGTACGCAACCCGTGGAACACCGACCACACGGCGGGTGCGTCGTCGTCGGGTTCGGCCGCATTCGTCGCCGCCGGTGTGGTGCCTCTCGCACACGCCAACGACGGCGGCGGGTCTATCCGAATTCCCGCCTCTTGCAACGGGTTAGTGGGGTTGAAGCCGACGCGTGGCCGGCTGCCGTTGGACAAGCACGCGCGGCAGATGCCGCTGCGGGTCGTCCACAACGGTGTGGTGACCCGCTCGGTGCGTGACACGGCGGCGTTTTACCGTGAGGTTGAGAAGGTTTGCGGCAGCCGCAAGCTGCCTCCGATCGGTGACGTCATCCGCCCCGGCACTGAACGATTGACCATTGCGATGGTCACTCGCTCGCCATTCCGCGATTCCTCACCCGAGGTCCGCGAGTTGGCATTGAAGACCGCCTCGTTGTTGGAGGAGCTTGGTCACCGCGTTCAGCATCTCGACAAGCCGCCGGTGCCAACGTATTTCAAAGACGACTTCCTGCTGTACTACGGATTCTTGAGTTTCGCGGTGGTGCGTGGCGGGCGTCGGATGTTCGGCACGAGCTTCGACCGCACGAAGCTGGACAACCTGACGCTGGGCTTCGCGCGCCATGCCGGCCGCAATCTGCACAGGCTGCCGCTGGCGCTCACGCGGCTGTCGGCGATGCGACGCCACACGGCTCGGCTTTTCCGCTCGTACGACGCGGTGCTGACACCCACGGTCGCCGAGGCTCCGCCGGCCGTTGGGCACTTCGATCCGCGCGCCGACTACCAGCAGATCATCGACCGGCTGATCGACTGGGTCGCGTTCACACCGCTGCAGAACGCCACTGGTGACCCCGCGATTTCGCTGCCGCTCGCGGAGTCGTCCGAGGGCCTTCCGGTGGGGATGATGTTCTCGGCGGCGCGGAGCCAGGAGCGCCGGCTGCTGGAACTGGCCTACGAGCTGGAGGAGGCTCGGCCGTGGCGGCGGATTCAGGACTCCGCTAGCTGAGCGAGTGCTTTTCGCGCTCGATCGATTCGGTCGTAGGCGTATGTCGCCATCTTCATGGCGCGATGTGTCTCTGTGGCTTTTTGTCAAGCGGTTTGTCGAAATTCGCCCAAATCTGTGGATGGATTCGCGGTTGTGGACAACCCGGCATGAATTGCGTTGTGGCGCTTGGCTTGAGCTCCGATCTTGTCGGTGGTGGCCGATAGCCTGCGGGTGTGAGTTCGGTGCAGTTCCAGAAGGCGGTGGCAGTTTATGCCGCGGTGGATGCGGCGTTGGATCGCGCCGATGCGCTGCACACTGATGGGTTGTCGGCCGGTGAGCGTCTGGAGTTGTTGGAGCACCGGCAGGCCTGGCGGCGTCGGCTGCCTGCCGGTGAGCATGAGCTGGTCACCGCGGTGGCGGGCGCGCCGCGCGAGGAGTTGGGCGGTTCGCCGGCCTATGTGCTGGCAGACGGGTTGCGGATCCGGCGCGGGGAGGCGCAGCAGCGCATCGAGGAAGCCGCCGAGCTCAGTTACCGCAGCACGCTGACCGGCGCACCGCTGCCCCCCAAGCTGGAGTGCACCGCGGCCGGGCAGCGCGCCGGGCTGATCGACGCCGAGCACGTCAAGATCATCCGTGCGTTCTTTGCTCAGCTGCCCTCTTTCGTCGACGAGCCGACCCGGGTGAAGGCCGAACAGGATCTGGCCGGGATCGCCTGTGCGTACGGGCCCAATGCGTTGCAGCGCTATGCGGTGCATTACGCGTTGGCGCTCAACCCCGACGGCACGTTTTCTGATCGGGATCGGGCGCGGCGGCGCGGCATCACCGTGGGCCCGCAGGGCTTTGACGGGATGAGCCGCATCGCCGGCTACCTCACCCCCGCAGCCCGCGCCGGCTGGGAGGCGGTGTCGGCCAAGTGGGCAGCGCCGGGCATGTGCAATCCAGGCGACGAGACGCCGACGATAACCGGGGACCCCTCGCAGGAGACCGTCAACGCCGATGTGCGCACCAGCGCCCAACGCAACCATGATGCGTTCACCGCGATGACGCGCTGCGCGCTGACCTCCGGTGAGCTCGGCTCGCATCAGGGGTTGCCGGTGACCATCACCGCCACCGTGCAGCTCAACGACCTGCAGGCCAAGGCCGGGGTCGCCACCACCGGCGGCGGCACGCTGCTGCCGGTCAAAGACCTGATCCGGATGGCTGCGCAGGCCTACAACTTTCTGTTGATCTTCGATCAGGGCAAGCCCCTGCAGCTGTACAAGGGCCGCACCACCCGGCTGGCCACCCCGGCCCAACGCCTGGTGCTCTATGCCCTCGAGCGCGGCTGCAGCCATCCGGGGTGCGACGTACCGGCCTACTGGTGCCAGGCGCACCACGCCAAGCGCGATTGGGCCGCCGGCGGGCAGACCAACATCGACGAGCTCACCTTGAGCTGCGGACCACACAACCGCGACGTCAAGGACGGCGGCTGGCAGACCCGAAAACGAAAAGACGGCACCACCGAATGGATACCACCAGAACGCCTAGACCACGGGCAGCTCAGAACCAACACCTACTTCCACCCGGAGAAGATGCGCCCCGGCGACGAAGACGACGGCGGCCCGTAGGCGAAAACGCCTAACCTCGGCACATCAGCCAGCACCGATGAGGCAGGATGGGGGTGCCATCGGCAGGACCCAGTGGGGTGATCGCCTCCGATGGCGCTCTCATGCCGGGCAGGATGAAGGAGGCTGATGGAGTCCAGCGGCGCATCGTCGGCCTCCCCGCCGGAGCGGCCGCCGTACACCCGGGTACTGCTCAAGCTCGGCGGCGAGATGTTCGGCGGCGGGCAGGTCGGGCTCGACCCCGACGTGGTTCATCAGGTCGCCCGCCAAATCGCCGAAGTTGTCCGCGGCGGCGTCCAGGTGGCCGTCGTGATCGGCGGCGGCAACTTCTTCCGCGGCGCGCAGCTTCAGCAGCGCGGCATGGAACGCACCCGCAGCGACTACATGGGCATGCTCGGCACCGTCATGAATAGCCTTGCGCTGCAAGACTTTCTGGAGAAAGAGGGTATCGCCACCCGGGTGCAGACGGCCATCACGATGGGGCAGGTGGCCGAGCCCTACATTCCGCTGCGGGCGCGCCGCCACCTCGAGAAGGGCCGGGTGGTGATCTTCGGCGCCGGTATGGGCCTGCCGTACTTCTCCACCGACACCACCGCCGCGCAGCGCGCCCTGGAGATCGGCGCCGACGTCGTCCTGATGGCCAAGGCCGTCGACGGCGTCTTCACCGATGACCCGCGCTACAACCCCGATGCCATCCTGCTCACCGAGATCACCCACCGGGAGGTCATCGACCGCGGGCTCCGCGTGGCCGACGCCACCGCGTTCAGTCTGTGCATGGATAACGGCATGCCGATCCTGGTCTTCAACCTGCTCATCGACGGAAATATCGCCCGGGCCGTTGCAGGTGAGAAGATCGGAACACTGGTCACCACCTGAGGCCGCGCACGCGAGGAGCAATTAGGAGTGAGGACGCCGTGATCGACGAGACCCTCTTCGAGGCCGAAGAGAAGATGGAAAAGGCGGTCGCCGTCGCCCGCGACGACTTGGCGTCGATCCGCACCGGTCGTGCCAACCCCGGCATGTTCGCGCGCATCGCCGTGGACTACTACGGCGCGATGACTCCGATCACCCAGCTCTCGAGCATCAACGTGCCGGAGGCGCGGCTCGTCGTGATCAAGCCCTACGAGCAATCGCAGCTCGGCCCGATCGAGAAGGCGATCCGCGACTCCGACCTTGGCGTCAACCCCACCAACGACGGCAACGTTATCCGGGTGGCCATCCCGCAGCTCACCGAGGAACGACGCCGAGACCTGGTCAAGCAGGCCAAGTCGAAGGGCGAAGACGCCAGGGTGTCGGTGCGCAACATCCGTCGTAAGGCGATGGAAGAACTGCACCGCATCCGCAAAGAGGGAGAGGCGGGTGAGGACGAGGTCAAGCACGCCGAGAAGGACCTCGAGAAAACCACCCATCATTACGTCGAGCAGGTCGACGACCTCGTCAAGCACAAAGAGGGCGAGCTGCTGGAGGTCTAGCCGGCCCCACCAGCGACCGAGTTCCGTGGCAGAAACCGAGAGCGCACACTCCGGGGAGGCCGGCGCGCCGAAGAAATCGCGCGCCGGCCGTAACCTGCCCGCCGCGATCGCCGTCGGCGCCGCTCTGGGCGCAATGGCGATCGGCGTGTTGCTGTGCGCGCCGCACGTGTGGTTCGCGGTGCTCGCAGTCGCGATTCCGATCGCCACCCACGAGGTGACTCGCCGGCTCCGCGAAGCCGGATACGCGATCCCCGTCGTGGCCTTACTGATCGGTGGCCAGGCGATCTTGTGGCTGGCGTGGCCTTTCGGGCCGGCGGGCGCGGTGGGCGGCTACGCGGGGACGGTGGTCGTGTGCATGATCTGGCGCCTCGTCAGGGAGGGGCTGACTCAGCAGCCGGTGAACTACCTGCGGGACATCTCGGCGACGGTGCTGCTGGCGACCTGGATTCCGTTGTTCGCGACCTTCAGCGCGCTGTTGATCCGCCAAGACCACGGCGGCGGCCGAGTTTTCGCCTTGATCGCGACCGTCGTGTTCGCCGACATCGGCGGCTACGTCGCCGGGGTGCTGTTCGGAAAGCATCTCATGGTGCCGGCAATCAGCCCGAAGAAATCGTGGGAAGGCCTCGGCGGGTCCCTGCTCTTCGGCATCGGCGCGTCGGTGCTGTCGGTGACGTTCCTCCTGGATCAGCCGCCGTGGGTGGGCGTGCCGCTGGGGCTGCTGCTGGTGATCACCGGCGTACTCGGCGACCTGGTCGAGTCCCAGGTCAAGCGCGACCTCGGCATCAAGGACATGGGCACGCTGCTGCCCGGCCACGGAGGCTTGATGGACCGCATCGACGCGATGCTGCCGTCGGCGGTCGCCGGCTGGATCGTGCTGACTCTGTTGGCGTGACGCCCTCGCGTTCAGCCAGTAGGCCAGCGCACCCAGCAAAAGCCCCACCCCGATGCCGAGGTCGGGCCGCTGACCGAGTAACACCCACCCCAGCAGGCCTGCGACAGCCGGGATGACGCAGAACAGCATCGACACCGCCGCTGCACCGTAGAGGCTTATCGCCCGCACGTACATCGTCATGCACAGCGTCGCGTTCAGTAGCACCACGGCGGCCACCGACACGGCCGCCTTCGTCGGTGAGGTCACAGTCCACGGCGACGACGGGGCCAGCAGCACCACCGGCACGACACACGCGGCGCTCTGCAGGGTCGCGGTGACCCGGAAGTCGACGCCGGCACAGAACCGTTGTTGATACACCCCGCCGCCGGCAATTCCCGCCAAGGCCCCCAACAGCAGCCACATCGCCGGATCGAGGCCGTCGACCGCGAAAAGCCGGCCCGCGCATGCGGCCAGCACGGCCCCCGCCCCGAGCACCAGCGCGACCATCCGACGCGCGGTCATCGACTCGCCGAGACACGCAGCCGCCAGCAGCGCCGTCACCACCGGGTTCATCGACACCACCACTGCGCCCAACACGGCCGGCGCCCCATGTTCCAGCGCCAGATAAAGGCCTACAAACAAGACCCCTTGGGCCAACAATCCGCTGACCAACGCATGGGCCAGTCGCGTGCCGGTGGGCCATGTCACACGCGCCAAAACCGCCCATGTCCCGAGAATGACGGCGGCCAGGCCGAACCGAAACGTCAGCACGAACATCGGCGGCATCACCGAAACAGCAAGCGCGCCAACGGGATAGCCCAGCGCATAGACCAACGTCAACAAAGACGCGGAACGCAGCGGCATCGCAAGCACATCGGCCATGCTGGCGTGCCGCCGCGGCCGTCGTCCAACGATTTTCGGCGGCGGCGCGATGAGATACTGACACCGTCATGTCTATGCCGCCGCAACACCTGGCCGACCTCGATGACGCCGATCGCGTCGACGCCGTCACCGCAGTCGGCTTGCCCGCGTTTCGCGCCAAGCAACTGGCACACCAGTACTACGGACGGCTGATCGCCGACCCGAGCCAGATGACGGACCTGCCCGCGGCGGTGCGGGACACGGTGGCCGAAGCGATGTTCCCGCCGTTGCTCACGCCGGCACGCGAGATCGAATGCGACGGCGGTCAGACGCGAAAGACGTTGTGGCGCGCGGTGGATGGCACTACGTTCGAGTCGGTGCTGATGCGGTACCCGCAGCGCAACACCGTGTGCATCTCGTCGCAGGCGGGATGCGGAATGGCCTGCCCATTCTGTGCAACCGGCCAGGCCGGGCTGACACGGAACCTGTCCACGGCCGAGATCGTGGAACAGGTGCGCTCGGCGGCGGCGTACATGCGTGACCATGGTTCTCGGCTGTCCAATGTCGTGTTCATGGGGATGGGCGAGCCGCTGGCCAACTACAGCCGGGTGCTGGCCGCGGTGCGGCGCATCGTCGACCCGCCGCCAAACGGGTTCGGGATCTCGCAGCGCGCGGTGACGGTGTCGACGGTGGGTCTGGTGCCCGCGATCCGCAAGCTCGCCGACGAACGTCTGGGTGTGACGCTGGCGTTGTCGCTGCACGCCCCCGACGACGAGCTGCGCGACACGCTGGTACCGGTGAACGCCCGCTGGAACGTCAGCGAGGCGCTGGACGCCGCCCGGCATTTCGCCGACACGACGGGACGGCGGGTGTCCGTCGAGTACGCGCTGATCCGCGCCGTCAACGATCAGCCCTGGCGCGCGGACCTGCTCGGCGCCCGGCTGCACGACGTGCTGGGTCCGCTGGTGCACGTCAACCTCATTCCGCTGAACCCGACGCCGGGCAGCCAATGGGACGCCAGCCCGAAGCCCGTCGAGCGGGAGTTCGTCCGCCGTGTCCGAGCACATGGGGTGTCGTGCACGGTGCGCGACACGCGTGGCCGCGAAATCGCCGCGGCCTGCGGGCAACTCGCAGCGACTAGCGCGTGAGGCCCTTGCGGCGCAGGTACCAGTCGCGGGCCACGATACCCAGGATCAGCGCCGCCAACGCGATGAGATACCAGTTCTCCACCCAGCCCACGTGGTTGCCGAGAATCATGGCCAACAGGAATCCGGCGATCAGGATGCCCACCACGCGCCACAGCCGGGGCGCGTCGCCGCTCCAGCCCCACTCGGCAGAGGGCACCTCCGCGGTGTCTACTCCGGTGTGTCTTTCAACCTCGGTGCTGGCCATGGCCGACATTCTGGCACATTCAGCTGATCCGCCCATAGCGTCGCAGTGCTTCTTTGCGCTCGCGGGCGTGGTCGACAATCGGCTCGGGATAGTCGCCGCCATCCACCTCGGGCACCCACCGGCGGATGTAATCGCCTCCGGGGTCGAACTTTTCGCCCTGCGTGTCCGGATTGAAAACCCGGAAATACGGCGCTGCGTCGGTGCCCGAACCGGCGCACCACTGCCAGCCGTGCTGATTGTTGGCCATGTCGCCGTCGACAAGCTGCTCCAGAAACCATCGCGCACCCCACTGCCACGGCAGGTGCAGATCCTTGACCAGGAACGAGGCTGTGATCATCCGCACCCGGTTGTGCATGAAGCCGGTTTCGCGCAACTGACGCATCCCCGCGTCGACGATCGGAAAGCCCGTGGCGCCTGCCTTCCAGGCCTCGAACATCTTCTCGGCCGCCGGCCCGGTGTCCACGTCGATCGTGTCGAAGTTGCGGTTCCAGTTCCACCACGTGCTATGGGGCCAGTGGTAGAGCACCGACGCGTAGAAGTCGCGAAACGCCAACTCTCGCAGGTAAGCCGCGTGACCCTTGCGCCGGGCGTCTAGGTCTGCGGCCAGGGTCCGGGGGTGGACGGTGCCGAACTTCAAGTGTGCCGACATGCGGCTGGTGCCGTCTTTGTCGGGTCGATGGCGGTCCTCGGCGTAGTCGTCGATTGTTCCGTCCCGAAAGCGTGCCCACTGCCGCAGCGCCGCCCGCTCACCGGGCTCGATGTCGATGCCGACGCCGGGATCGGGGATGTCCACGGCGCCGGCGAGCCCTGCCGGGTCTACCCAGCGGAGCGAGTCGGCGCCCGAGCCGGCCGGTGCGCTCCACCCGACGTCGCGCCACCGGTGCAAGAACGGCGAGAACACCTTGTACGGGTTCCCGTCGTCTTTGGTGACCCGCCCAGGAGAAACCAGGTACGGCGACCCGGTCGCATGCAGCGACACGTCCCCGAGCGCGTCCCGCACCGCCTCGTCGCGGCGGCGGCCGAACGGTGTGAAGTCCTCCGAGATGTATACCGACGAGGCGCCAATCTCGTTGACAACACCCGGTATTCGTTCCTCCGGCCGCCCGCGTGTAACGAAAAGTCGCCCGTCGAGTTCGTCCCGCAGGTGCCGCAGCGAGTCGCACAAGAACTGCAGCCGCCGCGCTCCCGAAGATGCCTCCAGCCGGGGATCGACAACGAAACAGGCCAGCGCCTCGTCCCCGGCGTCCAGCAGGGCCGGTAGGTCGCTCAGGCGCAAGTCGCGACGAAACCACATCAGCGTCGGCATGAATCTCATGCTGCCCGCGCTCGGCGGTTCCGAAACAGGAGTCGCCGACAGCTGCGCGCAACGTCACGGAGTTGTCATAGGCACGCTGGCCGGATGGGTGCACGGCCACGCCGGACTAGTCCGGGAGAACGCTGACCCTGGCTCGCGGGGCACAATAGGCGGGTGGGCAATCGTATCCGTGTGCTCATCCTCGGCAGCACAGGCTCGATCGGGACGCAGGCGCTTGAGGTCATCGCCGCGAACCCGGACCGCTTCGAGGTGGTCGGCCTCGCGGCGGGGGGCGCCAACGCGCAGATTCTCGCGGCTCAGTGCCAGGCGACCGGCGTCACGCACGTGGCGGTGGCCGACGAAATCGCAGCCGATGCCGTCGAGGGCGTGACGTACAGGGGGCCCGACGCCGCCACCGAGCTGGTGCACAACACCGAGGCCGACGTGGTGCTGAACGCCCTGGTCGGCGCGCTCGGGCTGAAGCCGACCCTGGCCGCGCTCGACAGTGGCGCGCGGCTGGCGCTGGCCAACAAGGAGTCGCTGGTCGCGGGCGGGCCCCTGGTGCTCAAAGCCGCCGAGCCGGGCCAGATCGTGCCCGTCGACTCCGAGCACTCCGCGCTCGCGCAGTGCCTACGGGCGGGACGGGCCACAGAGGTCGCCAAACTGGTGCTCACCGCCTCGGGCGGCCCGTTCCGGGGCTGGTCGGCGGCGCAGCTCGAGCGCGTCACGCCGGAGCAGGCCGGCGCCCACCCGACCTGGACTATGGGCCCGATGAACACACTGAACTCGGCGTCGCTGGTGAACAAGGGCCTCGAGCTCATCGAGACGCACCTGCTGTTCGGCGTGCCGTACGAACAGATCGAGGTCGTCGTGCACCCCCAGTCGATCGTGCACTCGATGGTCACGTTCTCCGACGGGTCGACGATCGCGCAGGCCAGCCCGCCCGACATGAAGCTGCCGATTTCCCTGGCGCTCGGCTGGCCGGACCGGGTGCCGGGAGCGGCCGCGGCCTGCGACTTCACGACGGCCGCCAGCTGGGAGTTCGAGCCGCTGGACAGCGCTGTGTTCCCCGCGGTGGACCTGGCGCGGCAGGCCGGTGACCGTGGGGGCTGCATGACCGCGGTCTACAACGCAGCCAACGAGGAAGCGGCCGCTGCATTCCTGGCGGGCCGGACCCGGTTCCCGGCGATCGTGCAAACAATCGGCGAAGTGCTGGCCGACGCGGGCGAATGGGCCGCAGAACCAGCTACCGTGGAGGACGTACTCGAAGCGCAGCGCTGGGCCCGCACCCGCGCCAACAGCGCCATCTCCCAAGCCGTCGCACAGGAGGTCATACCCGCCCGATGATGTTCGTGCTCGGTGTCGTGGCGTTCGCCGTCGCCATCCTGGTCTCCGTTGCGCTGCACGAATGCGGCCACATGTGGGTGGCGCGGGCGACCGGAATGAAGGTGCGCCGCTACTTCGTCGGCTTCGGACCGACGCTGTGGTCGACGCGCCGGCCGAACAAGCTCGGCTCGACCGAATACGGGGTCAAGGCAGTTCCGCTGGGCGGCTTCTGCGACATCGCGGGCATGACGTCGGTGGAGGAGCTCAAGCCCGACGAAGTCCCGTACGCGATGTACAGGCAGAAGGTCTGGAAGAGGGCCGCGGTGCTGTTCGCGGGCCCGGGCATGAACTTCCTCATCGGCCTGGTGCTGATCTATGCCATCGCCGTGGTGTGGGGGCTGCCGAACCTGCACCCGCCCACCACCGCGACTGTCGGCGAAACCGCATGTGTGGCACCCGAAATCGAGAAGGGCAAGCTGGCCGAGTGCACCGGTCGGGGTCCCGCGGCATCGGCGGGCATCCGGCCCGGCGATGTGATCGTCAAGATCGGCGACAAAGACGTGCACAGCTTCGACGAGCTCGTCGCCGCGGTGCGTCCGCTCAGCGGGCCCACCCCCGTCGTCGTCGAGCGCGACGGACAGCAGGTCACCACCGTGGTGAACGTCACGCCCACGCAGCGGTACACCTCCAAGGACGCCCAATCCTCCTCGACGGTGGGGGCCATCGGCATCGCCGGCGCGCAGTTCGGTCCGATCCAGCACAACGCGCTGACGGCGGTGCCGGCCACGTTCGTTTTCACCGGTGAGCTCGGCGTCGAACTCGGCAAGTCGCTGGCGAAGATCCCGACCAAGGTCGGCGCGCTGGTGCATTCCATCGGTGGCGGCGAGAGGGACCCGGAGACTCCGATCAGCGTCGTCGGGGCGTCGATCATCGGCGGTGACACCGTCGATCAAGGGCTCTGGGTGGCGTTCTGGTTCTTCCTGGCCCAGCTGAATTTCGTGCTTGGCGCGGTGAACCTGCTACCGCTGCTGCCATTCGACGGCGGCCACATCGCGATCGCGGTGTTCGAGAAGATCCGAAACGTGGTCCGCTCAGTGCGCGGCATGGCTGCCGCGGCGCCGGTCAACTACCTGAAGCTGATGCCCGCGACCTACGTAGTCTTGATCGTGGTGGTCGGCTACATGCTGCTGACCGTCACCGCTGACCTGTTCAACCCGATCAGGCTCTTCCAGTAGGAGACATCATGACCGTCGGCTTGGGCCTGCCGACACCACCTGCGCCCACCCTTGCGCCGCGCCGCAAGACCCGCCAGCTGATGGTCGGCGACGTCGGCGTCGGCAGCGATCACCCGATCGCCGTGCAGTCGATGACCACGACGAAGACCCACGACGTCAACGCGACGCTGCAGCAGATCGCGGAGCTGACCGCGACGGGCTGCGACATCGTCCGGGTGGCCTGCCCGCGCCAAGAGGACGCCGATGCGCTGGCCGAGATCGCCCGCCACAGCCAGATTCCGGTGATCGCCGACATCCACTTCCAGCCGAAGTACATTTTCGCGGCGATCGACGCCGGATGCGCGGCGGTGCGCGTAAACCCGGGCAACATCAAGGAATTCGACGGCCGGGTCAAGGAGGTGGCGAAGGCCGCCGGTGACGCCGGCATTCCGATCCGCATCGGCGTGAACGCCGGATCGCTGGACAAGCGTTTCATGGCCAAGTACGGCAAGGCCACCCCGGAGGCGCTCGTCGAGTCCGCGCTGTGGGAGGCGTCGCTGTTCGAGGAGCACGGCTTCGGTGACCTCAAGATCAGCGTCAAGCACAACGACCCGGTGGTCATGGTCTCCGCCTACGAGCTGCTCGCGTCGAAGTGCGACTACCCCCTTCACCTCGGAGTCACCGAGGCCGGCCCGGCGTTCCAGGGCACCATCAAGTCCGCGGTCGCGTTCGGTGCATTGCTGTCCCGCGGCATCGGCGACACGATTCGGGTGTCGCTGTCGGCGCCGCCCGTCGAAGAGGTCAAGGTCGGCACCCAGATCCTCGAATCGCTGAACCTGCGGCCACGTTCGCTGGAGATCGTGTCGTGCCCGTCGTGCGGACGGGCCCAGGTCGACGTCTACACGTTGGCCAACGAGGTCAGTGCCGGGCTTGACGGACTCGAGGTGCCCTTGCGCGTCGCGGTGATGGGCTGCGTTGTCAACGGGCCCGGCGAGGCGCGGGAAGCCGACCTCGGTGTCGCCTCGGGAAACGGCAAGGGCCAGATCTTCGTCAAGGGCGAAGTGATCAAGACCGTGCCCGAGTCGCAGATCGTCGAAACGCTGATCGAAGAGGCGATGCGGATCGCCAGCGAAAAAGACACAGAGCGTGGTTCCGATGATTCCCCCGGCTCGCCGGTGGTGACCGTAAGCTGATGGGGTAATTTCCGGCTCGAAAGAGCGGCAGAAAGAATTTCCATGTCGGCACCGCCAGTCTTTCGCCTGGTCGATGAACGACGTGTATCGGTGGCACGCGACCCGACCGCAGTACAGCGGGTTCTGGGCGCCGATCCGATCGGATCGTGCATGGTTGCGGCCCGAGTCGCCGAGCACGGCATCGAGCCGTCCGCGATCGGCGGGGAGTTGTGGACACGTCGCGGCGCCGACGAATCCCTTTGTTACGCAGGCGCAAACCTGATTCCGCTGCGCGGAGTGTTGCCCGACCTGCATGCGTTCGCCGACAAGGCGATGGGGGTGGCGCGCCGCTGCTCGTCGGTGGTCGGTCGCGCCGAGCTGGTACTGCCGATGTGGCGGCGGCTGCAGCACACCTGGGGCCCCGCACGAGACGTGCGAGAGCACCAGCCGCTGATGGCGATGACGTCGCGACCGTCGTGTCGGATCGACCCCGACGTGCGACGGGTCCGCGTCGACGAACTTGAGCCGTACCTGGTGGCGGCGATCGACATGTTCATCGGCGAAGTGGGCATCGACCCGCGGCTCGGCGACGGTGGCCGCGGCTATCGCCGGCGGGTCGCCGGGCTGATCGCGGCCGGCCGGGCATGGGCACGGTTCGAGCACGGCAGGGTGATCTTCAAGGCGGAGGTCGGCTCGCAGTCGCCGGCCGTCGGCCAGATCCAGGGCGTGTGGGTGCATCCCGAGTACCGCGGCCGCGGCCTGGGCACCACCGGAACCGCGGCGGTGGTCGCGGCGATCGTCGACAGCGGCCGGATGGCCAGCCTCTACGTCAACGACTTCAACGCCGTGGCCCGCGCGGCCTACACGCACGTCGGGTTCGCGCAGGTTGGCGCGTTCGCGACCGTGCTGCTGGACTGAGCGATTTCGGCGCGCTAACGTGCGCGCAGCGACGGTTAGCGCGCCGAAATCGCAGTTCCACGCTGGGCGTTAGCGACCTCGGGCGTTCTCGAGCAACTCGTCCACCGACCACTGATCGTCAGCGTGCTTGCCGTACTTCGCCGCGATCACGGCTCCTGTGGTGTCGACGAGGAAGTCGGCCGGGAGCCCGAGGTGGCCACCTGTCTGTCTGGTTGCCGGGGCGCGGTATCGGCCGATGAGGGTTTGGGTGCCTCCGCGGACGATCGCGCCCCACGCGCGCGGATCCAGCAAGGCGCGGGGTCCCGATTCGACGCCGAATTCGCGGTAATAGCGCTTATCGGGGTCGGCAATCGTCGCAAACGGCAGGTCGGAGGTGTACTGGCGCAATTCGTCTGCTGACGAGTGAAAGAACACGACTTCGCGCACACCAGCAGCGCTGATTTCGTCGTGACGCTGCGCGATCGAACGCAGATGCAGGTTGCAGATCGGGCAGCCGGCGAATCGGCGAAATTGCAGATGCACCAAGTGATCTGGATCGGGCAACCGGACGTGTTCGCCGGTGACGCTCAGCAGTTCACGCTCGCCTACCCGTGTCGGGCCAACTCGCTCGGGCATCGAGTCTCCTTCGGGCTTGTTACGTCGAATGTGCGAGACACTAGACGATTTCGGCGGGCAAATGTGCGCGCATCGACGCGTATCGACGGTTAGCGCGCCGAAATCGCAGCTCTCCCGGTGCGCCTCCACCATCCAGCCGTCACCCCTTCGTAACATCAGCCCCAATGGCAACAACAGTCACACGATTAGCGGCAGTGCCAGTGATCGTGGCCGGCCTGCTCGCGGGCTGCACGCCGCGCCCCGACGGGCCCGCCGCAGCCGCCGAGCGGTTCTTCGCCGCGCTGGCGACGGGTAACACCACCGACGCCGCCGTCCTGGCCGACCGGTCCGACGACGCCCGCGCGGCACTCAACGCGGCGTGGGCCGGGCTGCAGGCCACGCACCTTGACGCGCAGGTCCTGAGCTCGAGCTTCGTCGAGGACACCGGGACGGTCGACTACCGCTACACCTGGCAGCTGCCGAAGAACCGGACGTGGACCTACGACGGCCGGCTGTCGATGATCCGCGAGGAAGGCCGCTGGGAGGTGCGCTGGACACCCGCCGCGCTGCACCCCAGGCTCGGTGAGCACCAGACGTTCGCGTTGCGGGCCGATCCGCCGCCGCGCGCCTCGGTCAACGAGGTCGGCGGCAGCGACGTGCTGAAGCCCGGCTATCTGTACCACTACGAGCTCGACGCAGTGCAGGCCGGCACACAGCTGATGCCGACGGCGCGTGCCGTAGTGGATGCGTTGCGCCCTTTCGACGACACCCTCGATGCGCAGCGGCTCGCCGAGCAGGCAAGTTCGTCGGCCGCGCCGCTGGACCTCATCACGTTGCGCCCGGACGACAACAACCGCGTGGCCCCTGCGATCGGGCGGTTACCCGGCGTGGAGGTCACACCACAGGCCGCCATTCTGCCGACCGACGACCGATTCGCGCCCGCACTCGTCGCGCAGGTGAAAAAGACGGTGATCGGCGAACTCGACGGCGAGGCGGGCTGGCGGGTCGTCAGTGTCAACCAGAACGGGGTCGACGTCGGCATCCTGACGGAGGTGCCCGGCAAGCCGGCCCCCTCGGTGACGATGACGCTGGACCGGCAGATCCAGGACGCCGCGCAGAGCGCGGTCGGCAACGTCGGCCGGCAGGCGATGATCGTCGTGATCAGGCCGTCGACCGGCGCGATCCTGGCGATCGCGCAGAACGCCGCGGCAGACGCCGAAGGCCCGCTGGCGACGACCGGCCTGTTCCCGCCGGGGTCGACGTTCAAGATGATCACCGCCGGTGCGGCGATCCAGCGAGACATGGCCACCCCGAACACGCTGCTGGCCTGCCCCGGCACGATGGACATCGGCCACCGCACGATCCCGAACTACGGCGGCTTCGACCTCGGGGTGGTGCCGATGTCGCGGGCATTCGCGAGTTCGTGCAACACGACCTTCGCCGAGCTGGCCAGCCGGATGCCGCCGACCGCGCTGACCGCCGCGGCCGCTCAATACGGCATCGGGCTGGACTACGACGTGGCGGGCGTGCCGACCGTGACGGGGTCGGTACCCCCGACGGTGAACCTGGCCGAGCGCACCGAGGACGGCTTCGGCCAGGGCAAGGTGCTGGTCAGCCCGTTCGGGATGGCGTTGGCCGCCGCGACGGTGGCCGCCGGCAAAACCCCTGTGCCGGAACTGATTCTGGGTCGTCCGACCGCAGTCGCAGGCGAGCGCACCGACATCACCGCTGGGATGGTCGACGACCTGCGATCGATGATGCGACTGGTCGTCACCAACGGCACCGCCAAGGACATCGCCGACTCCGGTGAGATCTACGGCAAGACCGGCGAGGCCGAGTTCCAGGGCGGCTCGCACTCGTGGTTCGCGGGCTATCGCGGGGACATGGCGTTCGCGGCGCTGATCGTCGGGGGCGGAAGCTCCGAATACGCGGTGCGGATGGTCAAGTTCATGATGGCGCAACTGCCGCCGGACTACCTCGGCTGATCGCCGCGTGGCACCGTGACGGCGGCCCACGCGTTAGGTTTGAGTGGTCATGACCAGTGAACAGTCTGTCGAGTTGCGCATCAGCGACGCCGACCGCAACGGCACGCTGCGGCGCCTGCACAACGCGGTCGCGCTCGGGTTGATCGACATCGACGAGTTCGAGGACCGCTCCAGCCGGGTATCGCAGGCCCGTACCCGTGGTGAGTTGGACTCTCTCGTCGACGACCTGCCCGGCCCCGGCGCGTTCGTCACGTCGGTGGCCGACCGCCTGGAACTGCGCGGCTGGCTGGGCTCACTCAAACGGCATGGCGAGTGGACGGTGCCGACCCGGTTGGCGCTGGTGCGCCGAGTCGGCTCGGTCGAGCTGGACCTGACCAACGCCCGGTTCGCCGGACCCGTCGTGGTAATCGAGCTCGACATGATCCGCGGCTCGCTGGATCTGCGGTTGCCCGACGCGGCGAGCGCGTCCATCGACGACGTGACGGTATACGGCGGCAAAGCCGTCGACTTGCGCAAGAATCCGCCCGCCGAGGGCAAGCCGCACGTGGTGCTGACGGGCCGCATGGTGATGGGCTCGGTGAGGATTCGCGGGCCGCGTCGGCACAAGTTCGGCGACAGGTTGCGGCGCGGTCCTCGCTAGGCTGTGGTCATGCCTGTGCGTTCCGCTCTGCGTTCCGGCGTGATGTCGCCGACCCGCGCGGTGCCGTCGTCGATTCCGCGGCCCGAATATGCGTGGAAGTCGACGGTGAACGAGGGCAGCGAACCCTGGGTGCAGACTCCGGAGGTGATCGAGCAGATGCGCATCGCGGGTCGCATCGCCGCGGGTGCTCTCGCCCAGGCCGGCAAGGCCGTCGCACCCGGAGTCACCACCGACGAGCTGGACCGCATCGCCCACGCCTACATGGTCGACCACGGCGCCTACCCGTCGACGTTGGGCTACAAGGGTTTTCCGAAGTCGTGCTGCACGTCGCTGAATGAAATCATCTGCCACGGCATCCCCGACTCGACGGTGATCGAGGACGGCGACATCGTCAACGTCGACGTGACCGCCTACATCGACGGCGTGCACGGCGACACCAATGCCACGTTCCTGGCCGGCGACGTGTCCGAGGAGCACCGGCTGCTGGTCGAGCGCACCCGGGAGGCGATGATGCGCGCCATCAAGGCCGTCAAGCCCGGCCGGTCGCTGTCGGTGGTCGGCCGGGTCATCGAGTCGTATGCAAACCGGTTCGGCTACAACGTGGTTCGCGACTTCACCGGCCACGGCATCGGCACCACGTTCCACAACGGGCTGGTGGTGCTGCACTACGACCAGCCGTCCGTCACCACCGTGCTTGAGCCCGGGATGACGTTCACGATCGAGCCGATGATCAACCTCGGCGCGCTGGACTACGAGATCTGGGACGACGGCTGGACGGTGGCCACCAGGGACCGCAAGTGGACCGCCCAGTTCGAGCACACGCTCGTGGTCACCGACGACGGTGCCGAGATCCTGACGCTCCCGTGACCCCGCCAAGAAGGTGAGCGGCGCGCTGCTGGTCGCCGGCACGAGTTCGGATGCCGGCAAGTCGATGGTCGTCGCCGGGCTGTGCCGGCTGCTGACCCGCAAAGGCGTGCGGGTGGCGCCGTTCAAGGCCCAGAACATGTCCAACAACTCGGCGGTCACCGTCGAAGGCGGCGAGATCGGCCGCGCCCAGGCGATGCAAGCCAGGGCCTGCGGCCTAGCGCCGAGCGTCCGCTTCAACCCGATCCTGCTCAAGCCCGGCAGCGACCGCGCGTCACAACTGGTGGTGCGGGGCCACGTCAAAGGCACCGTGCGGGCTGGTGAGTACATCACGCAGCGGGACCAGCTGGCCGCAGTCGTTGCCGAAGACCTACAGTCGCTGCGCGCGGAGTTCGACGCCGTCATCTGTGAGGGTGCGGGCTCGCCAGCCGAAATCAATTTGCGCGCAACGGACTTGGCGAATATGGGGCTGGCGCGCGAAGCCGGACTGCCGGTGGTGCTGGTGGGCGACATCGACCGCGGCGGTCTGCTCGCGCACCTGTTCGGCACGTTGGCCGTGCTGGAGCCAGACGACCAAAAGCTCATCGCGGGGTTCGTGGTCAACAAGTTCCGCGGCGACCCGGCGCTGCTGGAGCCCGGGCTGCGCCAACTCGAGAACCTCACAGGCCGGCCCACCTACGGCGTGCTGCCCTACGTCGACGAACTGTGGCTGGACACCGAGGACTCGCTGTCGGTGCTGTCCGCCCGGGTCGTCGGGATCCCGCAATCTCCGCGCGGCACCGACTGGCTCGAGGTGGCGGCGATCCGGCTGCCCCGCACGTCGAACTCCACCGACGTCGAAGCGCTGGCCTGCGAACCCGGGGTGCTGGTGCGCTGGACCACCGACTCGGCCGAGGTCGCCGACGCCGACGTCGTGGTGGTTCCCGGCAGCAAGGCCACCGTCGCGGATCTGACGTGGCTGCGCGACCGCGGACTGGCCGACACCGTTGTCGCGCATGCTACGGCGGGCAAGCCGGTGCTCGGCATCTGCGGGGGGTTGCAGATGCTGTGTCGCCGGATCGACGACCGTGTCGAATCCCAGGCGGGCACCGTCGACGGGCTCGGGTTGCTGGACGCCTGCGTCGAGTTCTGCCCCGACAAAACGCTGCGCACGTGGCACTCGCCGCTGTCCGGTTACGAGATCCACCACGGTCGGCTGCGGGGCTGCACCGAGGAACCGTGGGAAGGCGTCGGCATCCGCCGCGGCGCGGTGTACGGGACGCACTGGCACGGCCTGTTCGACAACGACGCGTTCCGGCGGGACTGGTTGGCCGAGGCCGCGCTCGCCTCGGGACGGAATGGATTCGTGGCCGCCGACGACGTCAGCGTGCCTGCGCGCCGCGACGCGCAGCTCGACATCTTGGCCGATCTGCTCACCGCACACCTGGACATCGACGCGGTATGTGAGCTGTTGGAAGGCGGCCCGCCGCCCCGGCCCACCGTCATCAGTACCCTGTCAGGGTGCTGAAGCCCGTAGCTCGGGTCCCCGTAGCTCTGGCCGCCGTTGCGGTCGCCGTGGCCGGCTGCTCGACGGCGATCAGCGGCACCCCGACGTGGCCGGGAGCGAGGCTGGAAAAGGTGCTGCTGACGCCGGCGGATTTCCCGCCCGGGGTCGACTACGGACGCATCACCGACCAGCCCGGCCAACCCGACAACTTCGGTGGCCCATCGCCGATGTTGTCGCGGCCGCAGGGATGCGCGAACGGGATGACAGAAGTGATCGCCGCACGGGCCGAGCGGGGTCCGGGCAGCGCGTTGAAGTTCAGCGTGATCTATGACGGCGCGCGCATCGTGATGACCGTGCTCACCTCACCGCTGGACCTCGACGAGCTCGGCGCCGAGGCGGCTCGCTGCGAGAAGTTCGACACCTACTTCGACCGCAACTCCGACCCGATTCCGATCTCGACGACGAAGCTGCCGGGGTCGCGGCCGGACCAGCTGGTGTATCAGCAGACGATGTCGCTGCAAGGTTTCAACAGCAGCGTGTACATGTCGTTCGAGAACGTCGGCTCGATGGCGGTGTTCGGAATCGCAGTTCCGACAACGCAACTGGCGACCGGGCGACAGTCGGCGCCCAAAGCGTCACTGCCGCAGACGTTCATCGAGATCGCCGACCTTCAAGCGCAGCGCATCCGGGACAACTGAAATCTGAACATTCGCTGCCAATCGTCAATAACGACCCGGCCGCGCGGTCTAAGCCTGTAGCGTCCGACAAGTGCCTTCGGCGATGGTCACCGTCGACGGATTCCCGGTAGCGGTCAATGTGGTAGGCCCTGAGAAGGGACCTGTGGTGCTGATGCTTGGCGCCGCCAACCAAGCGCCGGCCGCTTATGACGGGGTATGCCAACGACTGCACACTGCGTCACTGCGCACGGTCGTCGTCGGACCGGACCGCAGGCTGAGACCCAAGTCGGTGATCGGCATTCTCGACTCGCTCGCGGTGAAGTGGGCGCTATTGGTCGGCGACCGGATCGGCGGCGAGATCGCCTGGGAACTGGCCGCCAGCAAGCTGGACCGGTTCATCGGCCTGGTGGTGATCGACCGTGGTCACCCCTGCGTAGCCGACATGACCGGCGTGGTGCGCGACGAGCACTGCCCACCCGTGGAGATCAACACCACCGCGATGGTGAGTACGCCGGCCGCGCGGGCGGTCGCGCGGGCCAGCCAGCGTTACGTCTTCGGTGACTTCCGGCTGGTGGAAATGCTCAGCCGGCGCAACGCGGCTGAGTCGACCGCGCAGTTGGCGGCCGAGATCGTGCTGCGCACCAGCACGTGGTGACGGTTACCGCTGCGGCGATTCGGGCGTCCAGGCCTGAGGCAGGCGCGGATGCCCGGGAAACAGAAAGTCGATGAATGCGGCAGCCGTGGGCTGAGGCTCGTGGTTGGCCAGCCCGGGCCGTTCGTTGGCCTCGATGAACACGTATTCGTCGTGGCTCACGTCGGGCACCAGCAGGTCGATTCCCGTCACCGGGATGCCGATCGCCTCGGCCATCTTCACCGCCACCCGGCTCAGCTCCGGACTGACTTTCGCAGTGACGTCGTGAATGGTGCCGCCCTGATGCAGGTTCGCGGTGCGGCGCACTCGCAGCCGGATGCCCTCCGGCAGCACCTCCTCGGGGGACCAGCCGGCCTCTCGGACGGTGCCTTCGGTCACGTCGTCGAGCGGAATGCGTGACTCGCCGCCGGTGACCGCGGCCCGGCGCCGGCTCTCGGCATCGATCAGGTCCCGCACGCTGTGGCGGCCGGTCCCGATGACTTCCGCCGGCTTGCGGATCGCCGCGGCGACGACCTTGCCGTCGATCACCACCAGGCGCAGGTCGTCGCCGCGCGCCCGCTGCTCGATGAGCACCTCGGGGCAGTGCTCACGGGCCCGCGCCAGCGCGGCATCGAGTTCGTCGGAACCGTCGACCCCGACCGTGATCCCCTTGCCCTGCTCGCCGCGAGTGGGCTTGACCACCACGTCGCCGACTTCTTCGAGGAACGCGTGGTCCTGTTCGTCGAACGTGGCTAGCCGGCCGCGTGCCACCGTGACGCCGGCCTCGACGGCGATGCGGCGGGTCCGCCGCTTGTCGTCGCAGCGGCTCATCGCCACCGCGGAGGTGAACTCCGACAGCGACTCGCGAGTGACCAGATTGCGGCCACCGTGCGTGAGGCGCAGCTCACCGGTCTCGGCGTCGAGCACCTCGACCTGGATGCCGCGCCGGATAGCCTCGTCGGCGATGATTCGGGCGTACGGGTTCAGGTCATCGACGGTTTCGGGTGTGATCGCGGTGAACAGCGGCTCGTTGATCGCGTTCTTGCGCTTGATGCAGAGCACCGGTACCCGCTGAAAGCCCAGCTTCTCGTACAGCGCGATCGCCGCGACGTTGTCGTGGACTACCGACAGGTCCATGTAGGCGCGGCCGAGACGCCGGTAGTGCTCGGCCAACGCGCGGCTCAGTGCCTCGCCAACGCCCGGTAGGCCCGCGGCCGGGTCCACGGCCAGCGTCCACAGGCTGGTGCCGTGTTCGGGGTCGTCGAACAACCGCGCGTGGTCGACGCCGGTGACGGTGCCGACGATCACTTCGTCGGCGACGCGCTCCGCGACCAGGTACGTCACCGCGTCGGAGTTGACATGGTTGTCCCAAATCACGTCCACGCGGGCCGGCACCATCCCGCATCGCACGTATACGCGGTTCATCTCCTCGGCGTCGTCGCGACTCTGCAACGGCCGCACGGTGATTCCGGTCGGCGTCCAATCCGGGGACTGGCCGGAGAAACGCAACCGGTAGGTGTGGCTGGGATCGATGAACAGCTCGGCCGGGGAGCGGGCGACCACGACGTGGGCCTCGCGGGCGTACATGCAGATGTCACGGCGACCCGGCCCTTCGCGCCGCAGCACCTCCGCGAGCTCGTCGGGATTGGAGAAGGTCTGCCCGAACACCAGCCTGCCCCAGCCCAGATCGAGCACCACATTGCTCCGCATGGAGCCCACCAGGTGAGCCGGCGGCACGTCATGCAGCCCGAGCGTGATGGCCTCGGGATGGTCGTCGCCCGGGTCGGGTTCGGCTGGCCCCACTTGGTCGACCCTACAACCGACGGGCAGGTTCCTCTCTTCGGAACGCTCAGTTCCCGCCGGTTACGGGTGCTGTGCTGGCCCACCTCTCCTCGATGCGGCCGAAGCGCCACACCGACAATGCGACCGCCCACGTCGCCACGAACATGCCCACGATCACGAAGCCCACGACATTGAGGTCGACACCCGCGATCCAGTCCCACAGGCCGCCGGCCAGGCCGAACTGCTCGGCGGCCAGGCCCAGTAGCTCGATGCTGCCGATCACCAGCGCCACCGCCACCGACAGTCCGGTGATCGTGAGGTTGTAGTACACCTTGCGCAGCGGCTTGGAGAACGCCCAGCCGTAGGCGAAGTTCATGAACGTGCCGTCGATGGTGTCCAGCAGGCTCATCCCGGCGGCGAACAGCACGGGCAGGCACAGGATCGCGTACCACGGCACGCCGGCGACCGCGCTGGTCCCGGCGAGTACCAGCAGCGCGATCTCGGTGGCCGTGTCGAAGCCGAGCCCGAACAGCACGCCGAGGGGATACATGTGCCAGGACTTGGTGATCGACTTGGTGAAGCGGCCGAAAAACCTGTTGAGCAGACCGCGGTTGTTCAACTGGTGTTCCAGCGCCGCCTCGTCGTAAGCACCGCCGCGCATTCGCAGGAACACCCGCACGATGCCGACCAGGATCACCAGGTTGATCGCGGCGATCAGGTACAGGAACAGGCCCGAGACGCTGGTGCCGATCAGCCCGGTGTAGTGGTGCAGCGCCGACGAGTCATCCTCGACCGGCCCGATGATCGCTCTCGCGCCGATCGACAGCAGCGCGGCCAGGCCGAACACCACCGTCGAGTGGCCCAGCGAGAAGAAGAACCCGGCACCGAGTGGGCGCTGGCCGTCGACCATCAGCTTGCGGGTGGTGTTGTCGATCGCCGCGATGTGGTCGGCGTCGAAGGCGTGTCGTAGGCCGAGGGTGTACGCGGTCAACCCGACGCCGATGCCCAGCGCTTTGTCACCGAGGCTGTAGTGCCCGGGTGCGACGAACGCCACCAGCGTGATCCAGCCGATCAGGTGCAGCAGCGCGATGATCCCGAACATCGATGACAGCCGCAGCCATTCGCGCGGGGTGAGCGCGGATTTGGCGCGGGGCAGCCAGGACGTCGGGCGCTGCGGTGCGTCGGCCACCATCCTGTCGACGCTAGGCCTTGTTGCAAGCGATTCGCAAGAGGGGGTCGGGGCGTCGACGCTTGGGCTCAACCCGGGGCGACGGTGGGACACTGATCTGGTGATCGCGTCGTCCGAACAGATCGGTGAGCTGCTGCGGGCGCAGGGCCTGCGGCGCACGGCGCCGCGCATCGCGGTGCTGGCGACGCTGCAGCCGGTGCACGGGCACCTGTCGGTGGCAGAGATCCGCGAGCGGCTGGTCGCCTCCGGCGACGACGACGCCCCGGATCTGGCGACGGTGTACCGGACGGTGACCACGCTGGTCGAGGCGGGCGTGCTGCACGCGCTGACGCTCGAGGGCGGCGTCACCACGTACGGGGTGGCGGAGAGCCCGCACCATCACGCCGTGTGCACCCGATGCGGCACGATCATCGAGGTGCCAGCGCAGCGGCTGAGCTCGGCGCTCGAGCATGCGATCGAGGGCAGCGCTTTCACGCTGTCCGACCGCGCCGGGCTGACGCTGCACGGCCTGTGCCCGGACTGCCAGGCGCAGGGATGAGGCCGACGGTGAACCGGTCGCCGCTATTCGGTGCGCCCCTTCAGGATCTCATCCTCGATGGTGCCGCCCAGGCCCTCCGATGCCGGGTCATAGCCGTGCAGGCCGCTGGTGACTGCGTACTCCTCCTCGGGGGAGAGCACCAAGCGGTGGCGGGTGTAGAGGCCGAAGACCAGTAGCCCGATCGCATAGAAGACGACCGTCGCGATGATCGCCGGCCGGTAGGTCGGGTTGATCAGCACGCCGATGAAGGTGACCGCGGCGATGACGAGTGCCACGGTGGCGCCCCAGTTGCCCGTGGGGCTGACCCACGGCCGGCGCGCGCTCGGGAACTTTCGACGAAGCAGGACGAAGGAGGCCATTTGCAGCATGTAGGCCAGCACGGCGCCCCAGACCGCAATGTTGAGCACGACGTCGCCGGCGCCCTCGTTGTAGTTGACGATCAGTAGTGCGATGAAGCCGATCACCGCGCCGGTGAACAGCGCGATGTACGGGGTCTGCCGGGCGCCGGTGAGCGACAACACCTTCGGGTAATAGCCGGCCCGGCTCAGCGAGTACAAGTTGCGTCCGTAGGCGTACATGATGCCCTGCAGGCTGGCCAGCAGACCGATCAGCGCGAACGCCGAGAGCACCGCTGCGAGGCCCTGCGGCAGGAATGCGCGAAAGCCGTCGAGCAGCGGTTCGTCGGAGCTGCCGAGGGCCTGCGAGCCCGTCACGGCGGGGTTCAGGAAGAACACGATGGCCGCGCATCCCACCAGTGAGATCAGGCCCCAGATACCGGCTTTCGGGATGTCTTTGGCCGGGTTGTGTGCCTCCTCAGCGGCCAGCGGCAGCTCCTCGATGCCGAGAAAGAACCACATCGCAAATGGCAGCGCGTAGAGAATCCCGACCACGCCGAACGGCAGGAACGTGCTGGCGCCGGCCTTCGACGGGTCCGCTTCGATGTCGAACAGCTTGCCGAAATCGACTGCGCCATTGGCGATGGCCAAGATCCCGAACAGCACGAGGATCGCGATCGAGATGACCGCGACGACGAGAGCGAAGCGGAACGACACCTCCGCGCCCCACGAATTCAGGCCGACGAAAATTGAGTAGAGGATGATCCACCACAGCCAGCTCGGTATCGAAACTCCGAACAGATCGTCAGTCACCGCATCTGCGTAACTGGCCGAGAAGAACACAATCACAGCGGTGGTGAAGACGTACTCGATCGTCTCGGCGAACCCGGTCACGAAGCCTCCCCAGGGTCCCATCGCCGCGCGCGCGAACGAATACGCACCGCCGGTGTGGGGCATGGCCGCCGACATCTCGCCGATTGAGAAGAGCATCCCGAAGTACATGACGATGATCACGACCGAGGCGATGGCCAGGCCGCCCCAGCCGGCCTCGCCGATCCCGAAGTTCCAGCCCGAGAAGTCGCCGGAGATGACCGCGGCCACGCCGATGCCCCACAGCCCCCAGAACCCGGCAGTTCGCAGCAATGTCCGCTTTTCGAAATAGCCGTCGGCGGCCTGGTTGTAGGTCACCCCCGAGGTCTTCATCTTCTCGTCGGCCATCGCCGTCGCTCTCCTCCGCCGGGGGTCATTGGTAGGGGACAATATTGCGTCAAAGGTCTGTCGTCCTACCTTTGGCCGTGACAGTTCGGTTAAATCGAGGCCTGGCGCGCTGACGGAAGGGTGCCCAATGGTTGACTTTTCGGCATGTCGGGCATGTTGACGCTGCGGGAACTCGAGGAGCTGATCGTCGAGGGCGACATCGACACGGTGATCGTCGCCTTCACCGACATGCAGGGCCGGTTGACCGGCAAACGGGTGTCGGCGCGACTGTTCGTCGAGGAGGTCGCCAACCACGGCGCCGAGTGCTGCAACTACCTGCTGGCCGTCGACGTGGACATGAACACCGTCGACGGTTACGCGATGAGCAGCTGGGGCACCGGCTACGGCGACATGGTGATGACGCCAGACCTCGCCACGTTGCGGCTGATCCCGTGGCTGCCCGGCACCGCGCTGGTGATGGCCGACTTGTCGTGGGAAGACGGCAGTCCCGTCGTCGCGGCGCCGCGCAGCATCCTGGCCCGTCAGATCGTCCGACTCGCCGAACGGGGGCTGGTGCCGTACGTGGGCACCGAACTCGAGTTCATGGTGTTCGACGACACCTACCGCGATGCCTGGGCGCGCGGCTATCGCGACCTCAGGCCGGCCACGGACTACAACGTCGACTACGCGATGCTCGGGTCGACGCGGATGGAACCGCTGCTGCGGGACATCCGGCTCGGGATGATCGGCGCGGGCATGTACTGCGAGGGCGTCAAGGGCGAGTGCAACCGCGGGCAGCAGGAGATCGCGTTCCGCTACGACCGCGCGCTTGTCACATGCGATAACCACACGATCTACAAGAACGGCGCCAAGGAGATCGCCGACCAGCACGGCAAGAGCCTGACGTTCATGGCGAAGTTCGACGAACGGGAGGGCAACAGCTGCCACATCCACATCTCGTTGCGCGGCGAGGACGGCAGTGCGGTGTTCGCCGATCCCGCCGGCACGTACGAGATGTCGCAGATGTTTCAGAGTTTCATCGCCGGTCAGCTGGCGACGCTGCGCGAGCTGACGTTGTTCTACGCGCCGAACATCAACTCCTACAAGCGGTTTGCCGACGGCAGCTTCGCGCCGACTACGATCGCGTGGGGTATGGACAACCGCACGTGCGCGCTGCGGGTGGTCGGCCACCGCTCGAGCATGCGGATGGAGTGCCGGGCGCCGGGCGGGGATGTGAACCAGTACCTGGCCGTGGCTGCGCTGATCGCCGGTGGCCTGCACGGCATCGACCAGAAGCTGGCACTGCCGGAACCGTTGGCGGGCAACGCGTATCAGAGTGGTACCGCACGGCTGCCGACCACGCTGGCCGAGGCGGCCGGGCTGTTCGCCGAGTCGGCGGTGGCGCGCGAGGCGTTCGGCGACGACGTCGTCGCGCACTACCTGAACAACGCGCGGGTGGAACTTGCGGCGTTCAACTCCGCCGTCACCGACTGGGAGAGGGTGCGTGGTTTTGAGCGGCTCTAGCTTTCCCCCGTCGTCCCCCTGCGCTTCGGGCGGGAGGCACCCCTATCGCTCTACCCCCGAGGACTGCCCGGTCCTCGGCCTTACGACGTATCTGGAGCAGGCGCAGACCGGAATCTGGGACGTGCGGGCAAGCTTTCTGCCGCACATCTACCTCGAGGGCGTATCGCTGGCCGGTGGTATCGCGATGCTGTTGCCACCCCAGCCCGTCAGCGAACAGGTCGTCGACGAGGTGCTCGACCGGCTCGACGGGTTGATCGTCACCGGGGGCAAGGACGTCGACCCCGCCCGCTACGGGCAGGCGCGGCATCCGCAGACCGACGAGCCACGACTTGACCGCGACGCTTGGGAGTTCGCCTTGCTGGCCGGGGCGTTGAAGCGGGGAATGCCGGTGCTGGGGATCTGTCGCGGCGCACAGGTGCTCAACGTGGCGCTGGGTGGCACGCTGCACCAGCATCTGCCGGATGTCGTGGGGCACAGCGGGCATCAGCCGGGCAATGCGGTGTTCTCCACGTCGCGCGTGCACGTCGCGCGGGGAACCCGGCTGGCGGAGTTGATCGGGGAGTACTCCGACGAGCAGTGCTACCACCACCAGGCGATCGCCGAGCTGGGCGAGGGGCTGATCGTCAGCGCACGCGACGAGGACGGCGTGATCGAGGCGGTCGAAATGCCGGGCGACACTTTCGTTTTGGCCGTCCAGTGGCATCCCGAAGAGCGGCTCAACGACCTGCGGGTGTTCGCGGCCGTGGTCGATGCGGCGAGGGTGTTCGCGACGGAGCGGGTCGGATGACGCAGGTCATCAACCCGGCCACCGAGGAGGTGCTGCGCACCGTCGAGCCGCTGGACACTGGAGCTGTCGACGACGCCGTGGCGCGGGCACGGGTTGCGCAAAAGCGTTGGGCTGCTCTGGCGCCCGCGGAGCAGGCGACCGCGCTGCGGGCATTCGCAGCGGCGGTCGACGAGCACGTGGCCGAGCTGGCCGCGCTGGAGGTCGCGAACTCCGGGCACCCGATCTCGGCAGCCGAGTGGGAGGCCGGCCACGTCCGCGACGTGCTGCAGTACTACGCTGCAAGCCCGGAGCGCTTGTCCGGCAAGCAGATTCCAGTCGCCGACGGCCTGGACATCACGTTCAACGAGCCGATCGGCGTAGTCGGCGTGATCACCCCGTGGAACTTTCCGATGACGATTGCGTCGTGGGGCTTCGCTCCCGCGCTGGCGGCCGGCAACGCGGTGCTGGTCAAGCCCGCCGAATGGACGCCGCTGACGACGATCCGGCTGGGCGAATTGGCGGTCGAAGCGGGGTTACCTGCTGACCTGTTTCAAGTGCTGCCGGGCAAGGGCTCGGTGGTGGGGGAGCGGTTCGTCACCCATCCAGATGTCCGCAAGATCGTGTTCACCGGGTCTACCGCGGTCGGCACCAACGTGATGGCCGGCGCCGCCAAGCAGGTCAAGCGCGTCACGCTCGAACTCGGCGGCAAGAGCGCGAACATCGTGTTCGACGACTGCGATCTGGAACGCGCCGCGGCCACCGCGCCGTACGGGGTGTTCGACAACGCCGGGCAGGACTGCTGTGCGCGCAGTCGGATCCTGGTGCAGCGCAACGTCTACGACCGGTTCATGGAGCTGCTGGAGCCCGCTGTCACGGGTGTGGTCGTCGGCGATCCGTGCTCACGGGACACCGAGATGGGACCGCTGGTATCCCGGACGCACTGGGACACGGTGGCTTCCTATGTTGCCGACGACGCACCGGTCGCGTTCCGTGGCAGCGCGCCTTCGGGCCGCGGATATTGGTTCCCGCCAACGGTGTTGACACCGTCGCGGTCGGATCGCACTGTCCGGGAGGAGATCTTCGGGCCGGTGGTGACCGTGCTGCCGTTCGAGGACGAGGCCGATGCGATCGCGCTTGCCAACGACACGCCTTATGGCTTGTCGGGATCGATCTGGACCGAAGACCTCTCCCGCACGCTGCGCGTATCCCGCGCGGTGGAGTCCGGGAACCTGTCGGTGAATTCACATTCGTCGGTGAGGTACAACGCCCCTTTCGGCGGCTTCAAGCAGTCGGGGCTGGGCCGCGAGCTGGGCCCGGACGCGCCGTTGTCGTTCACCGAGACCAAGAACGTTTTCATAGCCGTCGGGGAGGCCTGATGATCGATCTTTCGCAACGGCTGGCCGGCAGAGTTGCGGTCATCACGGGCGGCGCCGGCGGGATCGGGCTGGCCACCGGGCGGCGGATGCGCGCCGAGGGTGCAAGCATCGTCGTCGCCGACGTCGACCGGGTGGCCGGACGGGAGGCCGCCGACGAACTTGGCGGGCTGTTCGTACCCGTCGACGTGACCGACCAGTCGGCGGTCGACGCGCTGTTCGACACGGCGGCAAGCACATACGGGTCCGTCGACATCGCGTTCAACAACGCGGGCATCTCCCCTCCCGACGACGACTTGATCGAGAACACCGAGCTGGCCGCCTGGCAGCGGGTTCAGGACGTCAACCTCAAGTCGGTGTACCTGTGCTGCCGGGCTGCGCTGCGCCACATGAGGCCGGCAGGTAAGGGCTCGATCGTCAACGTCGCCTCGTTCGTCGCGGTGCTGGGGTCGGCGACGTCGCAGATCTCCTACACGGCGTCCAAGGGCGGGGTGCTGGCGATGTCGCGTGAACTCGGTGTGCAATACGCGCGCAGCGGAACCCGGGTCAATGCGCTGTGCCCGGGGCCGGTCAACACTCCGCTGCTCAAGGAGTTGTTCGCCAAGGACCCCGAACGCGCGGCGCGCCGGCTGGTGCACGTGCCGGTCGGCCGGTTCGCCGAGCCGGACGAGATCGCCGCCGCGGTGGCGTTCTTGGCCAGCGACGACGCGTCGTTCATCACCGCGTCGACGTTCCTCGTCGACGGCGGAATCAGCGCGGCCTACGTGACGCCGATATGAACGCCCCACTGGTGAGCGATGCGCTGCTGCGGCCCGTGCGGCCGGGCAATGCGTTCGAGGACACGGTCGGCAGGCTGCTGCAGACCATCCGGCTCGGCGTCATCGCGCCCGGCGAGTCGCTACCGTCGGAACGCGAACTCGCCGCGCGCCTTCAGGTGAGCCGCGACACCGTGCGGGAAGCGATCAAGTCGTTGGCCGAGGCCGGGTATCTGGTGTCGCGGCGCGGACGCTACGGCGGCACCTTTCTGGCTGATGAGCTACCCACTCCGGATTCCGTCGGTGCGCACGGGGTCACCCGGGCAGAGCTCCACGATGCACTGGGGCTGCGCGAGATCCTGGAAGTCGGTGCGGCGCGGCTGGCGGCGACGCGCACACTGACCGCCACCGAGCGCGAGCTGCTGTGGTCGCGAATGGCCGATGTGCGCGGCGCCGAGCCGGCTGACTACCGCAGGCTCGACTCGCGGCTGCATCTGGCGATAGCGGAGATGGTGGGCTCGCCGTCGCTGGTCCCGCTGGTCGCAGAGAACCGGATGTGGGTGAACCGGCTGCTGGACCGAATCCCGTTGCTGTCGCGCAACATCGAGCACTCCGACGAGCAGCACGAGGCGATCGTCATCGCGATCCTGGCGGGTGACCCTGACGCGGCCGAGGCCGAGATGCGCGCGCACATCGCAGGATCGGCGTCGCTGCTGCACGGCTTTTTGGACTAGCGTCCCCCCTTTTCGCGAGCGTGCGTGTTGGCTCGTCGACACGCCGCTTAGGCTCAAGCGGCATTTCCTGCACGCTCGGTGGCGATTACGCGGCAGGCCGGCCCGCGTCTGCTCGTGCTCGCTCGTCGGGCCCACCGGCCGGCTCACGCGGGCCCTGGTCGAGCCGGAACGGCGGGTACTCGTCACGAAGCAGCAACGTGTACGCCCGAACCCGGAATATCCACCGGTTGATGCCCAGCAGGAAGTCGAACACCCCGCGGGGATAGCGGCCGGTGAACAGCAGGGCGACGAACACGATCACCACCAGCACACCGAACAGCGGAATGGTCGCCGACCCCGCGTCTTGGGTCTCGGCCCTCAGGTGCGCGACCCCGCCGAGGATGGCCGCGATGACGAGATAGTGCGGAATCGCCAGCAGCCACCACTTCACCAGCACCAGGCCGCGCGACAATCGCTCCGGGTAGTCGACGTCGAGGTCCGCCGGATAGTCCGCGCTGCTCAACGAGAAGGGCGGGTATTTGTCGGTGCCGAGCGCGGAATACCCGTAAAAGCCCACGCGCCAGGACCATCGCAGCACCCCGACGCCGAAGTCGAAGAGCGAACGGGGATAGCGGCCGGTGAACAGGATCGCGAAGAACGCAATCAGCGTGGTGACGAAGAACGCGATGTAGAGGAAGAACAGCACGACGTAGTGAGGAATGAGCAGCAGCCACTTGACCAACCACAGCCACCGCGACACGGGGTCGTCGAGGTCGCCGCGAAGCCGCACCGGATAGCTGTCATCGAAATTCGCCATGAGGCCGTTGTAACGCGCAGGCGCGGCACCGGTTCGGCGACACGCGGCACAGTGTTCAGATCGAGACCGCTAGTGGGCGCGCGACGGCGGCCACGGTGGCTCACCGCAGAGCGCCAGCAGCGCGTTCTCTATGACCTCCGGCAGCGCCGGGTGAATCCAGTACTGGCCGCGGGCCATGTCCTGGGCGGACAGTCCGAAGCTCATCGCCTGCACGACGGGCTGGATCAGCGACGACGCCTGGTGTCCCATCAGGTGCGCACCGAGGATCAGCCCGGTGTCGTCGTCGACGATGATCTTCGCGATCCCGGTGGTGTCCTCCATCGCCCAGCCGTACGCCACGTCGCTGTAGTCCTGCACCTTCACCTTGATGGTGTAACCCTCTGCGCGAGACTGGTTTTCGGTCAGCCCCACACTGGCGATCTGCGGATCGGTGAACACGGCCGACGGCACGTACCGGTGATCGGAGGCGACCAGCGAGTCGGTGTCGTCCCAATCATGCAGCAGGTTGTGGCGTACCACCCGGGCTTCGTGGTTGGCGACGTGCTTGAGCTGGTACTTCGAGCTGACGTCACCGAGCGCGTAAATGCCTCGGGCAGTGGTGCGTTGGTATTCGTCGACGAGAACCCGGCCAAGGCTGTTCACGTCGACCCCGGCCAGTTCGGCGTCCAGCATGTCACCGTTGGGTGCGCGTCCGGTGGCTACCAGCAATGCATCGCCCCGCACGGTTCCGCCGTCGCCGCAGGCCAGTTCCACCTCGTCACCGACCTGCCTGGCGCCGGCGATGTAGTGGTGATCGCGGATCTCCCACTTCTTGGCGGCGATGTCGGTGAAGCGCATCATGATGGTGTCGTCGTGTCCACGCAGCAGCGTGCTGCCGCGAATCACCAACGTGACGTGGCTGCCCAGCGACGAGAAGATGTGGGCGAATTCGGTGGCCACATACCCGCCGCCGACGATGACGAGGTGTCCGGGCAGATCGTGGATCCGCATGATCGTGTTGCTGGTGTAGTACGGCACACCGGATTCGGCAATAACCGCCGGCACCAGGGCGCGAGACCCGGCGGCGATCACCACCTTGTCGGCGGTGAATTCCTCACCGCCGTCGACGCGCAAGGTGTGGCGCCCGTCGCGGCTGGGGCCAAACCGGGTGTGGCGGTCGTACACGGTGACGTTGGGCGTAGACCGCCGGTAGTTTTCGCCGCCGATCGTCAGCGGGTCGATGCGACCGAAGATCCGGGAGACGATGTCGGGCCACCGCACCCCGTCGACCCGCGCGTCCACCCCGAATCGCGTTGAGTCGTAGGCGGTTTGCGCGACCTCCGCGGCGTAGACGAACATCTTGGTCGGAATGCAGCCGACGTTCAGGCAGGTGCCGCCGAAAATGTTCTGCTCGCAGATCGCCACGCTCATGTCGGTGTAGCGCTCGTCGAGAATCGTGTTGCCCGAACCAGTTCCGATGATGGCCAGGTCGAAATGCGTCATGATGTCTGCCTCGCGTCGGTGTTTTCCGGCGATACCGCTGCGGTGTACCAGTCCAGCCAGGCCGCCAGCTCTTGGTAGGCCACCTCCCGCGGTTTCGGCAGTGACAAGAACACGTCGTGCTTCGCGTCGGCGACCGGCACGACAGTCGTCCGGTTGCCGACGCACCCGGCCCACCTGGCCGTCTGCGCCACATCCAGTACCGCATCGCCGCGCTGCATGGCGGACGGGTCGGTGGTCTCGGGAACGCTTCGGTCCGAGCGCAGGATCAGGTTCGGCACGCCGACGTCCAGCCCGCGATGCAATTGCATCTGTGCCCGCCTGACCGCGTTGATCCATCCGACCGTGACCGGGAACCCCCCGAGCGGTTTCCACGTCAGGTCGTAGTCGAACTCGCCACCGTAGTCGCGGTGAATGCTCGTCCCGTATCCGCCTTCGCCCGCCGCGCGCAGCACGCGTTTGCTGCCAAACCGCGACGCCGCGCGGATCGCGGCCGAGGTGACACCGGTGCGCAGGACCGCCGGTCCGTGCAGGTCGAAGAACGGGCTGTTGAGCACCAGCCCGGTGATGCCGAATCCGCCACCGCGCCGGCGCA
>Ga0210086_1000118_pt1 | contig 49425 bp, 47 predicted proteins | sample China_Galinas_PW_3_FD_184867 | JGI IMG/M metagenome (GOLD analysis project Ga0210086, IMG submission 184867) | Wetland microbial communities from San Francisco Bay, California, USA, that impact long-term carbon sequestration - China_Galinas_PWB_D2... | ecosystem: Environmental > Aquatic > Marine...
GAGCCAGGTCTGCTTGCCCTTGTGGGCGACGATAGCCCAGGCCTTGCCGCCGGAGTGACGCAGAGCGCCGAGGTAACGGATCGGTGCCCGGCTGGAGGGGGTGGGAGTCGTCTCGCCCGGCTGGTCGGGGGCGGTGTCATCGGGCTGGTCGGTCTCGGGCTGCGGCTCCTCCTGGGGGACCGGGGCGTTGTGGGTCGAGGCGAGGCGAACGATGATGCCCTCGAAATCGACGGGGAGGGCGGGCTCGTCGGAGCCGGTGTCGGTCGGCTGGGCGCCGGCGGAGGTGGGTGGAGCGGGCTCGGGCACACGGGGGAGCGAAACGAAGCCGACGAGGACAGCGGCGGCGGCGAGGGCGAGGGTCGCCCCCTGCGCAAGCCGCGCGTACCTGGTCGCGTCTCGGGCGTGCATCATGCGTGGCATCCTACTCAGAGTTGTCGTCCTGATCGGCCTTGCGCCACGAGAGGAAGGAGCTGTCGCGAGAGACGGGGCTGCCCGCGGACCCTGCGGCGCCCGAGAGCGTCGCCAGCCCCTCGTAGGCGGCGTCGCCCTCCGGGGCGTGTATCTCGGCCCGCACGGCGAAGAGCACCGGGGAAGAGGTGAGCAGGCGGACCAGCCCGGCACGGGCGTCGGACTCGATGCCCAGGGTGTTGGCGACCGAGGCGACGGACCCTTGGGTAACGGGGCGGCGTTCGCGCTCGCGGATGAGCGCGTCGGCGAGCGAGTCGGCCCGGTCCTCGTCGTCGAGGACGGAGAGGGCGACGGCGCGGAGCGTGTCGCGGGAGGCGTCGGCGACGGCGATGGCGACGGGACCGGCCTGTCGCGTCTCGAGCGTGACGCCGAGGCGACGCGCCGCGCGGAGGATGCGGCGGGCGTCGGCCGCGTCACGGGCGGGGAGCCCGTCGAAGCGCGAGAGGGCGGTGTGCTGGGCCTGCGAGATGTAGAGGTCGAGCGTGCGGTCATCGTCGAGCCGGACGTGCAGGGCGTGGCGTGGCTCGGTGTCCACGGCCTCGGCCAGCGTCTGTGCGGTGATCGACTTGATCCACCCGTCCGCGAGCTCGCGCACGCCTCGCTCGGCGTGGTGGGCGTGGTAGCGCTCGATCAGCCGGTTGACCATGAGCGCCTGCGCCGACTGGCGTCCGAGCATCGCCGCGACGGTCATCCCCGCAACCAACGCGAGCAGCAGGACCAGAGGCAGGGCGTACCCGCGGTTCACAGGCGCCCCCCCGTCTCCGGCGTCTCGGCGCCCGTCCCTGTCCCGTCGGGCCCATCGGGCGTGGGCACGTCGCCGGTATCGTCCGAGTCGCCCTCTTTCGAGTCGGCGTTGCTGTTCTCGGCGGTGACCGTCTCCGGCTCGACGGTGGCCTCGACCTCGAAGAGCCACGAGGCGTAGGCGCCGTCGCGCGTCTCGACCTCGAGCTCGACGTAGGCGGGCAGGTCGTTCCACGAGGAGGCGGCGAACTCGTGGACGCGTTCGCGGTCGGCGAAGACGGTCCACTGGCAGACGACCAGCCCGGGCATGAGCATCGTCTCGCGTCCGGGCGGGAGCGAGCCGCGCTGCCCCATCGGGCGCCACCACAGCGACATCCCGAGCGGTCGGTCGCCGGGGTGGGCGAGCTCCTCGGGGCGGGTGGGGCGCAGCTCGAAGGCGCCGCGGAGCTGACCGGTCGGCCCGGCCGTGCGCAACCCCGCCAGCGGGGGCTGGCTGAGGACCAGCTCGAGGCGCTGGGTAGCGACGCGGTCGGCGGGCTTGACGATGCGCCCCTCGCCGAGCAGCGATACCGGAATCGGGGGCTTGACGAACTCGAGCAGGAGGCGCGGGGGCGGGGCGTTTTCGGGGTCCCGGGCGGCCTCGGCTTCGGCGTTGGGGCTGGTGCGCGGGGCCATCGAGAGCGAGAGGAAGGCGGTGCGCATCGCCGAGTGAACGGTGCTCAGGTCGATGCTCTGGGTGGTGCGTCGGGCGAGGAGCGTGTCGGCGTGGTTGAGGGTGGTCATGGCCGAGAGGCAGGCGATGATGACCAGCCCGCCGATGGCCGAGGCGAGGACGATCTCGATGAGTGTGAAGGCGCGTCTCACGGGCCCCCCCCGCCGCCGGTGATGATCTCGATGAGGCGTCTCATGCCCTCGTTGGTGTCGACGAGCGGTTCGAGCGAGTCGGGGTTGCGCATGGGGAAGAGGTCGAAGACGCGTTCGATCTCGGCGCGGGGGACGCCGCGGGCGAACTCGCGGGATCCCCCGGACTCGTCGCTGAGCCAGACACGGACGACGATGTCGCGGAAGCGGTCGAGCCCGAGGTCGTCGGTGCGGCGCTCGATGCGGAGCTCGCCGCCGGGTTCGGCGTCGATGCGTGAGAGGTGCATGTCCCAGCGGTACTTGGCGTTGCCGTAGGCGAGCGACTCGTGCTCGCTGGGCATGGACTCGGGGTCGTCGAGGTAGCTGACGATGAGGCGGTGGGCGAGCTCGGCGCAGGCGAGGCGGTGGTCCTGGCGTATCTGGGCGGCGAACAACGAGGAGAAGGCGCCGGTCATGGAGGCGACGACGAGCCCGAGGAGGGCGACGGCGGCGATGACCTCGACGAAGCTGATACCGGCGGCGCGGCGCGACCCGGGCGTGTTGGCCGGGTGCGCGCGCATCACTCGTTCATCGTCCAGTAGTCGATGTCGTCGGACGGATCGTCGACGTTCTTGCCCTGGCTGGAGAGTTGGAAGTCGTGCCCCATGAACGCCTGCGGGCGGTAGAACAGGGGGCGCCGCCACCCGTCCTTGATCTTGCCGGGATCGATGTACTGGGCGGTCACGAGCGCCTGGATGTTGGGCGGGAGCGAGCCCTCTTCGAGGCTGTACTGCTTGATCGCGCTGCCGATGGTGTCGAGCGTGGCCTTGGTGACCTTGACGCGCGCCTTTTCGGCCTGCGGGAGCAGCGCGACTGTCGCGACGGTGCCGAGCAGCCCGAGGATGACCAGCACGAGCATGAGCTCGATGAGCGAGAACGCGCGGCGTGTGCGGCGGGCGATCGTGGGCATTTCCGGCTCCCCTCGAAGGGTCTACGGGCGCGTGGGCCCGGGGTTGCGGCATTGTAGGTGGGGCTATTCGATCTGCGAGGCGGCGGTGATCAGCGGGATGAACATCGCCATCACCAGCGAACCGATAACGACCGCGAGGCAGATGATCAGCCCGGGTTCGAGGACGGCCAGGGCGCGTTCGGAGCGTGTGGCGGCAAGGGCGGCCATGTCTTCGGCGAGCTGGTCGAAGGCGGTCTCGAGGTCGCCGGCGCGTTCGGCGGCGATGAGGAGTTTGCGCGTGGCGAGCGGCAGCGCCTCGACGTCGTCGATGAGCAGGCGGAGCACGCCGCCCTCGATCAGACGCTGGCGCAGTCGATTGAGCTGCTCGCGCAGCTTCGGGTGTCCGATGGCGCCGGCGCTGACGCCGAGGGCGTCGGCAAGGGGGATGCCGGCGCGGGTCATGGCGGCCATCACGCTGAAGAAGCGGCTGGACTCCTGGGCGAGCACCACGTCGCGGAGGAGGGGGATGCGTCGCGAGGCGTTGGCGATCAGCGCGGCGACCTCCTTGCGCGCGATCACGAGCAACGTCACGACCACCGCGACGCCGAGCAGCACCCACACCCCGTTCGCGCGCAGGAAGTTGCCCAGGGCGAGCACGGCGCTGCTGAAGAAGTTGAGCTTGGCGTTGTCGCCGAGCTCGGACGCCACGTCGCCGAGCATCTTCGGCGCGATCCCCACCAGCATGATCGTCGAGACGATGACGGCGATGACGAGGACGATGGCGGGGTAGATCATGAGGGTGGCGGCCTTGCCGGCGACGGCGAGGCGTCGGCGCATGGTCGTGGCGAGCTGCGAGCACGCGCCGGCGAGGTCGCCGGTGCGCTCGGCCGCGCGGTAGACCGCGACCGTCACGTCGTCGAAGGTGCCCACGTCGGCGCAGGCGTCGGCGAAGGAGGCGCCGGAAGAGACGGCGTCGCGCATCGCGTTGACGACCGGGCGGCACGGGGGCGAGACCACCGAAGCGGTGACCTCGAGCGCTTCGACCAGCGGCACGCCGCGGGAGAGGAGCTGCGCGAGCTGGTCGTTGAGGGCGGACTGGTCCCTCAGCCTGAGGCGTCGCTCGGAGGCGAGGGCGGCGGGGAGGCGCCAGGTCCGCATGAGCACGAGGCGGTCGCGTCGGAGCTGATCGGCGAGCTGTCGTTCGGAGTCGGCGTGGCGCAGCCCGAGCTTGCGCCCGCCGGTGGCGGTGGCGGCGACGTAGAGGAAGCCGGCGGGTCTGGTGGCGCGCGACATCGACCCCACTCTACCGCCGGGCGTCGGCGGGGTTGTGCGGAGCCCCGCCACGTTGATTCCGCGGTCGGGCGCCCGGACAATGGTGTTGGCCCATCACCGGCCGACAGGAGCCTGTCATGACCACCACCCCCGCTGCCGAGCCGCACGCCGCCCGAACACAGCCCGGAACGATGCGGGGGCTGATCAAGCACCACGCGGGGGAGGGGCTGGCGTACAAGACCGACCGCCCGATCCCGGAACCGGGCCCGCGCGAGGTGCTCATCCGCGTGACCAAGGCCGGCATCTGCGGGACGGACCGGCACATCTGGCAGTGGGACGACTGGGCGGCGGGGCGCATCCCCGTCGGGATCATCACCGGGCACGAGTTCGTCGGTCGGGTCGAGAAGATCGGGTCGGCGGTCTCGGGCGTGAAGGTCGGCGATCGCGTGAGCGCCGAGGGGCACATCACGGCCGGGCTCGACTACCTGAGCCGCACCGGACAGGCGCACATCGCCAGCGACGTGCACATCCTCGGCATCGACCGCGACGGGTGCTTCGCCGACTACGTCTGCGTGCCGGAAACCAACGTCTGGCCGGTGCACCCGAAGATCGAGGACAAGTACGCGGCGGCGTTCGACCCGCTGGGCAACGCGGTGCACACGGTGATGGAGGCCGGGGTGAGCGCCAAGAGCGTGCTGATCTCGGGCGTGGGGATCATCGGGCTGATGGCGGTGACGGTGGCGAAGGCGGCCGGGGCGGCGCGGATCTTCTGCACCGACATCAACCCGCCGCGGCTGGAGCTGGCGCGGAAGCTGGGGGCGGTCGAGGCGTTCGACGCGCGCAAGGGTGACGGGTGGATCAGGGAGGTCCGGCGCGCGTGCCGCGGCGAAGGCGTGGACGTGCTGCTCGAGATGTCCGGCGAGCCGAGCGCGATGGACCAGGGGTTCAAGGCGCTGCGCAACGGGGGGACGGCGGCGCTGCTCGGGCTGCCGGCGAAGGAGGTGGCGTTCGACTTCAACTCGAACATCATCTTCAAGGGGTGCAAGGTGCTCGGGATCAACGGGCGCCGGGTCTGGCAGACGTGGTACCAGATGGAGGAGCTGCTGCTGAGCGGGCGGCTCGAGCTGGACGAGGTCATCACCCACGAGTTCCCGATCGAGGAGTTCGAGACCGCGTTCGCGACGATGATCTCCGGCGAGGGGATCAAGGTGCTGATGAGTTTGGAGTCGTAGCTTCCGACGTTCACGTTCACCCGAGGAGCAGGCACGGCGTCACTCATGATGCTGTTCGCCGTGGCGTTCAGCGTCGCGACAGTGTGAGACCCTTGTCTTGCCCCCGGTTGCACATTCTGTCCGTTATTAAAACCTTTTCTTTCTTGCCTCTCCGGGCAGATAGGACACATTCAACCGGGCGGGGGCGTCCGGATGACACGCGGAGTCAACCGACCGGACTAAACCCCACCCGCCCGGAGGTAGCCCGATGAAGGCCGGATCAGCTGTCGTAGGGGTGTTGATTGTTTTTGGTGGCTCGGCACAGGCGGACCTGCTGGTGTCGCCGATCGAGATCGAAGCCGAGGCGGCGCGGACACGCGTCTACGCCCCATTCGCGAACTCGGATCTCAGAGCGGCAAGTAAGGACTACCCCGGGCTCGGAGTCGGGGGCGGGACGCTTGGGCTGCCCTACTCGAGACAGGACGCACAGTTCGAGTTCGGTTTCTTTATGGAGGTGCCCAACGGCCCGATCATCAACAAGATCTCGCTGCATGGGCAGAACCAATCCCGGATCGAGATGAACGCGGGGGCACCGAGCGAGATCGTGCTCATCTCGACCATGCTCTCGGTCGCGCGGTTCGAGGTCACCGACCCGGTGAGCTACTCGTTGAGCGGCGCCCTTGAGACCTTGGACGCCGAGATCACAGGATCGGGGTGGGGGAACGCGAGCAGTTCCGTATATCTTTACTACCTGTCTCAGCCGGGTACTCCGGTCGTTGCGCTAGAGCTTACGGGCTTCTCGCAGGACTACCTGGACTTCGATCTGACCGGCAATCTCTTCTTGCCCGGAGAATATCAGCTCATCCTCAGCACGAGCGTGTCGGCTTGGTCCCAAGAACTCGGGAGCGTTGTTGATGGATCGGCGACCGCGGACGCGACGCTCGAGTTCTTCACGATCCCGACGCCCGGCGGTCTTGGTGCTGTCCTCGGCGGCATAGGGCTGATCGCATCGCGCCGGCGACGGTGATCTATAGGTTCTGATGAGTCTGGAGTAAGCACCACCGAATTCGGCTATGAGATGTCGGTGCTCCGGGTCCTCCAAAAGCCTCCCGCGACAGAGTCGTGGTCGGCCCGATCGGAGTAGGCTTGCCGCATGGCGAAGAGCTTTCAGGGGCCGAGGGGGACGCGGGATCTGTACCCGGAGGACGTGCTGCGCCGCCGGTACATCACGCGGGCGTGGCGGGACGCGTCGGTGCGGTTCGGGTTCGAGGAGATCGAGGGCCCGACCTTCGAGCCGCTGGAGCTGTACACGGTCAAGAGCGGCGAGGGGATCGTCAGCGAGCTGTTCAGCTTCCGTCGTGAGGGCGGGGACGACGACTATGCGTTGCGCCCGGAGTTCACGCCGACGCTGGCGCGGATGTACGCGGCGCGGGCGCGTCAGCTGCCGAAGCCGACGAAGTGGTTCACGGCCGGGGCGTACTTCCGGGCGGAGAAGCCGCAGCGGGGGCGGTTGCGGGAGTTTTTGCAGTGGAATGTGGATTACATCGGGCTAGTGGATGAAGGGGATGACAATCGCTTTCCGTCTGCAGTGGCTCATGCCGACTGGGAGATCGCCCACTGTTGTATTCACTTGTTACAGTCGCTCGGTCTAAGCCAAGGGGATGTGGTTGTTCGCGCTGGTTCGCGCCCAATTGTCAGTTCGGTACTTAGGGCAATCGGCGTACGCTCGCACGAGATGGAGCCTGCACTTCAGTTACTGGATGCTAGACCGAAGATGACCACGCTTCAGTTCGAGGAGCGGGCAAACGCGCTCAGCTTTTCAACAACTGACTTAGATCCGCTGCTTAATGCCGCCACTACTTTTGCATTGGAGAGTGACAAGTGGGATACCCCGGGGTACCAGGTCTTCTTGAAACGACTGGGGGGCAAGTTTGATATTGATCAGTACCTTGGGCTCGTCGCGGCTGCGTTCAGTTCTCCCGACTACCAATGGCTGGGGATTGACCTGACGATCGCTCGCGGTCTCTCGTACTACACGGGCACGGTGTTCGAGGTGATCGCCGAGGGCGAGCGGGCGGTTGCGGGGGGTGGTCGGTACGACGGGTTGATCGAGCTGTGCGGCGGGCCTTCGACGCCGGCCGTGGGGTTCGCGATGGGCGACGTCGTGCTCGGGCTGCTGCTCGACGACAAGGGGCTGATGCCGGAGGGGGCGGCGCTGCGCGAGGCCGTGGCGAGGGCCGGGGCGAGCGTGCGGCCCGAGGCGTTCGTCGTGCCGACCGGCGACGTGGGCGACGACGACGTGCGGCGGGTGGTGGCGCGGCTGCGGCGCGGGGCGGCGCTCGACGAGACGCTCGGCGACGGGAGCGTGCCGGGCGAGCGCAAGGCGTGGCAGCGCCCGGCCGGGCTGCACGCGCGGCATTCGTACAAGAGCACCCGCAACCCCAAGAAGCTGATCGGCGACGCGTCGAACCAGTTTGCGCGCTTCGCCGTGATCCTCGAGTCGCCCGACGAAGCGACGATCCGGGATCTCGATGCGCGCGACCAGGACGACACGCGCTACGCGGTCGCGGGCGGCGTCGCGGAGAAGGGCTCATTGCTCGGCGCGCTGTACCGCAGGCTCGGTCGCGGGGCGGAGGTCGGCTTGAGCGGTTGATCGTCCGTGCCACCAACTTCAGCTCTGGGAAGTTGGTGTCTTTCGCGCGTGATATCGCTCGGAGCACCGGCTTCTCAGAGCCGAGGCCGGTGGCACGTTCGGAAGACCCCTCACCTGACTCGCTCGAAGACGAGCGGGCCACCCTCTCCCCGGCGGGGAGAGGGAGCGGAGCTCACGCGGGGGTGGGCGCGGCCGCGGTGGTCGGGTCCATGAGTGCCTTGACCTCGGAGATGCGGTCGGCGGGGAAACCGCCGCGCTTGGCGTGCTCGCGGATCTGGTCGGCGTTCTCGGCGATGTAGACGCAGTAGAGCTTGTCCTCGGTCGCGTACGAGTGCACCCACGAGATGGTCGGGCCGAGCTGATCGAGCACGTCGCAGGACGCGCGGGCGATGCCGGCCTGCTCGTCGGGCGTCTTGCGTCCGATCCCGGGGATGTTGCGTTCAATCACGAACTTCGGCATGGCTGGTCTCCTTGTGCGGGCACGCCCATCGTGCCCTCTCAGGGATAGGCGCAGCACGGGGGCGGGGGGTGACACGGAATCTCGGGATTCGGGGCGGGCGTCGGGTCCGTAGGATGAGTGGTCGTGCCCGCGCGGACGTGGGCACGCGACCGGCTCGCGCTGCAATCGCCAACCGGCGGGGAAGCGGGCGTCGATGGCCGGGACATGGGACCGTCTGGACAACGCCGGGCGCGTGTTCGCCGCGCTGGCGTCGCGTCGGACCACGACCGTGTTCCGGATGGCGGCGACGCTGCGCGAGGCGGTCGATCGCGACGTGCTCCAGGAGGCGCTCGACGCGGTGATGCCGCGGTTCCCGTACTTCGGGGTGCGCCTGCGGCGGGGTCTGTTCTGGCACTATCTCCAGCCGGTGCCCGGTGCGCCGGCGGTGCAGGCCGAGCGCCGGGCGCCGTGCCGGCGGATGACACGGGCGGCGGACGGGGCGTGGCAGTTCCGCGTGCTGGTGTTCGGCAGGCGGATCGCGGTCGAGTGCTCGCACGCGCTGACCGACGGCGTCGGGGCGCTGACGTTCCTCGGCGCGTTGCTGGCGGAGTACCTGTCGCGTCGGGGGGTGGCGGTGCCGGAGGACGGGCGGATCATGCGTCCCGGGGAGGAGCCTCACCCGGAGGAGGCGGAGGACGCGTACCGCCGCTTCTACGACGAGCGCATCCCGCCGCCGCGGCTCGGCGCGCGGGCGTACCGGCTGCCCGGCGTCCCGCTGGGGGCGGACGAGTGCCGGCTGGTGCACGGGATCGTCCCGCTGGCGCCGCTGCGCGAGATGAGCAGGGAGCACGGGGTGACGCTGACCGAGCTGCTGGCGTCGGTGATGCTCGCGTCGATCGCGGAGATCGCGGGGGACGCGCGTCGTCCGATCGCGGTGATGACGCCGGTGAACCTGCGCGGCGTGTTCCCGTCGCGGACGATGCGGAACTTCTTCCTGTCGGTGACGGCGGGGATCGACCCGCGGCTCGGGTCGTACTCGTTCGAGGAGATCCTGAACGAGGTGCACCACTCGGTGCAGGGGCAGGTGAGCGCGAAGAGCATCAGCCGGCAGATCAGGCGGAACGTCGCGGCCGAGCGGAACGCGGTGATCAGGCACATCCCGCTGGTGCTGAAGATCCCCGCGAAGCGGCGGCTGTACACGTGGCGCTGGGGCACGCGGCATACGACGGTGCTTTCCAACGTCGGGCGGGTCGAGCTGCCGGAGGAATTGAGCGGACACATAGAGCGGTTCGAGGCGGTCTCGAACCCGAGCGCGGCGCTGGGGGTATCGTGCGCGGCGATCGGGTACGGAGATGAGATGGTCGTTACGTTCACGAGCATCATCTCGGGCTCGGGGCTCGAGCGGGCGTTCTTCACCCGCCTGCGCCGGATGGGCATCGCGGTGAGGATCGAGACGAACTGAGACCGGAGGGTCGGGGCATGGCGTACTGCTCTCGTTGCGGCGTCGAGGTGGAGGAGCGGGCTGAGACCTGCCCACTCTGCAACGCGCCGATCCAGAGGTTGGACGAGGCGACGCCCGAGCCGGCACGCTACCCCGAGGTGCCCGCGGTGCCGGGGCGGCAGGTGCGCTACCTCGTGTGGGTGGTGTTCACCGCGTCGCTGGCGTCGGTGGCGCTGGCGTTCGCGGCGCTCGATGTGGTCATGAACCGCTCGTTCACGTGGTCGCGCTACCCGCTGACGGGGGCGGGCGTGCTGTGGCTGTTCGTGACACTGGTGGTGATCTTCGCGCGGCGCCCGATCTTCGTGATCGCGGGGCAGGCGGTGGCGACGGCCGGGTTTTTGGTGCTGATCGACCTGTTCGACGGGCGGCTGGACTGGTTCGTGCCGCTCGCGCTGCCGGTGGTCGCGGTGGTCACGGGCGGGTGCGTGCTGGTGTGGCTGGTCGGGCGGCTGAGCGGGCGGGCGCCGGCGCTGGTCGCGGCGGCTGTGCTCGGGGCGTGCGGCGCCGGGGCGGTCGGGATCGACCTGCTCGTCTCCGGGCACCTCGACGGGACGCGGATGAGTTGGTCGTTCATCGTGCTCGGGGCGTGCGTGCCGCCGATGGCGTTCCTGCTGTACTTCCACTTCCGTCTGCGCAAGCGGATCGAGCTGGCGGCGCTGCTGCACCGGTGAGGCGTGGCGCTGACCAGCATCAGGTCGGTGTTTGAGGGAGGGTCAGAAGAAGAAAGAGCACTGACCCGAAGATGGGTCAGTGGCACGGAGGATCTGTCATGCCGGTACTACACGAGAGAGACCTCGACGCGGCCATCGGGGGCATCTTTGATCGCGTAGCCCATGGCGGTGAGCTTGTCGCGGATGGCGTCAGCGGCGGCGAAGTCTTTGGCGGCCCGCGCATCGCGGCGCTGCTTGAGGAGTGCGACGACGTCGGGGTCGGGATCGATGCCGACGAAGATGCCGATGGAGGTTTCGGCGGCGACGGCGCGTTCGAGGCTCAGTACGCCAAGCACCGGTTCGACAAACCGAAAGACGTCGATCGGAGCGGAATAAGCGCTCGCGTCGCCGCGCTCGGCCCAGAACTCATCGATCTCTGAATCTGAGATTTCAGATTCAAGATCAAACGGCTCGTTCAGATAGCCCGAGAGGCGAGCCTCAATGCACCCAATTGCCTCAGAGACGTTCAGGTCGTTGTTCATGGATGTGGCGAAATCGATCGCCATGAGATGGCCTGCTCTCCGAGGATCTGTCTTCTTTGTATCCCACCCCATCGACCGTCGCGCGATCTCGTACCGTGCCCGGCGCCACCGCTCGATGCGGCGTTGCGAGTCTTTGAGCCCCTGCTCGGTGAAGTTGGCGTTGGCTCGGTAGTGGGTTTTGATGAGTTCGAGGCGGAGGGCGGCCGGCTCGATGCCTTTCGCGAACAGATCGCGTGCCGTGAAGAAGGTGCCCTTGCTCTTCGACATCTTCTCGCCGTCGTAGAGCAGGAAGCGCGGGTGGAACCAGTGGCGGGCGAAGCTGTCGGCGCCGGTGGCGCCGCACGACTGGGCGCGTTCGCACTCGTGGTGGGGGAAGATGTTGTCCTCGCCGCCGGAGTGGATGTCGATCAAAGAAGGCCCTGGGCCCTCGGCCCTCGGCCCTCGGTCGGAGTTTGCGACCAGGCGATCGATGGCCATGACCGAGCACTCGATGTGCCAGCCGGGGTAGCCCTCGGGCATGGGTGCGCCGTCGATGACCGGGCCGGGCCACTTCATGAGGTGGGTGCTGTCGGACTTCCACAGGAGGAAGTCGGCGGGGTGTCGCTTGCCGGCCTGGTGCTCGTCCTGGACGCGTCCGCCGGCGCCGCCGCGGAGTTTTTCGAGCGTGTTGCCGGAGAGTTCGCCGTAGTGGACGGCGCGCCGGTCGCACTCTTGCACGTCGAAGTAGACCGCGTCGCCGACGCGGTAGGCGAAGCCCTTTGCGGCGAGGGTCTCGATCATGCGCTTCATGCCGTCGATGTTGTCGGAGGCGCGGGGCATGACCGAGGGGTCGGCCTCGGCGTCGAGCGCGACCTTGAGCCCGAGTTTGCGTGCGTCTTCGAGGAAGCGTTGGGTGTAGAACGCGGCGATCTGGCGCGGGTCGTTGGGGTCGGCGATATCGACGTGGGCCGTGCCGGACTTCTTGGCTTCGAGCAGGCGGCGTGCGGCGAGCTGCATCTTGTCCTCGCCGGCGCCGTCGGCGACGTCGTCGTCGGTCATGTGCCCGACGTCGGTGATGTTCATGACGTGGACGACCGTGCGCGGGCCGCGGTGCGTCGAGCCGTCGGCGTTGGTCAGTTCGCACAGCGGCGACTCGAGCCAGCGTCGGAGGAGGTCGGCGGCGAGGAAGGAGCGGAAGTTGCCGATGTGGGCGTCGTCGTAGACGGTCGGGCCGCAGGTGTAGAAGGTGACCCGCGACGGGTCGGCGGGGGTGACGGGGTCGGGCCTGCGCGTCAGTGTGTTGTAGATGGTGAGGGGCACGGGGGAGGGTAGGCCGGAGGCCCGAAGGCGCCGGGCGCAGTGACTCCGCGGATCTGCGTCCGCGGCTCCTCTGTGTGCGCACCGGGTCCGGCTCGGCGGCGTGCGGTCGTCAGCAGCTTCGGCAGCCCCTGGTCTTCTGCGGGCCGGCCTTGATGAGGCGCTCGCCCTCCTCGGGGGTCATCGAACCCTCGGCGATGTAGGCGGCGATCTCGCGCCGCGACTGCTCGACGTGCTTCGAGCGGGCGACCGAGGCGGCAGACCTGACGATGACCGAGACGATCGCCACCACGAACGCGCCGCAGATGGCGATGATCGGGATCATCAGCGCGAGTGAGTCGTTATCCACCGCTCAGCACTCCTTCCGCCCGGCCTTCATGAGTTTCTCGCCCTGTTCGGGGGTCATCGAGCCCTCGGCGATGTACGCCGCGATCTCGCGGCGGGTGCGTTCGCGGGCGACGCCTCTGACCATTCCTCCGATCGTGCCGAACACGATCCAGACGAACCCGAGCCCGCCGAGGATGCAGAACATCAGCGTGTCCTTGTCCTGCAGGATCGTGTCGAATGCGTTGGCGAGCATGGCGTTGCCTCCACGGGTGCACGTGCTTGTTCGGGCGTGCCGCCCCGCTCTTTCATTCTAACGCGTGCGGGGCGGAACACCGCACGGATCCCGTTACCCTCCGGGGCTGTGAGCGGGTGGGAGCGGCATCTGGAGGGCGTGCTGGCGGCGTACGCCGAGGGGTGGTTCCCGATGGGCGACCCGGAGAGCGGCGAACTGGCGTGGTACTCGCCGGATCCGCGGACGGTGTTCGAACTGGGGAGCTTCCACGTGCCGCGGCGGCTGGGGCGGCGGGTAAGGTCGGGGCGGTTTGTGGTGACGTTCGACCGAGCGTTCGGAGAGGTGGTCGCGGGGTGCGCCGACCCGGGGCGCGAGGGGGCATGGATCTCGGAGGAGATCGCCGAGCTGTTCGGAGTGCTGCACGCGTCGGGGTTCGCGCACTCGGTGGAGGCGTGGCTTGATGTCGGGCAGATGACCCCGTCGCGGCGGGACGCGCGCCGGGCCGAGCCGGTAGTGCGCGAGGTCGAGGGGCGCGAGCGGTTCCTCGCGGGCGGGATCTACGGGCTGGCGCTGGGCGGGCTGTTCAGCGGGGAGGCGATGTTCAGCCGCCCGGACCTCGGCGGGACCGACGCGAGCAAGGTGGCGCTGGCGAAGCTGGCCGAGCGGCTGCGCGACGGCGGGTTCACCGTGTTCGACGTGCAGTTCGCCAACCCACACCTCGAGCAGTTCGGGTGCGTGGACGTGCCGCGGGGGGAGTACCTCGCGCGCGTGCGCGATGCGGTGCGCTCAGCGGCTGAATGGGATGCGCCGGACGCGGAGTTGGATTGAACGCAAAGAGTCACGAAGGAGTATTCAGAAGTCGCGGCCCGGCGCAACCGAGCCGCATTCCGGGCAGTGATCGAGCCCCGAGACGCTGTAGCCGCACCGAATACAGAGCCCCCGACGTTGGCGACGAGTCCGGGCGGCGGCTGTGTACGCGACCTGTGCCAGAAGCACAATCACTCCCCAGAAGACGGACCCGAGGATGAGCCCGACCGGGCGCGGCTCGACAGGGATCACGTAGCGAGACTGCCCGATCCGCACCCCCTGCTGCCACCACGGCAGCGGGTAGATGTAGCCCATCTTGCCGATCGGCCCCATGCTCACGCTCCGTTTGCGAAACACCCTGAACGGCGCCCCCCACTCATCAGCGAAGATGATCCGGTACAGCCCTTCAGCATCGCTGTCGGGCCAGAGCTCGATGTGCTGTGCGAACCAATGTGTCACCGTGAGCTGACGCGTCACCTCTACTTCAGTCGGTGCGGGAGGCCAGTCCGGGAACGGCTCTGCCGGCCATCGGAGACGCTCGGCGGTATTGCTGGAATTGGGTCCGCGGTATTGGATAACGCCCCCGACCCATGCACCCAGAATGTTGAGAACCAAGCCCAGGCAGAGAGCGATTGGGATCGCGTGCTTCCAGCGCACGCCTACTCCCCCACCGTCTTCTTGCGGCGGAGCACGTGGTGGTAGTGCTGGGCGAAGCGGTGGGCCTCGTCGCGGATCTGCTGGCAGAGTTTGAGCCCGAGGTTGTCGCGGCCGAGGCGCACCGGCTCGCTGCGCTGCTGGATGTAGATCAGCTCCTCCTTCTTGGCGAGCGAGATGACCATCGGCGGGCGGGCGTCGAGCTGGTCGAACGCGGCGAGGGTCGCGTGGAGCTGCCCGAGCCCGCCGTCGATGAGGATCACGTCGGGGTACAGCTCGTTGCCGGCGCCGGCCTCGCGGTAGCGGCGGCTGATGACCTCGCGGATGGAGGCGTAGTCGTCGTTGCCCGTCGAGCGGATGCGGTAGCGCCGGTACTCGTTCTTGAACGGTCGTCCGTCGACGAAGCAGACCTTGGAGCCGACGGTCTCGCCGCCGGCGAGGTGGGCGATGTCGATGCCCTCGAGGCAGCGGATCGGCTCGTCGAGCCCGAGCGTGCGCTGGAGGCTTCGCAGCCCCTTCTGCGGATCGACGTAGGTCAGCTCGGTCTCGGGCTGCCAGCCGTCGCGGGTCGAGGCGCGTTCGTCGAGGCGTTCGATGGCGGTGATCTGGTCGCGGAGGACGGCGGCGCGTTCGAAGCGCTGCTCGCCCGACGCCTCGCCCATCTCCTGGCGCAGCTCGCGGAGCAGGACCGATCGCTTCGAGCCGAGGAAGCGGACGAAGCGGTCGGTGTCGGCACGGTAGGCGTCCTTGCCGATCAGGTCGGCGCACGGCGCGGTGCACTGCCCGATCGCGTGGAGCAGGCAGGGGCGGAAGTGCTTGTTCTTCGGGTCGCCGGCGACGATGTCGAGCGAGCAGGTGCGGTACTTGAAAACGCGTTGGAGGACCTGGACGGCCTCGCGCAGGGCGCCGGCGTTGGTGAACGGGCCGAAGACCCTGGCGCCGCGCATCTCGGGCTCGCGCTCGCCGCGCTTGTCGATGCCGCCCGGGTTTCGGGTGACGAAGACGCGGGGGAAGTCCTCGCGCTGAGTGACGACGAGATAGGGGAAGGTCTTGTCGTCCACGAGGCGTTCGTTGAAACGCGGGGCGATGTCCTTGATCAGGCGGTTCTCGGTGAGCAGCGCCTCCCACTCGCTGGCGCAGCGGAGCACCTCGAACGAGTGCACGTGGTCGAGGAGCTGGCCCTTGATCGGGCCGAGGTCGGCCGAGGGGACGAAGTAGGAGGAGACGCGGTCGGGGAGCTTGGCGGCCTTGCCGACGTAGAGGACGACGCCCTTGTGGTCCTTCATGAGGTAGACGCCGGGCTGGGGCGGGAGGTCGCGGGCGGCGCGCAGCAGGCGCGCGAGGCGCTCGTCGCGCGTCTCGGAGCCCCACGGCGGCGGGGCGTCGGGCGAGAGGAACCCCTCGTCGTCGACGGGCTGGGGGATCGGGTCGTCGGGCATCCGGTGGAACTGTATCCGGACCTTGCGATTGCGCTGGACCAGCCTGCTGCCCTATCCGATAACCGCGCTGCCGTATCCCCCCAGGAGGTCGTCATGCGCAGACTCGTGATCGCCGCCGCGTCGTTCGTGCTCGCCGCCCCGGCCGCGGGGCAGAGCCTGTTCGAGTTCACGCTGACCGAGACGGGGAACCCGTCGAACACGCTGACGGCCGGCGGTTCGAGGCTGCCGGACATCGCCAACGACTTCGCCGACACCACCGGCTCGTTCGCCTCGTTCGACGGGACGGCGTTCAGCGCGACGATGACCTACGCCGGCGTGCCCGACGCCGTCAGCTTCACCTACGACCCCGCCGGTGGGAGCGCCGGCGGCGGGCTGCTAACCATCGACAACCTGCTCGGGTTCGGCGCCATCCCCGCGTTCGACGAGGCCAACGGCGACCTCGGCGACCAGCTCCAGGACTTCTTCCTCAAGGACAACCCCGACGCGGTCAGCGAGTTCCTCCAGGCGGTCGCGGAGCGGTCGCTGGTGGCGGTCACCGACGGCAACCCCTCGGCCGTCACCGCGCGGTCGGCCCGCTACATGTTCGAGCGGTTCGGGCTGTTCAGCGACCTGACACCGACCGAGGAGCAGCTGTTCAACCGATTCAGCGTGCCGGACGAGGGCGAAGAGGCGACGGCGCTGCCGCAGCACCAGGCGCGGCAGCTGACGCGGACGCGGGTCGGGCTGCGCGGGCAGTACGTGGACGCTGGCGGGTTCGGCGGCACGAGCCTCGACCTCGACGCGAGCTTCGAGCTGGCGTTCAACGAGCACGTGTCGTTCGTGCTCGGCGTGCCGGCGGGGTATCACGAGATCGAGGGGGCCGACGTGTACAACGTCGGGCTTCACCTCGACGCGCCGATCCGCCTGGTAATCCCCGAGGCGGGCAAGCGCCGCGGGATCACGTGGCAGGTGACGCCGGGCGTCGCCGGTGACTTCGCGGGCAGCTACGACTTCGCGGCCGGCGGGCTGCTGGTCGGGATTGGACTCAACAACATGCTCGCGTTCCACCTCGACGACTGGACGTTCATCACCGCGCAGCAGATCACGACGCACGAGGGCGAGAAGCTCAACATCGACAGCTACGAGTGGGACCCGGGGGTGAGCCAGCGGGTCCTCAAGCTCGGCGGGCGCGTGGCGTGGGCCGCGTCGGACAAGCTCGACCTGTACGGCGGAGTCACCTACACCGACTTCCTCGAGGACGCGGCGGTGGACAACTACTGGTCCCCCACCGCCGGTATCGCGTGGCGCTTCCGCAACGGGTCGGTGATCGCGGTGTCGTACGAGGGCGACTTCGCCGACGACTTCGAGCGTCACGGCGGGCGCGTCGAGGTGCAGATGCCGTTCTGAACGAAGAAGGCAATGGGCAATAGGCAGTAGGCAATGAGCCATGGGGAAGAGAAGCCGCGGACGCAGGTCCGTGGAGTTCTGCCTCCTCCCCCGCGCCTGCGGGGGAGGTGTCGAGTCTTCGAGGCGGAGGGAGGTCTTCGAGGGGGTGCGAGGGAGGCGTCCCCGCATCAGCGCGCGATCCTACCCAGCGAAGATGTGAGCGTGGCATCCGACTGCTACAGCAGCTCCGCGACGAGCACTGCCGCGATGACGACGAGCGAACACACGATCAGCGCGAGCAGGACGCCGGCGGTTCCGATCGCCGCCGTCCTCCTGTCGCGCCGGTGCAGGGGCAGGTGAACGCGGGCGAGCGCGTTGGCCGTGCTGAACGGGTAGACGAGCACCGTCGCCAGGCACACGGACCAGACGATCACCCCCATCGCATTGAGGACGTTGTTCCTGGTCTCCGATAGCGCGGCGCCGAGAACCCAAAGCACCGCCCCGCCCGCGGCGAACACGAACGGGAGCCCGGCGAGCCGAACGCAGACCCGTCCCCTCGGCGGGCGGGGCTCGAGCCAGCGCCCCCACTCGACCGGCTGACCGCACTCGGGGCATGTGCAGAGCTTCTGATCGGCGTGCACGCCGGCGAGGTCGTACCCGCAGTACGGGCAGAGGCGAGGGCGCTGTGTCGGTGTTGAGTCTGCCACCTCAGGTCCTGAATCGGCTTCGCAGGCCCGAAGCCAGCAGCACGAAGATGCCCGTCACGACAAACCCCACGGCAGCCCCCACCGGTCCGTACAACGCCAGCCCGATCGCGGTTGTGATCATGACCGCCCCACACGCCATCACGAATCCGGCGATGCGGGCACGGCGCCGGAGGGCATCTCGTCGCCCCGTGTCGAACCCAAGCGGGTTGATGTGGGCACATTCCGGGCAGATAAGCACGCCGCCGGTGATCTTCACGCCCCCGCCCATGACGTAGCCGCAGCATTCGCACACCGCGTTGCGTGGGCGGGTTCCTTCGAGTGTCAGCTCACCAGGCATTCCGGTAGTTCGATCGGGCGGGCGTCGCGGTTGACGCAGGCGAGTTCGGAGGTGGCGACGGCGCAGACCCCGTCGGCCGGGACGCCGGGGTCGGCCGGGTCGGGTGTCGCGCCGTTGCGCTCGATCAGGGCGATCTCGTAGCGGTGGCGGATGCGGACGCGCGAGCCCTGTTCGACGTGCGTGCGGATCTCGACCACGTCGTCGTAGCGGATGGAGCGGCGGAAGCGGAGGTCGAGGCGTGTGACGACGAGGAAGATCCCGTCCCGTTCGAGCGAGGCGTAGCTCATGCCGCCCGTGCGGAGCAGCTCGGTCCGCCCGATCTCGAGCCAGGGGGCGTACGAGGCGTGGTGGGCGACGCCCATCGGGTCGCACTCGCAGTAGCGGACGCGGAGGCGGTGGGCTCCCTCGGTAGGAATGGCGGTCATGCGGGAGGGTAGATCGTGCCCCCTGCCCGGACGCCGAGTATGAGGGAGTCTTCGAGCGAAGGCTCGGACTGGTTCGAGCACACCTCCCGGGACGATACCGCGGATCCGAGGCTTCACGGACCCGGCTCCGGCGCCGGGTTCCCGATCGGCGATCGGCAGACGGCCCCTCCTCCGATTAGCGCACCCGCGTCTCCGCATAGGTGCGTCGGCGAGCCCGCGGGCGTGATCGACGCAGTGTCTGCATAATTATGCATTGGATGTAAAAATATCTGTTCCGCGCCTTGAAACGGGAAGAACCCGGTGCCGATAGGGGCTAGTGTTGGGGCCTCCCATGACCATGTGCACAGCCGAACCCGGAACGTCGTTGATCATCGTCCGCCGCCTCTCGCCCGACGACGACATCGGGGCGCTGACCGCGCTGCTGCACCGCGCGTACACGCCGCAGGTGGCGATGGGGCTGCGCCCGCTGGCCGGGCGGCAGGACGCGGCGATGACGCGGGCGCGCACCTCGAAGGGCGAGTGCTTCGTCGCGCTGCGTGACAACGCGATCATCGGCACCATCCTGCTCAACGAATACGAGCACGTGGACTTCCCGCCCAAGTTCTGCGAGCCAGGCGTCGCGCACTTCTCGCTCTTCGCCGTGGACCCCGACCTACAGGGCGGGGGTGTCGGGCGTCTGCTGCTCGACGCGATCGAAGCCCGGGCGCTCGAACTGGGCGACAACCAGCTTGCGATGAGCGTCGCCGAGCCCGACGCCGACCTCGTGCGCTACTACGAGCGCCGCGGGTTCGAGACGGTGAGCCACTGGCGCTGGCCGTACACGAACTATCGCAGCGTGGTCATGTGCAAGCGGATAGGCACAAGGGACTAGGCACAAGGAAGAGCTGGGAGCCGGGCTGCGGGCGATCAGTACAGGTAGGCCCGGAGCACATAGTCGCGGACCATGCGCTGTGTCGAGAAGTAGCTGCCGTTGAGGGCGATCGAGCTGCGCATGACGCGGGCCCACCCGTCGGGGTCGTCGCGGTAGAGCGGCAGGATGGCGTGCTCGAGCTGGGTGTACATGCTGTTGGCGTGCATCGCGGCCAGCCGCCCGGGGTCGGCGTCGTTGCCCTCGATCGCCCACCCGGTGACGCCCTCAACGCACCCCTCGATCCACCACCCATCGAGGGTGGAGAGCGACGGCACGCCGTTGAGCGCGGCCTTCATGCCGCTGGTGCCGCTGGCCTCCATAGGTGGCGTGGGGTTGTTGAGCCAGAGGTCGGCGCCGGCGACGCACAGCGATGCCGACGCGATGTCGTAGTTCGGCACCAGCGCGAGGTGGACGCGCCCGTTGAGTTTCTTCGCCGAGTCGCGGATGAGCTTGAGGATCTCCTTGCCGCGCCCGTCGTGGGGGTGGGCCTTGCCGGCGAAGACAAGCTGGATGGGTCCGTACTTCTCGGCCAGCGTATCGAGGCGGGGCGGGTCGGTGAACAACAGCTCGGGGCGCTTGTAGGCGGTGGCGCGCCGGGCGAAGCAGATGGTGAACGCGTCGGGCTCGAGCGATGTCCCCGCCGTCCTGTTGACAAGCATGACGAAGTTGTGCTTGGCGGCGCCGTGGGCGGCGCGGACCTCGTCGAGGGGGATCCGTTCGGCGTTGCGCAGCTCGCTCGAGCGGATGCGCCAGCCGGGCAGGTAGCGGTCGAACAGCGCCGCCATGTGCGGTCCGGTCCATGTCGCCGCGTGCACGCCGTTGGTGATCGCGTCGATGGGATGCCCGGGAAACATCAGGCGGCTGACCTCGCCGTGCTTGAGCGCTACGCCGTTGGCGTAGCGGGAGAGGTTCAGTGCCAGCACCGTCGTGTTGAGCGTGTTTTTCGATCCGTACAGGTCGGGGCGGTGCAGCAGCGGGTGCTCGCCGACGATCGCACGCACGCGCCCGATGTCGAAGCGGTCGTGCCCGGCCTCGACCGGCGTGTGCGTCGTGAACACGCACTGACGCTTGACGTACTCGACGGCCCCCGGCGTCACCTCGAACGTCTCGTACCGGCTCAGGTACTCGCTCATCAGCTCGAGCGTGAGCAGGAACCCGTGCCCCTCGTTGAGGTGGAAGACCACGCAGTCATGCGTCACCGCCCGCAGCATCCGGCGACCCGCGATGCCGAGGACGGCCGCCTGCTTGATCCGGTGGTCGGTGTCGCCTGCGTACAGCGCGTGGGTGATCGAGCGGTCCTGCTCGGCGTTCTCGGGCAGGTCGGTGTCGAGGAAGTAGACCGGCACGCGGTGCCCCGTCGCCCCCTCGACCATCCGGCGGTACGCACGGACGTAGACCATCCGCCCCTCGATCGGGACGTAGACGCGGTGCGGGAGTTCCTCGAGCAGGGCGTCGGGGTCCCACGGGGTGGGCGACTCGACCTGCATGCCGTGCTCGTCGAACGACTGGGTGAAGTAGCCCTCGCGGTAGAGGAGTGTGACGGCGGCGAAGGGGAGCCCGAGATCGGCCGCGGCGCGGACGGTGTCGCCGGCGAGCACGCCGAGCCCGCCGGAGTAGGTGGGCAGGGCGGCGTCAAGCCCGATCTCGAGGGAGAGGTAGGCGATGGTTCGGTTGGGGTTGGGCATGGGTGGTCTCCGGGCGGAGACAGTATCGGCCGGATGGGGGCGGGGGGATAGAGGTATCGGGTGCCGTGGCCTGAGTCTTCGAAGGCCACGAACAGTCGCGCGGCGGGTGCCGTGGTCTGAGTCTTCGAAGGCCACGAACAGTCGCGCGGCGTGTGCCGTGGTCTGAGTCCTCGAAGGCCACGACCCTCGACGTATTCTGCCTCCATGCCCCGCCGCATCGACAAGCCGGGCGATGTCCGCTACCTCACCTTCTCGTGCTATCGACGTCTCCCCTTGTTCTCGAACGACCGGATCAAGGACGCCTTCGCTGCGCACCTCGCGCGGTGCCGCGACGACATGGCGTTTCGGCTGTACGCCTGGGTCGTCATGCCCGAGCACGTCCATCTGCTCGTCTTCCCGGATGTCAGTCAATGCCCGATGGCGGTGCTGCTGCGATCGCTCAAGGAACCGTTCGCGCGGGATGTCCTCCGGCGTTGGAGGCGGCTCGACGCCCGGATCCTCACGCGTGTCACCGACCCGCGGGGTCAGGTCCGGTTCTGGCAGCGCGGCGGCGGGTACGACCGGAACATCCGATCGGAAACAGATCTGGCCGAGAAGATGGAGTACATCCACACCAACCCGGTACAACGGGGGCTCGTGAAACGGCCCGACGAGTGGAAGTGGTCGTCGGCACGGTCGTTTACGCGGGGATACGAGGAGACGATCCCGATCGATCGACGGTAGGCGTTCGTGGCCTTCGCTCGAAGACTCGCTCAGACCACGGCACCCGAGGACGTTCAGGGCCACGCGTTCTTCATGATCACGAAGAACACCAGAATGAGCACAAACACGAGCACCGCCAGTGCTGTGACCGACCAGAGACACGTCCGCAAGACGCCCGTCGGCAGACGAACACCCGCTCGCTCGGCATCGATCGGCCATTCGTTCGTTCTCTTGCACCTGGGGCACTCGACTCTTGCGTTGACCACCGGCTCCCCCGTGAGATCGGATCGGCACCTGCAACAACGCAGCGGCCACGGCCACTCCGGCACGAGTTCAGGAAGTCTCAGGCCACATTCGGCGCACGTTGCGATGCCCTCGGTGTACTGAGTGTCGGTGAGGTCGTAGCCGCAACCCGGGCACCGTGACGGCAACCGTCCCATGGAGTACTGTATGGCCTTGCAGGTTTCAGTTCGTGGCCTTCGTCCGAGGACGGACTCAGACCACGGCACCCACGCACAGGATCTTCATCCGCCCGAATCCCGACTCTTACGCCGTCTTGGTGTCGCCGCGGGCGAAGATGGAGGCGACGTAGTTGAGCACGTCGGCCGCGCTGACCTCGTTGTAGCCGAAGTTCTTGATCAGGCGCTGCTTGACGACGTCGATCTTGGTCTGCGTCTCGTCGTCGACGACGCTCGAGACCAGGTTCTTGAGCTTGATCGTGTCGCGCGAGTCCTCGAAGAGCTTCAACTCCAGCGCTTTATACAAGCGAGCATTCGTGTTGTACTCGAACTTGCGGTTGTCGAGCGCCAGTGCCCCGATGTAATTCATGATCTCCTGGCGGAAGTCGTCCTTGCGCGACTCGGGGATGTCGATCTTGTCCTCGATCGAGCGCATCAGGCGCTCGTCGGGCTCCTCGTCCTTGCCGGTGTACTTGTTGACCACGCGCTCCTTCTGCGTGTAGGCCCTCACGTTCTCGATGTAGTTCGAGCAGAGGCGCTTGATCGCCTCCTCGTCGGCCGAGATCGCCCGCTGCACCTCGCCCTTGATGATGTCCTCGTACTCGTCCTTGACGACGGCCAGCATCTCTCGGTAGGTCTTCTTGGTGTCCTCGTCGCTGATCAGCGAGTGGTGGCTCAGCCCGGACTCGAGCTCGTTGAGCAGCATGAACGGGTTGATGGTCTTCTCCTCGACGGCCTGCCGGCTCACCAGCGTGTTCGAGACCTTGTCCTGGATGTAGCGCGGGGAGACGCCGTCCATACCCTCGCGGGGCGACTCCTCCTTGAGCTCCTTGATCGAGTCCTCGGTGAAGCCGGTGATCGACTTGCCGTTGTAGAGCTTCAGCTTCTGCATCAGCGAGAGCCCGGGCTTCTTGGGCTCCTCGAGGCGGGTGAGCACGGCCCACATCGCGGCCATCTCGAGCGTGTGCGGCGCGATGTGGATGTTGCTGATCCGCTGGGGCCCGAAGTCCTTCTCGTAGATCTTGATCTCGTCGTCGAGGCGGATGTTGTAGGGGATATCGATCTTGATGGTGCGGTCGCGGAAGGCCTCCATCATCTCGTTGGACTGGAGGCGCTTGTACTCGGGCTCGTTGGTGTGCCCGAGGATGACCTCGTCGATGTAGGTCTGGGCGAACTTCTTGGGCTTGATGGTGTGCTCCTGGCTGGCGCCGAGGAGGTCGTAGAGGAAGGCGACGTCGAGCTTGAGGACCTCGATGAACTCGCAGACGCCGCGGTTGGCGATGTTGAGCTCGCCGTCGAAGTTGAATGCACGGGGGTCGGAGTCGGAGCCGTACTGGGCGATCTTGCGGTAGTTGATGTCGCCGGTGAGCTCGGTGGAGTCCTGGTTCTTCTCGTCCTTGGGCTGGAAGGTGCCGACGCCGACGCGGTCCTTTTCGGAGAGCACGATGCGTCGGACCTTGATGTGGTTCATCGCGCGGCGCCAGTCTCCGTCGTAGAACCGCATGAGGTCCTCGAGGATCTTGCGGCAGAAGGGGTCGGGCTCGCCGGTGATGCCGAGCTTGCCGTGGTGGTGCTCGGGGCTGAAGTTCTGGTTGAGACGTGCGAACAGGTCCGGGCGGGCCGCGCGCGGGACGAGCACCAGCGGGTCCTCGTGCATCGGGCAGGGGAACTCGTGGGTGCGCCGCGCCTCATGCGGGTCGCCGTCGAGCGGCGAGACTTCACAGTTGTCGTCGAGCATCCAGCTGAACGAGTAGAGAGCACCCTCCTCCGTGCGTGAGTAATGCTCGATGCCCTTCTTGAGCAGGCGCGCGATGGTGGACTTCGAGCTGCCGACCGGACCGTGGAGCAGAAGGATGCGCTTGTCGGTGCCGTACCCCTCGGCCGCCGAGCGGATGACGTCGACAAGCTGCATCAGCGCGAAGTCGAGCCCGAAGATGCCGTCGCGCCCCTGGTCGAACGGGTCGGCGAAGAAGTGGTAGCGCACGCACGGCTTCTTGAACAGCTTGTACGACTCGGAGCCCTGGGCCATGATCGCGTCGTACAGGCGCTGGAAGGCGTTGCGCGCCACGGCGGGGGTGGCCTCGACGATGCCGAGATACTCCCAGAACGTCCCGGACCAGTGGTGGTCCTGGAACGCCTGTCGGTCGAGGTGGCTCTCGATGAGGCTGGCGAGTTCGTCGGCGGGCATCGTGCGCTCTCCCGGGGCACAGCGACGCCGAGGGTGCGCCGTCCTGGCCCCCTGTGCTCTGTCTCATACCCGGCCGCACCCCCGCCGGTGTGCGCCGAAACCGTCCTATCACTCATTATCGCCCCGATCGCGGGGCGGATGCAGCAAACCCCCGGAACGCCTCTCCGCGGGTATATACGAGGGCTGTGCCCCTCCGGTTTGTGTCAACCCGGGCCCACCACACGTTGGGGGGCGCTCCGCGGGTGGGGCGATCCGTCCATTCCTACCATCGTGTGTGTCTTTCGGACTCGGACACGGACGCACGCTGGACGTCGCCGCGGGGGTCGTTGGAATCGGCGAGCACGAGCTGCCGCCTCTGCCCGACGACGTGCTGACCGACCCCGAGTCGGGTCGCGTGGATCCACGCGAGTGGTTCGGCGAGCCGTCCCGCCCGCTCGAGGTCGAGATCGGTAGCGGCAAGGGGACGTTCCTGCTCGACCACGGGGCAACACAGACCGGGGTGAACCTGCTGGGGATCGAGTGGGCGGGCGAGTTCTATGCGTACGCCGCCGATCGGGTGCGCCGGCGCGGGCTTGCCAACGTCCGCGTCCTCCACGCCGACGCGACCGGGTTCCTGCGGTGGCGTGTGCCGGACGCGGTCGTGCGGGTGATCCACCTCTATTTCTCCGACCCGTGGCCGAAGTCGCGGCACCACAAGAAGCGCGTCGTGCAGGATCGGTTCCTGGGCGACGTGTGGCGGGTGCTCGAGCCCGGCGGGGAGATGCGTGTCGTGACCGACCACGACGGGCTGTGGGCGTGGGATCGTGAGCACTTCGAGCGCTGGTGCGCGCCGGGGAGCGTTGCACTGGCAACGGGCGATGGGCAACGGGCATTGGGGAGCGGGCACGAGGCACAAGGCACAAGGCACAAGGAAGAGCCGGAACTTGCCGCGTTCGAGATGCTGCCGTTTACGGCGCCGGAGTCGGCCGGGGAGGGTGAGCTGATCGGGACGAACTTCGAGCGCAAGTTCCGGCGTGAGGGGCGGTCGTTCCACGCCTGCGTGCTGCGCAAACTCGATGGCCCGGTCCGCTGACCCGCCCGGCTAGGCTTGTCCCCCACCACCGGAGGACACCATGGCACGCATCCTCGCGTTCTCGGGCAGCCTGGCGAAGAACTCGTGGAACCAGAAGCTGGTGACGCACGCCGCCGAACTTGCGCGCGCCCGGGGTGCCGAGGTCACGGTGGTGACGCTGCGCGACTTCGATCTGCCGCTGATGGACACGGATCTGGAGGCCGAGCACGGGCTGCCGGAGGGCGCGATCCGGCTGAAGGATCTGATGAAGGCGCACGACGGGTTCCTGATCGCGTGCCCGGAGTACAACAGCTCGATCACGCCGGCGCTGAAGAACGCGATCGACTGGGCGAGCCGCCCGCGCGAGGGGGAGCGGCCCTTGGAGTGCTTCACGGGCAAGGTGGCCGGTCTGTGCGCGGCTTCCCCGGGCGCACTGGGCGGGATCCGCGGGCTCGACCACGTCCGCGAGATCCTCTCGAACATCCAGGTGCACATCGTCCCCGGGCTGGTCTCGGTGCCGAAGGCGCACGAGGCGATCGGCGCCGACGGGACGCTCAAGGACGAAGGGCTGGCCAAACGCCTCGAGGGACTCGTCAAAAACCTCGTCGCAGCGCTACGCTAGGCAGCGCGCACATCGCCAGAGGCCAGTCGCTCGCGCTCAGGGCTCCTTTCCACCAACACGGCGCTTTCCCCTTGTGCCTCCCATTGCCTACTGCCCATTGCCCATTACCCTCTTACACTCCCCCCATGCCCTACCGCGTCTGCAAGGCCTTCGAGGTCGAGTCGGGCCACATGCTCAGCAAGCACCCCGAGCGGTGCCGCTTCCCCCACGGGCACTCCCGCCGGATCGAGGTCGTCGTCGCGGGCGACACGCTCGACGACAACGACATGGTCTGCGACTTCAAGGCGCTGCGCCTCGCGGTCGAGGATCTGATCGACCGGCTCGACCACGCGATGGCCGTCAACTCCGACGACCCCGCGCGCGAGCGGCTCGAGTCGTTTTCGGAGCGGGTGATCGTCTTCGACGGCGTGGACCCGACGACCGAGGTCCTCGCGAGGCATATCTACGACCACCTGGAGTCGGTCATCGCCTCCGGGCGTCGGTTCGAGGGGCCCGGGGGGGTCCGGTACCGTTTGCCGACGGGGCTGCGGGTCGAACGCGTCCGGGTCGGGGAGACCTCGACCTCGTGGGGCGAGTACGCGCCGGGGTGAACCGGCGGGCACTGTCGGGGGTATGCAGCAACACGGGAGAACCCATGCGAACCACGATCCTGATCCTCACCGTTCTGCTCGCCAACCCCCTCGTGCACGCCCAGAGCACGGGGGTGGACGAGCAGCTCCGCTATGCCCACTCCCTGTCGGCGGCGTTCAACGCGGCGGCCGAACACATCGGCCCCTCGGTCGTCTACATCACCACGCGCACCGAACGCTTCGTCCAGCGGCGCGACTTCTTCGGGCGCCGGCTGCGCCCGCAGCGGCTGCTCGAATCGGGGTTGGGCTCGGGCGTGATCATCGGCGCCGACGGGACCATCCTGACCAACAACCACGTGGTCGAGGACGCCGACGAACTGCTCGTGCGCCTCAGCGATGGGCGCGAGTTCCCCGCGCGGGTGCTCGGGACCGACGTCGAACGCGACCTTGCGGTGGTCAAGATCGACCAGAGCGGGCTGGTGCCGGCCGAGTGGGGCGACTCGGACGCGCTCGAGATCGGCGAGTGGGTGCTGGCCGTCGGCACGCCGTTCGGGTTCTCCAACACGGTGACGGCGGGCATCGTCAGCGCCCGCGGCCCGAGCAACGGGCCGATCCACGACGAGCTGAGCAAGTACGAGGACTACATCCAGACCGACGCGGCGATCAACCCGGGCAACTCGGGGGGCCCGCTGATCAACCTCGACGGGAAGGTCGTGGGCATCAACACGGCGATCTTCAGCCAGTCGGGCGGTTCGGTCGGGCTCGGGTTCGCGATCCCCTCGAACCTCGCGCGGGAGGTCGCCTCCGAGATCATCAACAACACGCCCCCGCCGCGCGGGTGGCTCGGCGTCGAGATGCAGGAGCTCGACGCGTCGCTGGCCGGAACGTTCGGGGTCAAGCCCGACGCGGGCGTGCTGATCGCGTCGGTTGTTCCGGACGGGCCGGCCGACGCGGGCGGGCTCGAGCCCGGCGACATCGTCACCCGTTTCAACGGCGCCGAGGTGCACTCGAACCGCGACCTTGTCACAGCGATCCACGACGGGGCACCCGATTCACCCGCGAAGATCGATGTGCTGCGCGAGGGGCACAAGCGCACGATCGAGGTCAAGCTCGGCAACCTCGACAAGTACCTCGAGGACCGGTACGGCGCGATCGGCATCGAGGCCGAGACCATCACCCCCGCCATCGCCCGCGAGCTCGGGTACCGGCGCCTCGAAGGCGTCCTGGTCACCAGCGTCGAGCCCAACGGCGTCGCCGACCGCGCCGGGCTGCTGCCCGACGACGTCATCGTCGGCATCAGCGACAGCCCCGTGACCAACATCGGCGAACTGGACGCGGCGCTGCGCGAGGGCGGGCTCGAGGCCGGCGTGCGCATGCGCATCATCCGCGACGGGCGCCGCGGGTACATCGTCCTGCGCCGGTAGCCAGGGGCGGGGCGCGCCGATGGCCTACGGGCAGCCCGTCACCCAACGGTTCACGAACTCGTTGAGGTCGGAGGCTGTGACGGCGCCGTCCGGGATATCGAATCCGGGGTCGCCGGGACCAGCTCCCTGTGTGGTGATGTCGGCGCCTGGGTCGGAGACGACCCACCAGTTGACGTAGAAGTTGAGGTCGGCCGCGGTGACGGCGTCGTCGGGCACGCCGTACCCGGGGTCGCCCGACCCCGCGCCGGCCGTGGTGATGTCGCCCGGGCACTCGCTGAAGGTGAGGGTGCCGTTCGACCACGCGCCGCTGCTCGATCCGCCGTCGGTGATCTGCGCGTAGAACCACACACGCCCGTGCGGCAGGTAGGCGGAGTTGATCACGTAGAAGCCCTGGTCGCCCGGCGTGTTCAGGCTGGTCGGCAGCAGGAACTCGTTGCCGTCGAACGCGGGCGCGGTGTTGGCGTAGACGCTGACCCACGTTTCATTCGCCTCCGGGTCGGCGTGCGACCAGCTCAGCGTGTAGTTCTCGGTGCCGTGGAGACGCATCGCGTTGCCGGTGCCCGGGTCGGTGACACCGACCGAGGGTGTTCCGTTGGCCGAGGGATCGATCGTGAGCGTGTAGTCGGGGTTCGTCGCCCCGTTGTACCCGTAGACCTCGACGAAGTACCACCCGGCGGGGCGGGCGTCCATCGAGATCTGCTCCGCGTTCGAGGTCGAGTCGCTGGTCGCGAGCGTTGCGCCGCCCGCGTCGAGCAGGTGCATGTCGAGGTCGCCGTTCGCGTGGGTGAAGTCGATGCGCACGAAGTCCGATGCCGTGCCCGATGCCGGCATGTAGAAGCGGTAGAAGTCGGCGTCGCCGCTCGCCTCGACGGTCAGGTTCGGCACAACGGTGACCGGGTCGGTCGGCCCGAGGTTGGGGCTGTTCGGCCCGCCCTCCGGACGCGCCGACGTCTCACCGACCGAGTCGTCCGGCTCGTAGGCGTCGGGGGGGATGGGATTCGGCGTGCCGATCGTGATCTTGATGCGCGTGACGTTGTTGCTCTCGTCGCCCTCGAGCACGTCGTTGTTGGGGTCCACGGTGGATTCGAGCCAGTACTCGCCGTCGGGCACGCCGGTGATGTCGATGTTCTGCCCCGCGAGCCCCTTGGAGTAGACGTCGATCCACCCGACGCTGAGCCCCTGGACCGTCGTGCCGCACGAGTGGAACTCGCCCGCGGGGTCGTACCCGGGCAGCGACGAGTCGTAGACGCCGAGGTCGAGGATGCAGAACGAGGTCTTGGCGCCCTTGGCGACGATCTGCCCGACGCCGTCGCCCGGCAGCACCTCGCGCAGCGAGTAGAGCGCCCACTCCTCGAAGTGGATGTGCCCGTGCTCGGGGTGGTAGACGAAGCGCCCGGCGACGCGGTCGTACCACGTCCCGTCGTCGAGGAACACGCGCTGGATGACCTCGCGCGTGTTGTCGGGGAAGATCGCGCCGCCGTAGAGGTAGAGCCTGCCCGCCCCGACGTTGGCGGTGCCGTTCGAGAGACGCAGGTGCGTGTGCCCCGGGATGATGTCGGTCACGATGTCGTGGTCGTACAGGTCGGACTCGCGGACGATGATGTCCGGCAACAGTTCGGTCTGCGCGAGAGCCGGTGCGGCGAACAACGCGACGAGGACGAGCGGGGTGCGGGCGAGACTGCGCATGCGGCGACCTCCGGGCGGCGAGTGTACCGGCAACGGTTCTTATGTCCGAGCGCCGATTGTCACACGTCCGGGGTGATCGGTTCCGGCTCCGAACGCGGATGTTGACATCCTCTTGACGGAATCGCCCAAGCGCAGCAGAATGGGCACGGGTGGACCCCGCTTGCCGCCCGACCCAGCCGCCCGACGCGATCGCACGGCGGCGCACCCGCGGACGCGGAACCGCGGAGAAAGGGGACGACATGAGCCCCGTGTTCGAAACGCTGGAGCAGCGCACGCTGCTGTCGTCGGCCTGGGTCTTCGAGTCGTGGGAGGAGTTCCTGCCGGAGGGGGCGGCTTTCACGGATGCGGGTCAGATCGAACGCGCGTGGGACTACGGCGCGTTCTGGTCCCTCGAACCTGAAATGGTCCATACCGGCGGCGGCGACTACGGCGTTCAGAACGTGGGCTGGCTTGCGCTCGGGGAGGACCTGCTGCGTCCCGGCGACGCGACTTGGCTGCTGGACGTGGAGATTCTCGACGTTAGCGGCGATGTTGCGCTGGCGCGTCAGCTGTCAATCGCGGACGACGAAATCACCGCCAACGACTGGATGTTCCTCAACCTCCGCACCGGTGAGCGAGACTACTTCCTCGACGGCGTGACGGTCGACCCACTGTTCGATCTCGATCCGAGGCCGGTCGGTTTCAACAACATCGCGACCCGTCCGCTCATGATGGGGGAGGACGCCGTGGTGTTCCGGCGCCCGCAATCGGGTTCCGGTGGAGTTTCGCGCGTCTGGCTGTTCGCGGACGGCACGCTCACGATGCTCTACGAAGGGCTCGCGCTCGACGTCTCGGCGAGCGGTTACGTCGTCGGGCAGATTGCGAGCGGTCACCCGTCCACCTCGGTCGACGACATCGGTGTCGCGTGGCACGCGGACACCGGTCTGGTCACCTACGCCGAGACCTCGCTCGTCTCTCAGGTGAACAACGATGGGCTCGCCGGCGCACTCTGGCGTCATGCCGATGCCGACGCTCGTCCCGTTGAGTCGATCCTGCTCCTCGATCTGGTCGGCGGGGGGTCAGAGGTTCTCGCGGGGACAGACGGTTCGGGCCGCGTGTCCCTGCCGGACTACCAGCGCCTCCAGGTCGCCGCCGTTCTCGAGGACGGGACGATCCTGATCACGGGGGCGCGCAATACGGCGTTCGGCTCGGACTACTCGGTTCATATCGTCCGGACCGGCGCGACTCAGGCCGAGGCGCTGGAACCCCGCATCATCGGCGCGCCAGATCGCGACAACGAGTTTGCTATCCCGTTCTCAGATGGCGCAGGCAACCTCTACGGCGGCCCGGGGCGCATCGTCGAGACCCCGCTGGCCGACGCGTTGCGCGTCCTGACGCCGCACGCGATCGCGCACTGGGACGGTCTGGAACTGATCACCGCGGCGGTGCACGACGAGCTGCTGTTCTACTCGGACCTTGACGCGTCGCCGACCGTCCGTGCGCTCCAGACGATCTACGCCGACCAGAGCTTCGACGTTGCGGCGGCCGCGGCGCCGCTGGCGAGCCCTGACGCGGCGGTCTACGTGACCGTCGTGGCGAACGGCGAGAGCATGCTCGCCGTCAGAACCGCGTCCGGCTGGTACCACACAACCCACGCCCTGATGGGCGAGGGCTACACGCGGTCGGCCTTCGGGCTTACGGGAAACGATGGACGGGCGCACCTTGGCGGGATCGCCGGCGACGGCGACCTCGTGCTCTATTACCAGCCGCGGGCGGAGGTTCTCAGGCTGTGGGGCGCGAACCTGTCCACCGACCACCTCGCGCCGCAGGGGCTCGAGACGCCCGACTACGTCGGCCCGTTGACCGGCTACGCCACGCCGTGGAACGGGATGAACATCGCCGGGCTCAACGGTGACGGCGAGGTCGAGGTCGTGTGGTGGGCACCCGGGCTTGAACTCTGGCGCGCGGACAACATCTCGCGGGCCGCCGGCGCGCCGGCGCTCGTCGGCACGATCACCGCGACCGTCACCGACTCGGAGACGATCCAGATCACCGGCGCCGACGCCGACGGCAACGTCCACCGGCTCTGGTGGAACCCGCGCCTCGGTCCCGGCAACTGGCAGACCGCGAACCTGACCGAGCAGATCGGCGGGCCGGCGGTCGATCCGGATTCACTCGCCGGCTTCGTCACCGACTGGGACGGGATCTCGATCGCCGCGACCGACGCCGGATCAGGCGAATTGGTCTTCTACTGGTGGGCACCCGGTCGCGACTCTTGGACCGCGGAGACGGTCGTGACTGCCGAAGGCGCAGTGAACGGGTTGGTCGGACGCCTCGCCGTCGCCGAGCACGGCGAGACGCTCAGCGTCGTCGGCGTCGACGAGGGCGGGCACCTGCAACGCTTCAGCTGGAGCCCAAACCCCGACAACCTCTGGACGCAGCAGGACCTGACCGAGCTGGCCGAGCTCTAGTCGGCCCGGCGTACGAAGAACGCGCGCCAGGCGTGCTCGTCGGCGCGGACGACCACCGGCGTCCAGCTCGTGCCCGTGTAGCTCTCGATCACGGAGCGGTAGCGCCCGTCGCGCCCCGCACGGATCCGGTTCACCGTCCCGAACGTCGAGGTCGGGCGGTAGACGACGCGGTCGGTCTTGCCGAGGTAGGCGCGTGACCATATCGCGTAGTCGGCGCCGACCTTGCGCGCCAGCGCGGCCAGCTCGCCGTCGTTCGGATCGACGCGCTGCGTCGTGGTGAACAGGCTCTCGCCGACGATGGTGTACCCGGCCGCGTCGCCGGGGAGCTGGAGGGCGCGGATCAGGTCGGCGTGGACCTCGGCCCGCGTCGCCGAGTCCCAGTCGTCCATGCCCACATCGCTCTTGGCGGACCGCTCGTACAGGCGTTGATCGAACGTCTCGAGCCGCTCCCATGGCACCTCGCGCACAACCGGATCGACCTTCCGCTCGATCTTGCCCGCACCCGGGCCGGGGCGGTAGCCACGCTCCCAGACGCCGGTGCACCCCGCGACGCAGAGGGCCGCGACAGCGATGATCAGCTTGCGCATGCGGGATTGTAGTTCACGGGTTATCCCGTGACGGGCGTCCCGCCCCCGCCCTTCCCGATCAGCGGGATCTCCGCACGCCGGATCGTGAGCACGACGAGGCTCGCGACGAAGACGACCACCGCCATGACGAACATGGTCGCCCCGTCGATGTCGGGGTGGACGCCCCTGATGACGATGCCCAGCTTGACGAGGTGGGTCACGATCGCTCCTGTGACGACGCCGAGCGCGAGCAGCGCCCCGATCGTCACGGTCTGGGGGACGAGGATGAGGACAACGGCAAACGCCTCGGCGATGCCGACGCCGAGCCGTGCCCCCGCGCCGACCCCGAGCGCATCGAAGAGCGCCACCGACGCCTCGCTGCCCGACAGCTTGCTGAACGACGCCATCGCGAGGACCCCCGCGATGACGAGTTGGGCGATCCACGAGGTCAGGAGCGATCCTCTGCTCTGTGCCATGGCTCTTCTCCGGGTGCGCAGGGACCCAACCACCCGGGCACCGTTGCTATTCCCGCGATCACTATCCCCTTCTCGGTGTGCCGGATGCACCCGTCGCCGCTATAGACCCACACGGTCGAGCGCGTCGGCGAGCTGGTTCCACCGCTGTTCGACCGACCCGGTGTACCCGATCGAGATCCGCACCAGTCCCGGCGCGATGCCCGCCTTGCGCTGGTCCTCTTGGGACAGCTCGCTCGACGTCGAGGCGGCCGAGCAGCTCATGAGCGTGTCGAAGTACCCGAGGCTGACGGCCATATACCCGAAGTGCTCGGTGTTCTGGAGGGTCTGCATCAGCTCGTTGGCGCGTTCGGTGGTGCCGAGGTCGATGCCGAACAGCCCGCCGTACCCGTACCCCTGGTTCATGATGCGTGTGAGCGTGCCGTGGTGGGGATGGTCCTCAAGCCCGGGGTAGATCACGTCGATTCCGCGCTCGCGCAGGCGCGTCGCGAACAGCAGCGCCCGTCGTGAGTGCTCGGCGACGCGGATGCCCAGGTGCGGCAGACGTAGGCTGATCTCGAAGGCGACACGCGGGTCCATCGTCGGGCCGAGGAGCATGAGCGAGCCGCGGTGGACGTCCGTGAGCGAGCGGATGAACTCCTGCGAGGCGCAGATCGCCCCGCCGATGATGTCCGACGCGCCGCTGATGAACTTGGTCAGGGAGTGCACGACCACGTCGGCGCCGTGCTGGGCGGGGCTGACGATCATCGGACTGAAGGTGTTGTCCACGACGAGCTTGGCGCCGTGACCGTGAGCCAGCTCGGCCAGGCGCGGGATGTCGGGGACCATCAGCGTCGGGTTGCTCATCGTCTCGCAGTAGAGCACCTTGGCGCCGTCGCTGAGGGCGCGGCCGACGGCGTCGAAGTCGGTCACATCCACGAACGTGGTGTGGTGCCCGGTGCGTTCCGGGAAGTAGTCGTGCATCATCGCGAACGTCCCGCCGTAGATCGTCTTCGAGCTGACGATGCGGTCGCCGGGAGAGCAGAGCTGGAGGAGGGTGGCGGCGATGGCGCTGAGCCCGCTGGCGGTGGCGTAGCCGGACTCGGTGCCCTCGATCGCCGCCAGCTCGTGCCCGAGAACGTACACCGTCGGGTTGAAGTGACGCCCGTAGAGGTAGTACCCGCCCGAGTCGGGCCCGAGGCGCCCCTCGAACAGGTCCGGCATCATCTTCGGGTCCATCACCGTGAAGGTGGTGGACGCCTCGATGGACATGTTGACGCCGCCGTGCTCGCCGAACTCGTGGCGCATGGTGGCGAGCGACTCGACCGGATCGAACGACATGGTGACCCCCTTCCGCCCGGCGGGCGGCGCTGAAACCAGACCATTCTATCCGGTCTCGCCGAGGTCCCGGCGTAGAGTGATCGACCCGAGCGCCAACTTCTCGCTCTGATCAACCCTTCGCTGCTACGCCGAGGGTCACCAAACCCTCATCGCTTCATCACGTAGCGCACGAACGACCACAATCCCGCGAACTTGTAGTCCGCGTCGATGTAGTGCTCGATGACGTAGAACGCGAAGTAGTACGCCCGGCAGAACGCCCAGATGCCCAACGCGAGCAGGGCGGCGAGTTTGAGATCGGGGTGCTCGATCAGGATCAGCACGCAGGCCGCGACGCCGATGACGACGAACAGCCCGCCCTTGAGGTACATCAGGCGTGGATCGCGGAGGTCCGGCATGCGAACCCCGATTCGCACGGGGCTCGGTGCCGGTTCGCTACGCCACTCGTGGCTGTTTCCTCGCAAGACGCCACCGGGCGATGGGGACGTACAGCGCGAGGACGATTGCGCCGAGTGCGCCGAACCCGTAGCTCGCGTTGTGGGCACACCATGCCGCGAGCCACCGATCGTGCATCGCCCGTGGGATCTCCCGGGCCAGATCGTGTGGGATGGTAATTGCATCGCGCCTGGCGAGCACGTACCCCGTGATGCCCGCGACGAGTGCGAGAACCCCCATCACAATGAGCAGCCACGCGATGGCTCGGACGATGCGCGGATAGACCGGCCATGTGCCGAGCGTGGCGGTGACCGCCAGCGGAATCCCGAGGATCACCCCCATCCACCACGTCGCGATCACGCCCCAGATCAGCGCGATCACCGTGAGATTCGTGGAGTCGGTGACCTTGGGATGAGTGACGGTGAAGTACTGCGGACAGACGCGGATGGTGACCTGGTCGTGGATCAGCCCGTAGATCACGGCGCCGGCGACGCTGATCGCGACGATCCGGAGCGCATGACCCGACCTTCGGAGGAGCCCGGTCACGCGGCCTCACCCCCCCGCCATCGCCCCCCCGTTCACACCCACCGGCACGTACGTCCGCTGCACGCGTGCCTCGAACTCCGGGCGGAACTTGTTCATGATCGTCCGGACCGCCCAATTGTGCCCGTCGGCCAGCCCGCAGATCGTCGTGCCCGGCATCGTCCCCATGCTCGTCGCGATCTCGAGGGCGAGGTCGAGATCCTTGGTCTTCGCCGACCCCTCCTCGATCCGCCCCATGAGCTGGTACAGCCACCCGCTCCCCTCGCGGCACGGCGTGCACTGACCGCAGCTCTCGTGCTTGAAGAACCGCGAGATGTTGCGGGCGACGGCCACCATGTCGGTGTCCTCGTCGAAGACGGTCGGGCCGGCGGTGCCGAGCCCGAGGACGTTGTACTTGCGTCCGATGTCGAAGTCGAGCTCTGCTTCGTACTGGTCGGTGCCGAGGATGCCCATGGAAACGCCGCCGGGGATGGCGCCCTTGAACGCCTTGCCGCCGCGCATGCCGCCGCAGTATTCCTCGACGAGCGTGCGCAGCGGGATGCCCAGCTCGCACTCGTACACGCCGGGGCGCTCGACGTGCCCCGACACGCCCATGAGCTTGGTGCCGAAGCTCGGCGGCCCACCGATCGTGCTCGCCACACCCTGCCCGCAGAACCACTTGCCCCCGTGCTCGACGATGCTCGGCACGTGGCACAGCGTCTCGACGTTGTTGATGATCGTCGGGCGACCGAACAGCCCCTTGACCGCCGGGAACGGGGGCTTGGTGCGCGGCCACCCGCGCTTGCCCTCGAGCGCCTCGAGCAGCGCCGTCTCCTCGCCGCAGATGTACGCCCCGGCGCTGCGATGCACGTAGCAGTCCACCCGGAAGCGCCGCCCGCCGGTGTTGGCGTCGGAGTTGATGATCCCCTTCTCGCCGAAGATGCCGTGCTCGTACGCCTCGGCGATCGCCCGCTCCATCACCTCGGCCTGGTGGTGGTACTCGCCGCGGATGAAGACGTACGCCCTGGTCAGCTTGCAGGCGTAGCAGCAGATCGCCAGCCCCTCGAGCAGCAGGTGCGGGTCGAAATCCATCAGCAGCCTGTCCTTGAAGGTCGCCGGCTCCGACTCGTCGGCGTTGACCGCCAGGTAGCGGCGCTCGATCGGCTCGTCGTCGCCGACCTTGGGCAGGAAGGTCCACTTGACCCCGCAGGGGAAGCCCGCCCCGCCGCGACCGCGCAGCACCGAGGTCTTGACCTCCTCGACCACGTCGTCGTGGGGCATGGTGACCGCCTTGCGCAGCGCCTCGTACCCGCCCGTCTGCACGAACTCGTCGTACCAGACGGTGTGCCGGTCCCTGGGGTCGCCCCAGGGGAAGGTCGGGATGCGCTTGGTCAGCGAGGGTTTCTCGGGTGCGAAGGGCGGCATGGCGGCTCCTGTTCGGGAGCGATTGTAGAGACGCCCATCCTCCCCCGCGCCCCAGCGAGCCGGCACGTGTCGGGCCGGTCTGGGCAGGGGCGTCGGGTCGGAGCCGCCTTACCACAAGTGCCCGGCTCTCACCGGGCGCTTGTTTCGTGATTCAGATTGCAAGACCGCCGCGGGTGCTCAGTTCCCGATCTCGTTGACGAGCATCCCGAGGTCGGTCGAGTCGGCGACCTCGTCGTTGTTGAAATCGAGCGGCTCGTGACCCACATCGTCACGTCTTCGTGACCACGACTTCGTGCTCTACCGGTTCTTGATCTGAGCCGACGGAATGGGAGGAAGGGTAGAAGAGGTAGTCGTGATTACGAAGACGAAACACGGCACCCGGCTTTCGTGTCCCGTGAACATTCCCGTCTCCTTTGGAATTGAGGAACGACACCCACCAGGGTGACAATCAGCACGCTTGGGGCCGGCACCGGCGAAGCCAGGCGAAAGCCATGGAAGGGCTCCCATGTGTAGCCCGGGATTGGCGTCCGCCCGAGCAGTGCGGCGGTTGGGTCGGTGTCGTCGCGCTCCGATGGTCTGTAGAAACGCCGACCGCCATCGCTGAAGAGCGGGTCCAGCCACACCGTCTCGGTCCACTCGCCCGCTCCGCCGGCGCCGCCGAGGAGCCCCCACGGGGATTGGCTGTCGGGGAACAGCCCGACCGGCCCGTAGATCTGCTCGAGGAAGTCGCCGGGCTGCGGGTAGGCGTCGGTCTCCTCGGGCGTCATCAGTTCGTCGCCCGAGTCGGGGTACTGCCAGTACCCCCCGACGCCGTCCTTGGCAGGATCCCAGTGCATGCCCTTGATCCACTCGTCGATGGACGGGATCCAGTACTTCGCGCCGGGGCGGTGGACGTGGGTGTCGTTGGGCTGCCCCGTGTCGGGGTCGAACGTGAACAGCGACATGTCGTACGCGCCGTCCTCGAACGCCCACGCTTCGGCCGCCTTCCCGTTGTGCAGCCAGTTGCACATCGCGGCCGCGAACGGGAACGCGGTTCCTCTCACCGCGTAGTTCTCGTGCTCCGGCGCGAGATCGAACGACGAACCATTCCAGACGATCAGTGAGTCCACAGCGAGGTCCTGCGGGTTGCCCGAGTAGTGGGGGATGTAGGCGTTGACGAATTCGGTGTACTGGCCCATCGTCACTTCGTTGCGCATGAGCCGGTACTCGTAATCCACCGCGCCCACGTGACGCCCGAGCGGGCCGAAGGGCAGCAACGGTGCCTCGCCGTTGTTGGTGTTGCGGTTGCCGGGGTCACCGATGGTGACGAAGTCGAGCCCGTAGTCGGGCTGGGCCTTCGCGACACTTCCTGTCCCGAAGATCGTCAGCGCCAGCAAGAACGCCGCTCTGTCCCTGAATCCTCGCCCCATGCACCCAGTGTGCGCGCGTGGAAGCACTGAGCAAAGGATATTTTCACAAGAAAGGGCAGTTCATTGGATGCTGCGGGGCTGACAAGGGGATTGCCCGCCCCGCTTCAGGGGACGAGAAGAGACACAGCGGCGATGCTCGCCCAGACAAAGAACCGCGGGATTGCAATCCCGCGGCTTGCTCTGTCGTGCGTTGACCGGGCACCCGCTCAGGCGACCGTCACGCTCTCGTCGAGGTAGACGTCCTGGATCGCGTTGAGCAGGGCCGCGCCCTCTTTCATCGGGCGCTGGAACGCCTTGCGACCCGAGATCAGCCCCATGCCGCCGGCCCGCTTGTTGATCACGGCCGTCGTCACGGCCTCCTTCAGGTCGCCGGCGCCGCTGCTCGCGCCGCCCGAGTTGATCAGCGGCACGCGCCCCATGTACCCGTTGATGACCTGGTAGCGGCACAGGTCGATCGGGTGCCCGCCCTTGCCGTTCTCGTCAGAGCCGCTGAGCTTCGTGTAGACCTCGGTCTTGAACTTGCCGTAGGACGAGTCGCCGGAGTTGAGCGCCTTGTACCCGCCGTTGTTGGTGGGGAGCTTCTGCTTGAGGATGTCAGCCTGGATCGTCGCGCCGAGGTGGTTCGCCTGACCGGTCAGGTCGGCCGACGCGTGGTAATCGACCCCGTTCACCTTGAACGCGTTGTTCCGCAGGTAGCACCACAGCACCGTAACCAGCCCGTAGTCGTGGGCCTCGGCGAACATGTCGGCCACGTACTGGATCTGCTCGCCCGACTCGGCGGAGCCGAAGTAGATCGTCGCGCCGACCGCGACCGCGCCCATCTCGAAGCACTGGCGGATGGTCCCGTAGGGGAGCTGGTTGGCCTGGTTGGGGTAGGTCAGCAGCTCGTTGTGGTTGAACTTGACCAGGTACGGGATCTTGTGGGCGTAGCGACGTGCGGTCGCGCCGAGCACGCCGAACGTCGAGGCGACGGCGTTGCACCCGCCCTCGATCGCCAGCTTGACGATGTTCTCGGGGTCGAAGTAATCGGGGTTGGGCGCGAAGCTGGCCCCGCCGGAGTGCTCGACGCCCTGGTCCACCGGCAGGATCGAGACGTGCCCCGTCCCCGCCAGACGCCCGGTGTTGAGCATCAGCTGGAGGTTGCGGAGCACCGCGGGCTTGCGGTCGGTGTCCGAGAACACCCGGTCCACGAAGTCGGGCCCGGGCAGGTGCAGGGCGGATTTCGAGACGGTGCGGCACTCGTGGCTCAGCAGGGCGTCGCCCTCAGACCCCAGCACGTCGCGGACATTGATCGTCATCGCCATTGGTCTTCCTCGCTCTGGCGGGCCCTCCCGGCCCGGTCGCCCCGACTCTAGCCCCTTTCCCGCCCGGGATTTCCTCCCATCGGGTTGCCAAGCCCCGAATCGGTGGCATGTTGAGGCAGCGGCACTCCGCCGCCAGCGCCCGGGGGGCACCGAGCGCGACAACCAGAAGAGGAGATGTGTGATGGTTGTCACAACCCAGAGCCATCGGCGCGGCCTGTGCGCCCTCATCGCGGTCATCGCGGGCGCCGGAACGGCGAACGCCGACATCGTCTACCAGAACGACTTCGAGGGGCTGGTGGGCGCCGAGTGGTCCAACACGACCACCTCGGTCACGCCGGTGGGCTCGCGTGGTTTCCTCGGCGAGTTCGGCAACGACACCGTCTCGCTCGACCTCGCCGGTCTGCCCGCGCACGACAGCATCAACGTCAGCTTCGAGCTGTTCATCATCCGCACCTGGGACGGCAACGGCGACGGAGGCACGCCCGGACCAGACGTGTGGATGATGGACCTCGACGGGACGACCCCGCTGGTGAACACCACGTTCGCGGTCGGGCCCGACACCTCGGTTCAGAGGCAGTTGTTCAGCGGGATGAACACGCTGCTGACCGGCACCCCGGTGGCGCCGCGGACCGGGGCGAGCGAGAACGACACGCTCGGGTACACCTTCAACGGGCTCCAGCGCGACTCGGTGTACAACTTCCACCTCAATATCCCGCACACGGGCGACGCGCTGACGCTGGACTTCTCGGCCGCGGGGCTCCAGAAGCTCAGCGACGAGAGCTGGGGGCTCGACAACGTCGTGGTCGAGGCGGTCCCCGCCCCGGGCGTGATGTCCCTGCTCGGGCTCGCCGGGCTCGCGACACGCCGGCGCCGCTGAACCTGATTCTGGCCACTCACGACGGCCGGCCCGTGCATCCGGGGGGAGCACAGGCCGGCCGATCGTTTGCGCGTACGCTCAGTCCATGACCGAAGTCGCGATCGTCGGCGCCGGGCCGATCGGCATCGAGTTGGGCGCCGAACTCACCCGCGCCGGGCTCGGGCCCACCCTCATCGACGCCGGGCACGTCGGCGCCACTCTCGGGTGGTGGGCCCCGGGCACGCGCTTCTTCTCCAGCCCCGAGCGCATCGAGATCGCGGGAGTCCCCCTCGGCGTCGCCGGGCAGGAAAAGGCCACACGCGAGCAGTACCTCGACTACCTCCGCACCGTCGCCGCCCAGTTCCAGCTCGACATCCGCACCTACACCCGCGTCGTGAAGATCGACAGGGATGCGCCTGAAGGACCAGCCCCGATCGCAAGCGAGGGGACTCCGGGGCAATCGGCAATAGGCAATAGGCAATGGGACGGAGCAGAGAAGTCGCGGTTCACGCTCCACCTCGAGCGCAGCGTGCACGGCGTCGGCGGACCCGAGGAGAACTCACGCGCACCCGGCACACCTCTCGAACCGCTCGGCGCCGACGCGGTCGTCCTCGCGATCGGCAACATGCACCGCCCGCGGATGCTCGGCGTCCCCGGCGAGGAGCTGCCGTTCGTCAGCCACTACCTCGGCGACCCACACCGCTACTACGGACGCCGGGTGCTGATCGTCGGCGGCAAGAACTCGGCGGTCGAGGCGGCCATCCGGCTCCACCGCGTCGGTGCGCGCGTCACGATCTGCCATAGGCGTGACGACTTCGACGCCGACCGCGTCAAGTACTGGCTGCTCCCCGAGTTGCGGTGGCTGATCGACAAGGGCAAGGTCGCCCACGTGCCGGGCGCAAACATCTCCACAATCCGAGAGAACGGGCTTGTCGAGTTCGCGCGCTCACCCGAGGGCGAATCGGCTCCCGAACCCGCGCCAGACACCGAGCCGTTCGACGACGTGCTGCTGCTCACCGGCTACGTCCAGGACACCACGCTGTTCGACCAACTCGGCGTCGAGCTGCGCGGCGAGGAGCAACGCCCCGCCTTCGACCGCGACACGATGGAGACCAACGTCCCCGGCGTCTACGTCGCGGGCACGGGCTGCGGCGGCACGCCCAAGCGCACCAAGGTCTTCATCGAGACCAGCCACGTGCACGTGCGCCGCATCGTCCGCGCGCTCACGGGCGTCGTGCTGCCCGAACCGCGGATCGATTTCGCCTCGCTCGAGGAGAACTGACGCCGCGACGCGGGATCAGGGCTCCCAGTTGAGGTGATAGCTGTTCGTGTTCGCCTCTCCGGGCACTGCTTTGACGTACGCGACGTGCCCGTCGTGGAACGCGACCACAGACATGTTCACCTGGCCGAACTCACCGATATAGTCGCGCTTCGCCGGGTCATTCGCGACGACATCGAGCGTCTGGTCGTAGATCCAAACGAACTTGCCCGGGTTGAAGTTGGTCGCCAACCGGTTGCGCCGTATGCCGATCTCGTACGCACGGGCGTAATCGGTCTCCACGGCGGGGACAATCTCGTCCCACCAGCGCATGTTGAGGTGGTAGCTCGTGCCGACGTCGTCGTAGCTGCCGTGCTCGAGGGAATAGGTCGGCTTCGGCCACTGGCGCTGATAGCTAACCCGATCGCCGGGCGACTGGAAGATCGGCAGTTCCAGCCTTTCTCTGGTTTCCTTTGACGCCCTGCACCCTCGGCTGCCGGCGTTCTTCGGGGTGTAGATCCCGCCCGGGTACGGGCCGGTCCTGAAATCCAGATTGGGGTACAGGTACGGATTGAGCGGTCGGATCGACGCATCGATGTCCCAACCGGCGTAGCTGCCCGGAACCGACTTGAAGCCGATGTCCTGGAATTTGCCGCCGAACGGCCATGAGGTCCATGCTCCTGTGGCATTGTCTCCGCCCCATGTCCTGATGCCGTAGTCGTTCTGGATCGTGAACATCGGCAGTTGGTCGTCCTGCTCGTACCGGTAGCTCTGCTGCGCCAGGAGGATGTTGCGCAGGTTGCTCATCGATTTGGCCTTGTACGCCTGCATCCGCGCCTTGCCCAGAGCCGGAAGCAGGATGCCGATGAGCAGCGCGATGATGGCGATGACAACGAGCAACTCGATGAGCGTGAATCCGCGACGGCGCATGGGCGATTCCCCGTTGGTCGTAGGCCACTGCCCCCACGCGGGCGGGCCTGTATAAAAACCAAACAACCGACCCCAGAACGGGGAACGGCCTCCAACTCTGCGTTCGCCGAGTCTACCACGCCGGTTGCACCCGGTGACGCTTTGCGGCAACCGGGGCACCGATCCGGCGGTTGAACCGGCGTAGGACGGGCGTTCCGCCGATATACTATTGACTGTAGTACTAAGCCCGAGGTACCGTAGCCGCCATGCCCCGCAAACGCCTCGACCAGCTCGGCAGCCTCCAGCGACGCGTCATGGACGCGGTCTGGGATCTCGGCGAGGCGACGGTCCAGCAGGTCCGCGACGCGCTGAGCAAGGGCGAGAACGCGCCGGCCTACACCACCGTGCTCTCCGTGCTCCAGAAGCTCGAGAAGGGAGGCTGGGTCGGGCACCGCCCCGACGGGCGGACGTACATCTACAGCGCGGCCCACTCGCGCGACGAGGAGGGCGCCAGCGCGCTGTCCCGCTTCATCGACCAGGTCTTCCGCGGCGACCCGACGCTGATGTTCCAGCACCTGCTCGAGGGCGAGGAACTCGACGAGGACGAGCTGGCCGAGCTGCGACGCATGATCGACGAGAAGAAGGCGAGCGATGCGTGAGGCGGCGCTGACGCTGGCGTGGCAGGGCTCGGTGCTGCTCGCGCTGGGGCTGGTGCTCTCGCTGTTCGCCAAGCGCCGCCCGGCGCGCGGGCACGGGCTGCTCGTGCTGGCGGCGGTCGGCGCCGCGGCCGCGCCCCTGCTCACCGTGCTCTTCGACGCGCTGGGGTGGGGCATGTTCGCGGCGCGCGGGCTCTCGACGCGCGGGCTCAACGAGACGCCCGTCCTCGACTCGTTCGCCCTTCCGGGCACGATCGTGACGTGGTGGAACTGGGGCGCCTGGGTGTGGCTCGGCGCGAGCACACTGCTGACGGCGCGGATTGCCTTCGCGTTCGCTCGCGGACGCCGGCTCGTGCGCGCCGCAGATCCGCTCGACGACGACCGCACCGGGCGGATCGTCGGATCGGCCCGGTCGCGCGTCGGCGTGCGCACGCCGGTGACGCTCCGAACCTCCGACGCCGTCCGCAGCCCGGTCGTCTGGTGCTGGGGACACGGGCCGATCGTCGTCCTGCCGGCTCACGCCCCGGCGCCGAGCCCCGGTGTGGTCTGCCACGAGCTGGCCCACTGGCGCCGGCGCGACCACCTCTCGGGACTGCTCGGCGAGGCGCTGGTTGCGGCGATGCCCTGGAACCCTCTGGCGTGGGCGGCGCGGCGCCGCCTCAACGAGCTGGCCGAACGCGCCTGCGACGCATGGGCGCTCTCGTCGGGCGAGGCACCAGCCGACTACGCCGAGTCGCTCCTCGGGCTTGTTCCCGCCCGAGTCGGGCTTCTCGCGCCCGGTATGGCCGGCCCCGGCGGGCTGCGCCGACGCGTACGTGCGATCCTCGGACGCCCGGCCGCCCCGACGATGGGCAGGCGCTGGGTCGCGGTCTCGGGAGTGCTGGCGTTCGGCGCGGTCGCGACACTCGCGCTGGCGCAGCGGCGCCCGCTCGACACGCACGCCCACCACCCCACTCCCGACGCGATGCCCGCCACCGGGTGGGGCGAGGCGAAGATGCCCGTCGTCGTCTCGCCCGCAGAGCTCGACCTCGGCGTCGTCGGCATGGGGTGCACCGGGTACGGGCAGGCGTGGGTGGTGAACACCGGCGACGAGCCGGCGGTGCTGCTGGGTGTCGAGCCCGGGTGCGGGTGCACCGAGGTGAGCGGCTTCGAGCCCGGACAGGTGATCTTGCCCGGCGGGGCGATCCGCCTCGACGTGCTGATGACCGCGCCGGAGCTGGCGGGCGAGGCCCAGACACGCTACCTCGTCGTCAAGGTCAAGGGGCAGCCCACGGTCAAGCTCCCCGTGCGCATCCAGACCGACGCGGGCGACTGCTGATCAGCCGACCACCTTCTTCAGGTCGGGCGCCTTGTCGGTCTTTTCCCAGGTGAACGTCTCGTGCTTGCCGTCGGAAGTCTTGCCCGGCCTGCGTCCGAAGTGCCCGTGGCGCGCGGTCTCGCGGTAGATGGGTCCGCGCAGCTTCAGCGAGTCGATGATGCCGCGGGGCGTGAGGGGGAAGACCTCGCGGATGCCGGCGGAGATCTTCACCGGGTCGGCCTTCTCGGTGCCGAAACAGTCGACGAAGACGCTCGTCGGCTCGGCAACGCCGATGGCGTAACTGAGCTGGATCTCGCACTCGTCGGCGAGGTCGGCGGCAACGACGTTCTTGGCGATGGAGCGGGCCATATATGCGGCCGAGCGGTCGACCTTGGTGGGGTCCTTGCCGCTGAAGGCGCCGCCGCCGTGCCGCCCGCTCCCGCCGTAGGTGTCGACGATGATCTTGCGACCGGTGAGCCCGCAGTCGCCGTGGGGCCCGCCGATCTCGAACCGCCCGGTCGGGTTGACGTGGACGGTGATGCCCGGGTTCCACCACTCGCCGAGGACGGGTCTGACGATCTCCTTGATCACCGCCTCGCGCAGCCCGTCCTGCCGGTCGTTCCACGCACGGTCGTGCTGGGTGGAGAGGACGACGGTGTCGACCGCGGCCGGGCGGCGCCCGTCGTAGGCGACGGTCACCTGGCTTTTTGCGTCCGGGCGGAGCCCGGCGATGGTCCCCTCGCGGCGCACGTGCGCCTGCTGCTCGACCAGACGGTGCGACAGCTGGATGGGCAGGGGCATCAGGTCGGGTGTGTCGCGGCAGGCGTACCCGAACATCATGCCCTGGTCGCCGGCGCCCTCGCGGTCCACGCCCATCGCGATGTCCTGGCTCTGCTTGTTGAGCGCGACCAGCACGGCGCAGCTCTCCGAGTCGAACCGCATCTCCGCGGTCACGTACCCGATGTCGCGGATCACACTGCGGACCAGGTCGGGGATGTCCACGTAGGTGTTGGTCGTGACCTCGCCGGCGACGACGACCAGCCCGGTCGCGACCATCGTCTCGCACGCCACCCGCGAGTAGGGGTCGTCGGCGATCATCGCGTCGAGGATGGCGTCGGAGATCTGATCGGCGACCTTGTCGGGGTGCCCCATCGAGACGGATTCGCTGGTGAACAGGTGCTGCGGCATGGCTCCCCCTTCGGCTCTCGCCCGGTTCCGCGATGGTATGGATCGCACCGCGGGCGGGCAAACCACGGGCTAAGCTCGCGGCGGATGGGCACGCAGCGCCGAACCCGGGGGGCGACCTACGCCGAGGCCGGCGTGGACATCGACGCCGGTGAGAGATTCGCACGCTCGATCGGCGCCCTGCTCCGGCGCACCCACGGGCCGCGGGTCATCGCGAACGAGGGCGGGTTCGCCGGGCTGTTCCGCCTCGACTACAACCAGAAGCTCTTCGCCCGCAACTACCGTGACCCGGTCCTGGTCGCCTGCACCGACGGGGTGGGGACCAAGGTCGAGCTGGCCCGCCAGATCGGGCGGTTCGACACGATCGGCATCGACCTGGTCGCGATGTCGGTCAACGACCTGGTGGTGCAGGGGGCCGAGCCGCTGTTGTTCCTCGACTACATCGCCGTCGGCAAGGTCGATCAGGACCGCCTGCACGCGATCGTCGGGGGCGTCAGCCGCGGGTGCGAGATCGCCGGGTGTGCGCTCATCGGCGGCGAGACGGCCGAGATGCCCGACGTCTACGGGCCCGACGGGCTCGACCTCGCGGGCTTCGCCCTCGGCGTCGTCGAGCTGAAGCGCGCGATCGACCCGGTGCGCGTCGCGCCCGGCGACGTCGTCCTTGGGCTGGCGAGCAGCGGCGTGCACTCCAACGGCTACTCGCTTGTCCGCCGCATCGTCGGGTCCGCCCGCCTCGACCTCGCCGGGGTCTGCAAGGAGCTCGATCCCGAGCGCACGCTGGGCGAGGTGCTGCTCGAGCCGACGCGCATCTACGCCGACCCGATCGTGCGCACGCTCCGCGCCTACCGCGTCAAGAAGGTCGTCAGCGGGATGGCGCACATCACCGGCGGCGGGCTGGCGGGCAACCTCGCCCGCGCGCTGCACCCCGGCGTGGACGCCGTCCTCGACCGCTCGGCGTGGGAGATCCCGCCGGTCTTCGAGTTCCTGCGCAGGACGGGGAAGGTCGCGCCCGAGGAGATGGACCGCGTGTTCAACATGGGGATCGGGTTTTGCGTGGTCGTGCGCCCGACCTTCGCAGACGCGGTCGCGCGCCGCCTGACCCGCGCCGGCGAGAGTGTCTTCACGATCGGCGAGATCGTCGAGGGGGGCGGGGGCGTCCGCTTTCTGTGAACTCAGCCCTGCTCGGGCGGCGACGCCTTGATCTTCTCGAGCTCGCGGTCGAGCACCTCGCGGATCTTCTGGAAGGTGACCTCGTCGTCGTACCCGATCTCGGTGTGCACGACCTCGCCGTCGTACCCGACCACGACGAAGGTCGGGTAGGACTTGACCCCGTACTCGCGCGCGACCTTGTCGGCGTCGAGCAGGACGGTGTAGGTGTACCCGTGCTCCTCCATGTACTTCCCCGGGGCGTCCGCCTTGCGCTCACGCACCGCCAGACCCAGCACCTTCACGCCCTTCCCGGCGTAGTCCTCGTGCAGCTTCTGCACCTGAGGGCCGGCCTTCTTGCACGGCAGGCACCACGTGCCCCAGAAGTCGAGCACGACCAGTTTCCCCCGCAGATCGGAGAGCGAGACCTGCTTGCCGTCGGCGGTCTCGAGCTCGAACCCCGGCGCCGCATCCGGGGGCTGCTCTGCGCGGGCACGCGGCGAGTCGTTCCGCGGTGCGATCGGCTGCACCTTCAGCGGATCGTTGCCACCGTTGTCCCTCGCCCGCTTCGGACGCTCGGCCGTCTCGACGCGCTCGTACCCTTCCGGCGCATCGACGGCGAACTCGCCCGGCTTCAGCCCCACGTTCGTGCGCACGTTCCCGAACTCGTAGACGATCGAACCGACATCCATGATCGACTCGATCCGGTGCGGCAGGTTGTCGTCGTTGCCGATGCGCCAGCGCTCCTTCTGACCGTCCCGCACGACGATGATGCTGCGTGAGGACGGATCGTCGTCCTTGGGGTCGAAGCGGATCTGCTCGGCGTCGAGGCGTTTCTGGAACGCTCCCTTGTTGAGCAGCCACTCGTCGAGGTAGCGGCGGACCATGCTCGCCTTGGTCCGAGGCAGCTTGCCGCTGATGACCTGCTTCTTCTTGTGGTCCACCCACTGGGCACTGCCCGGGCGCCAGGCGATGTCGAGCGGCGTCTCGGCGTCGCCCTCGGTCAGCGTGCCCACGCCGTGCACGAACCAGTCGTCGTCAGACCGGAGCAGGCTCAGTTCGGCGGTGATGCCCGGCAACGCCGACTTGAACACACCCGTGCCGCTGACCTTTAGCGTGCTGGTCCACGATTCGACGCCGTCCCAGGCCTTGACGGCGTTCTGGAGCACCGCCAGCGCCTCGGGATCGACGTGCCGTTCGACGGGCTCGGTCGTCTGCGAGTCGGCGGGCTCGGAGGGCTGGGCGGAGGTGGGCTGCCCCGGCGCGGGCAGGGCGAGCAGGGCGACAGCGGCGAGAGCGAGGCGCATGGACTCTCCTTTCGCGGAACGCGGATCGTAGGGGTCTACCCCTCAAAGCCCGGAGCGGTTCATCCCAGCAGGGTTTTCAGGGCCTGGGCGGGGTCGGACTGGCGCATCAGGTGCTCGCCGACCAGGACGATCGAGACGCCGACGTCGGCGAGGCGGGCCAGATCGTGGGGCGAACGGATCCCTGACTCGGAAACAACCCGGGCGGGGTCACCCACTCGCCCGACCAGCCGCTCGGTGTGCCCCAGATCGACCGACATGGTCGTCAGGTCCCGGTTGTTGATGCCGAGCAGCGCGTTTTCCCAGCCGGCGCGGTCGAGCAGGCGGACCGCCCGGTCGAGGTTGGCGTCGTCGTGGATCTCGAGCAGCACGCCGAGCCCGAGCGCGCGGGCCTCGTCGAGCAGTTGGTCGAGCTCTTCACCCGGCAGGCACTCGGCGATGAGCAGGACGGCGTCGGCACCGGCGGCGCGGCTCTCGGGCAACTGCCAGCGGTCGATGACGAAGTCCTTGCGGAGGACCGGCAGCGAAACGTGCGCTTTGATTCGGGAGATGAACGGGAGCGCCCCCCCGAAGAACTTTTCGTCCGTCAGGCAGGAAATCGCCGATGCGCCGGCGGTTTCGTAGAGCCGCGCGATGTCCTCCGGACAGAACTCCATCCCGTCGGGTTCGGGGCGGATGAGCCCTGCGCTGGGGCTGCGCCGCTTGATCTCGGCGATGACCGCGGTCGGGGCACGGCGTCCCCCGGTCAGCGCACGCATGAACC